>Ga0111538_10009816_pt1 | contig 12749 bp, 11 predicted proteins | sample SoiMethybrSBSTD1_FD_79669 | JGI IMG/M metagenome (GOLD analysis project Ga0111538, IMG submission 79669) | Bulk soil microbial communities from a Populus tree surrounding site in Tennessee, USA - Soil MetaG P. TD hybrid SBSTD1 (version 2)... | ecosystem: Environmental > Terrestrial > Soil >...
CGCAGGGATCGGAGGCTGAGGAAACCCTGAGGACACGCTCCCCAGAAACACGAAAGGCCCCAGATTTGGGGCCTTTCCTAGTAGCGGGGGCGGGATTTGAACCCGCGACCTCCGGGTTATGAGCCCGGCGAGCTACCTGACTGCTCCACCCCGCGTCGCAGGCTCGGAGTATAGCGCCTTTGCCGCCGCCTCCAGGTTCACGCGAGCCGCGCCGTAGGTCGAGACGAACGCCCCAGCGTGCGCCGGACGCCAGTGCGGAAGGCCGATCTCGACCACGATCGCGTCGGGGTGCTCCGCCGTCAGCGCCTCGATCGCGCGCCGTTCCCACTCGTACCGGTGCGCGTCGCGCACGATCACGACGAGTCGGCGACCCTCGGAGTCCGGCGTGTCGGTCGGCACGTCCTCGTAGCGGCGCAGCTCACCTCCGCAGACGGCCGCGAACCAGTCGCCAGGGAGCTGTGCGAGCCGGCCGGCCGCCATGCCCGCCTCCGGGACGAGCTCGACTATGAATGCCGATCCGTCGATGCGCGCGTCGCCGTCCACTCGCAGCGCGCGACTCGCCGCCTCTCGGCCCGACTCACGATCGACCGAGGCGACGCCGCCGCTGTCGTTGAGCGCCGCGACACGTCCCGCCGCCTCGACAAGCCTATGCTCGGGCAGCCGGCCGGACCGGACCGCCTCGACGAGCGCGTCGCGAACAGCGACGACGGACTCGTCGAAGAGGTCGTGGCCGAGGCAGAGGGCGTCGGCGCCGGCCGCGATCGACCAGACCGCCCCCTCCTCGACACCGACCGTGTCGCTGATCGCCTTCATCTCGAGCGCATCGGTGACGACCACTCCGTCGAACCCGAGATCTCCGCGGAGAACGTCCTGAAGGATGACGCTGCTCATTGTCGCCGGAACCTCACCGACCGAGCGCACGACGATGTGCGCGGTCATGATCGACCGCACCCCCGCCTCGATCGCCGCGCGGAAGGGCGCCAGCGCCCCAGGATCGAGCGTATCCACCACCGGGAGCGCGAGATGCGAGTCGACGGATGTGTCCCCGTGCCCGGGGAAATGCTTGGCACACGCCGCGACGCCCGCGCTCTGTAAGCCGTGCACGAACGCGGCGACGTGTCGCCCGACGAGGTCGGCGTCGGAGCCGAACGAGCGGGTCCCGATGACCGGGTTCTGCGGGTTCGTGTTCACGTCGGCGACCGGTGCGAAGTCGAGATTCACGCCGGCTGCAGCGAGCTCGGCGCCGAGCGAGGCTGCGACCCGCTCGCTCAGCACGACGTCGTCGACGACGCCGAGCGCGGCGTTTCCCGGGTACGAGCTCCCCGTCGGGGCCTCGAGCCGCGTCACGTCGCCCGCTTCCTCGTCGATCGCGACGACGATGTCGTCCCGCTCGGAGCGGAGCTCCGCGGTCAGCTCTCGGAGCTGCTCAGGGCTGACGACGTTCCACGCGTAGAGGACGACGCCCCCGAGGCCCTCCGCGAGCCGCCGCCGGACCCAGTCCGGCGCGACCGGCCCCTCGAACCCGGGAAGGATGCAGCGCGACGCGAGTCGCTCGAGCTCGCTCAAGCCTTGACCGCGCCCGCCGTCAGTCCGAAGGCGATCTTGCGCTGCACGAGCAGGAAGAAGATGACGACGGGGATTGCCGTCAGCGTGGACGCCGCCATCAGCCCGCCCCAGTCGGTCGCGCGGCTCGTGCCATAGAAGTACGAGAGCCAGACCGTGAGCGTCTGATTCGCCTGGTCCGTGAGGATGACGTTGGCGAAGATGTACTCGTTCCAGCTCGTGATGAAGACGAAGACCGACGTGGCCACGAGGCCCGGAGCGACGAGCGGGAGCAGGATGCGCGTGAACGCGCCGAGTCGGCTCGAGCCGTCGACCATGGCCGCCTCCTCGAGCTCCTTGGGGATGCCCATGATGAACCCGCGCAGCGTCCAGACGGCGAACGGCAGAAGAATCACGAGGTGCGTGAACACGAGACCGAGCAGGTGGTTCGTCAGGTGGTACTTCGCGAGCACGACGTAGAGCGGGATCACGAGCCCCGCCTGGGGCAGCATGAGGATCCCGATCACGAGCACGACGAAGAGCTTGTTGCCCGTGAAGCGGTATTTCGCGAGCCCAACGGCCGCGAGGAAAGCGACCACCACCGAAAGCACGACCACCACTCCGACGACGATCAGGCTGTTCTTCACGGTGTCCCAGAAGTACGGGCGGGCCATCGCGTCACGGAAGTGCTGGAGCGTCGGACTCGTCGGGAACCACGTCGGCGTCAAGCTGTGTATCTCGTTGTCGGGCTTGAACGCCGTGGAGACCATCCAGAACACGGGGAAGACGACCACGACGAAGACGGCGAGTCCGACGACGTTCCAGGCAGCACGGCGCATGCGGCGTCGACGCGCGCGCCGGACCGAGGCGACGCGCGGCACGGCCCGCGTCACCTGCGGTGCGGAAGGCGCGGCTTCGGTGACCATGCTCAGCTCGCCTCTCCCATTTTCACCATGCGCCGCACGTAGAAGACGCTCAGCACCGAGATGATGAGGAGCATGAGCAGCGAGATCGCGGCACCACGCCCGAAGTCGGAGTGCGCGTAGCCCTCGATGAAGACATAGACGCCCATCAGGTAGTTGGTCGTGTCGACCGCCGAGGAGCCGATGAGGAGGTAAGGCTGGGTGAACACGCCGAAGTCCCAGATGATCGACAGGCTCGTGAGGATGAGGAAGATCGGCTTGAGGATCGGGAAGGTCACGTCGCGGAAGACCCGAACAGGGCCCGCGCCGTCGATCTCGGCGGCCTCGACGAGCTCTCGCGGCACCTGCGCGAGCCCGGCGTAGACGGTGATGGTCACGAACGGGATCGCTCCCCAGACGATGAGGAGCGTCACCATCGCGAGCTTGGAGAACGTCGACCCGTACCAGTCGTGCCCCGTGTAGTCGCCGACGTGGAGCTCGGTCAGGACGTAGTTGAGAACCCCGTTCTCGAAGTTCGTCATCCAGAGCCAGATCTGCACCGCGACGACCGCGGGCATCGACCAGGCCAGGACGAGCGCGGCGGTGAGGGGGACACGCACCCACGTCGAGACCCGGATGAGCAGGAACGCGATGAGCGTCCCGAGACCGATCGTGAGGGCGACGTTGGCGACGGTGAAGATCACCGTCCGAAGCAGGACCTGCCAGAACACCTCGTCATGGAGGACTGACGAGTAGTTGTCGAACCCGACCCAGGGCGCCGGCGCGCCTGATGTGGCCGCCTGAATCAGCTCTGCGAGCCCGTACTGCTGGAACGAGAGCACGACGAGCTTGTAGAGCGGATACCCGAGGATCGCGGTGATCACGACGACCACCGGGAGGATCAGCAGGTAGGGGACAGACGCCTGGGCGATCCGCTTGGAACGCGGTCGCCGCCGAGACCGGTGGGCAGTGGCCTCGGCGGCGACCGTCATTTGCGCTCGACCCTACTGGTTCAGGGTGTAGGTGATGTTGTCGCTCGCAACGGACGCGGCGTCCTTGATCGAGGACCTACCGCTGAGGATCCGCTGCAGCATGGTGCGGAGCACGTTCCCGTTCTCGACGTTGACCCAGTTCTTCGACTGCGGGACGAACCAGCTCTTGCGAGCGGCACGCTCGTTGACGCTCGTGCCGAGCAGGCTCGTCGTGTTCGGGATGTTCCCCTTCGCACGGAGAGCCGTCATCGACGCGTTGTCGGTGAAGGCGCTGATCCACGCGGCAGCCTTGTCCTTGTCGCCGCCGACCGGGACGGCCAAGTCGGAGCCACCGAGGAATCCCGGGATCGACTGGCCCTTGGTGTGGCTCGGCATCACGAACTGCGCGACGCGGTTCTTGTAGTCGCCGACGCAGCACGTGAACCATCCTGGCCCGTAGGTCGACGCCGCGTTCCCGTGCGCCATCACGTCGTACGGCTGCGGCGCGCTTTCGTTCGACCCGGCCGGAGCCCGCGACGAAGCGTTGAAGAACCGCTTGTAGGCGGCGAGTCCTGCGAGCGCGGCCGGCTTGTCGAGCGTGCCGACCCACTTGCCCTTCCGGGTGACGGCGATCGTTCCGCCGTAGTCGTAGACGAAGCTCATCGCGACATACCAGTCGGTTCCCGCGATGTAGACGGGCGAGAACGTCTTCGCCTTGTTCTTCGCGCCGATCTTCCTCGCGAGCGCGATGAACTCGTTCTGGCTCTGCGGGATCTTCCCGCCGGCCGCCCGGAAGAGGTCGGTCCGGTAGGTGACGACACGCGAGCCCGCGTAGTACGGGACGCCGAAGATCTTCCCGCCATAGCGCCCGGACGCGGCGAGACCCTGAAGCCAGGTGCTCTTGTTCGGGAACGAAATCGCGGTCAGATCCTGGAACGCGCCCGCGGCGCTGTACTTCGTCATCTCGGTGTTCCCCATCTCGATCACGTCCGGCGCGTTGCCGCCTGCAAGCGTCGCGTCGAACTTCGCGAGGTGGGTTCCCCAGGTCTGGTACTGGACGTCGACGTCCCAGCCGGGGTTCTGCGCCTTGAACTGCGCATTCGCGGCTGCGACGACCTCGGGCCAACCGGACTGAGCATCGACCTGGAGCCAGACGGTCAGCGTGTTGGCCGAACTGCCGCCGGCAGCTCCGCCGGCCCCGACCGCCACCACTGCCAACGCCGCAACGAGCACCGCTGCGGCCAAAGCACGTACGTTCATTCGCATCCTCCGCGGCATCTTGGCGCTCGACGTGGCCGTGCCGGTGAGCGTGGCAGTCCACGGCCGGAGCACCCAAGTGGTTTGTACCAATCTGCCACGGGCGGGAGGCTTCCACATCCGCGGCCATCTGTCAAGCCCCTTCGTCGCAACGTTTGGAAAGGCAATGTCCTGCTCAGCGGGTTCTTTCCAAAAATCGCGCGTGGAACCAGTTTGGTACTAACCACGCCGCTTCCCGGGAGCAGCACGCCCGTCTCCGTCCCGTGAACGCCGCCGGTCGTGCGGAATCGACAACGCGGTCACGAGACGGTACCGGTCGCCGCGATAGATCGACTCGACGAACTCGACGATCTCACCGGCGGCCGAGTGCGTGACCCGCTCGAACCGGAAGGCGGGTGAGTGCAGAGGCACTCCGAGCGCCTGCGATTCGTCCTCGTCGGTCACGGTCGGCTCGATCGTCTGCTCGCCGCCGACGACGACGATCCCGTAGCGGTCGCGGAGGAGCTCGTAGAACGATCGCTCCTCGAGATCCGCCGCTGTGAGGCCGGGAACGTGAGAGGCGCGGATGTGCACCGTCTCGATCGCCATGCTCTCGCCATCCGCCAACCTGAGCCGATCTGCGACGAGCACGGGCTCGGACGGCGAGACGTGGAGGAGCCGGCCGAGGCGGGCCCCCGCAGGAACGACACGCAGGTCCAGCGTCTGCGAGGCGGGCCTGAGGCCGCGCGCCCGCATGTCGTCGGTGAACGACGTCATCGTGAGCTCCTGCGCGATCTTCGGCTCGCTCACGAACGTCCCGGAGCCGTGCCGCCGGACGAGATGCCCCTCGCGCACGAGATCGTCGAGGGCGGCGCGCACTGTGAGGCGGGAGACTCCGAAGTCGGCGCTGAGCTGCCGCTCGGACGGGATCGCGTCGCCGACCGTCAGCTGCTCGATGAGGTCGAGCACCAGGTCGCGGGTCGCGGCCTGCTTCGTCACGTGCCCCATCGTATTCGAGCGGTCGGCAGTGGTCATGACCAGGGTCCCGCGATCCCGAGGCGAGAGACGCCGCGGGCTCACGGTCGCCGGATCCGGCACCGAGGAGCGATGCGCCACTGACCGCGTCGAAGAAGTGGAACCGCGACGGGTCGACCGCGAGCCGTACCGGGTAGCCCACCCGGGCCGTCGTCCGCGCATCGACGCGAGCGTTGAGCAGCGAGCCGCGGTCGGTCACGAGATCCGCCGTCGAATCCTCGTCCTCGCCGAGCGTCTCGGCTGCGATGCGGGTCGCGTGCACGCGGAAGAAGACGTGTGCGTCGGAACCGAGCTCCTCGAGCACGACCACCTCGACGTCGAGCGTCGGAAGCTCGGCGGACGCGAATGACGCGTCCTCGAACGTTTCCGGGCGGATACCGAGGATCACCGGCCCGCTCTCAACGCCCTCGGGTCGCCTCGCAGGGTCGAGCTTGACGGTGAACTGCCCCAACCTGACTTCGCCGTCCGCGATCGTCGCCTCGACGAGGTTCATCGCCGGAGAGCCGATGAAGCCGGCGACGAACAGGTCGCGCGGCTGCTCGTAGAGCACCTGCGGCGTGTCGACCTGGAGGATGTGGCCGTCCCGCATGACTGCAACCCGCTGCCCGAGCGTCATTGCCTCGACCTGATCGTGCGTCACGTAGACCGTCGTGACGCCGAGCTGCTGGTGGAGCTGCGCAAGGGAGGCGCGCATGCCGACCCTGAGCTTCGCATCGAGGTTCGAGAGCGGCTCGTCCATGAGGAACGCCTGCGGCTGGCGCACGATCGCGCGCCCCATCGCGACCCGCTGGCGCTGGCCACCCGACAGCTGGGCGGGCTTGCGCTCGAGGAGATCCGTGAGCCCGAGGAGCTCCGCGATCTCGTCCACCCGCGTGCGGATCTCGGCTTTCGGCATGCGCCGCACCTTCAATCCGTAGCCGAGGTTCTGGCGCACGCTCATGTGCGGATAGAGCGCGTAGCTCTGGAAGACCATCGCGATGTCTCGGTGCCGCGGCGCCAGGTCGGTAACGTCGCGCCCGCCGATCTGGATCTCCCCTGCCGTGACCTCCTCGAGGCCGGCGATCGTGCGGAGCAGCGTCGACTTTCCGCACCCGGATGGGCCGACGAGCGCGATGAACTCGCCGTCCGGAATGTCGAGCGAGACGTCGTCGATCGCCACGACGTCCCCCGCGAAGACCTTGGTGATGTTCCGAAGTGCGATCTCGGCCATGGGTGCCGCGTATGGATACCACATTTTCCCCCAACTGGTATTGACCACCCGAGGAGAGCGACGTAGACTCGGCCGATGGTCGAGGACGAGCTCATCACCGAAGCCGGGAGCGATCCCCGCGCGGGGTACGAGTCTCGCGCCACGTCCGAGCTGGTCGCGCTGATGAACGCTGAGGATTCATCCGTGCCCGACGCGGTGCGGGCGGCCACCGCGTCGATCTCCGAGACGATCGACGCGATCGCGGAGCGAATGCGTGCCGGCGGCCGCCTCGTGTACGTCGGCGCGGGCTCGTCCGGGCTCATCGCCGCGCTCGATGCTTCCGAATGCGAGGGAACGTTCTCGACGCCTCCCGGTCTCGTCGTCGCCCTCGTGGCCGGCGGTGCCGGCGCAGCCCCGCTCGCACGGGCAGCCGCGGAGGACGACCGCGATGCAGGCGCCCGCGACGTCGGCGCACTCGACATCCGCGCTGAAGACGCTGTGGTCGGAATCAGCGCCAGCGGGTCGACGCCCTATGTCGCAGGCGCGCTCGAGACGGCCGCCGCGGCCGGCGCGCTCACGGCGTGCGTCGTCTGCGCTCCTGGCTCGGTTCTCGGCGGGCTCGCCGACCACGAGATCGTCGTCGTCGTCGGCCCCGAGTTCATCGCGGGCTCGACACGGCTCAAGGCAGGCACTGCCCAGAAGCTCGTGCTCAACACCATCTCGACGGTCTCGATGATCCGTCTCGGCAAGACGTACGGCAACCTCATGGTCGACGTCGCCGCCGCGAACGAGAAGCTCGTCGAACGCGTGCGAAGGATCGTGGCGGCAGCCACGGGCGCGACGTCGCAGGAAATCGACGAGGCACTCGTCGCAGCAGGCGGGGACGCGCGGGTCGCGATCGTCTCGCTCGCCGCGGACGTCGACGCGGACGCGGCACGCGCGCGCCTGGACGCGTCCGGCCGGAGCATCGCCCGGGCGCTCGAGGAGGCGCAGTGAGACTCGGCGTCGAGGCTGCTCTCGTCGACGGGCATCTCGTCCCCGGCGACCTCGAGGTCATCGGCGGGCGCGTCGCGGGATTCGGGCTGTCGTCGCCGAACGGCCACGGCATCGCGGTTCCGGGCTTCGTCGACCTCCAGGTCAACGGCTTCGGCGGCGTCGATTTCCTCGGCGCGGACACCGAGGGCTACCGCCAGGCGGGCGAGGCGCTCCTCGAGACCGGCGTGACCGCATACCTCCCCACCTTCATCACCTCCCCCGAAGAGCAGCTCCTCGCCGCCCTCCGCGAGGTGCCTGCCGCGTCGGACGGGCCCCGAGTCCTCGGAGCCCATCTCGAGGGGCCGTTCCTGTCGGCTCTCCGCCTCGGGATCCATCCGGCCGAAGCTCGCCGCAACCCCGATCCCGAGCTGCTCGATCGGTTGCTGGCAGCGGGGCCCGTCCGACTGGTCACGCTCGCGCCGGAGCTTCCCGGCGCCCACCGCGTCATCGAGCTGCTGCTGCGGCGCGAGATCGCCGTGTCCTGCGGCCACTCCGATGCGAGCGCCGAGGACGCGAACGCCGCGTTCGATCTCGGCGTCCGCAGCGTCACGCACTTGTTCAACGCGATGCGCCCGTTCCACCACCGCGACCCCGGCATCATCGGGGCCGCTCTCGCTCGACCCGACGTCATCGTGCAGCTCATCGTCGACTGGGTGCACGTCGCCCCCGTCACCGCCGCGATGGTGTGGCAGGCGGCGCAAGGAAGGCTTGCGCTCGTGACGGACGCGGTCGCAGCTGCCGGCCTGAACGACGGCTCGTACCGGCTCGGCGACGTGTCGGTGGAGGTCTCGGACGGTATCGCCCGTGGCAACGGCGGCGCGCTCGCGGGCAGCACGCTCACGATGATCGAGGCGGTTCGCAATCTCCATTCGCTCGGAGTGCCGCTCGAGGATGCGATCGGTGCCGCGACCGAGGTGCCGGCCCGTGTGCTGCGACTTCCGTCGACCGGCCGGATCGGGGTCGGCCTTCCCGCCGACGTGCTCGTGCTGAGCGACGAGCTGGAGGTCGAGCGAGTGCTCGTGGAAGGTCGGGCGCGTGTCGTCGGCTGAGGCGGCTCCCGTCGTCCCAAGCGAGCCAGGATCGCGGTTCCTCGACGAGATCCGCGAGCAGCCCGCCGCAATCGGCCGCCTGCTCGAGACCTCGTCCACGTTTGCCGAGGTCGCAGAGGAGATGCGGCGCCGCGGCGCGACGACAATCCGCATGGTCGGTCACGGCTCGTCGGACAACGCGGCGTCGTACGGTGTCTATGCATTCGGGCTCCTGCCTGGATGGACGGCACTCCGCGACTCGATCTCACTGACGGTGTACTACGGGGCCGAGCTCGACATGTCGGGCTGCGCCGCTCTCGCGCTCTCGCAGTCGGGTCGCACTCCCGATGTCGTCGAGTACGCGCGTCTCGCGCGCCGGCGCGGCGCTTACGTCGTCGCGGTGACGAACGATCCGAGCTCCGCGCTCGCCACCGAGGCCGACGCAGTCCTCGAGTTGCGGGCCGGGGACGAGCGCGCCGTCGCGGCAACGAAAACGTACTCGAATCAGCTGGCCGCGCTGGGCCTACTGGCCGCCCACGCGGCCGGGAAGGGCGACGCCTTCGGCGGCGAGCTGCGATCCGTCGCGGCCGCGATGCCCGAGCTCACGGACTCGCTCCAGGCGCGCATCGGCAACGTCGCCGTCCCGTTCGCCTACGCCGGCCGGATGTTCGTCGTCGGCCGGGGAGCGGAGTTCGCGACCGCGCGCGAGATCGCCCTCAAGCTGCTCGAGACGTGCCGGATTGCGGCCGAGCCGCTCACGGCGACCGATCTCGCACACGGGCCGGTCGCGGCCCTCGACTCACTCTTCCCCGTCTGGGCGATCGCGTCCGACGACCCGAACCTGCCTGCCGTCGTCGAAGCCGTCGAGCGCGCGCACGAGGCCGGCGCGACGATCGTCGCGAGCGGGTCGGCGGCCGAGTCCGTCCCGCACGCCCAGTACGTCCTGGCGACGCCGAAGACCTCGTCGCCGCTCCTCGCACCGTTCCTCTCGATCCTCCCGGGCCAGCTTTTTGCGTGGGCGCTCGCCCGTGCGCGCGGCCTCGATCCCGACGCGCCACGCGGCCTGTCGAAGGTAACGCTCGCTCGCTAGCGGATCGCGCCTTCGCGCGACTGCGCGGAGACCTTGTCGAGGATCGCCTCGAGCAGGCGGCCCGACGAGAGCACGTGCTCGCGCGCAAGCACCCGCGCGCCCTCCGGGCTCCGGGCCGCAATGGCGTCGCGGATCGCGCGATGCTGGAGATCGTTCTTCAGGTAGAGCTCGTCGAGGTCGGCTCCCGTCGCCCAGACGGGCTTCACGAGGAACGTCCGGCGCGCAGCCTTGGCCATCCGCTCGATGAGCGGAACGTCGGCCGCGCGGTAGATCACGTCGTGGAACGAGTGGTTGAGGTGGAGCCAGTCGCGTGCGACCTCGAGATCCTGGCGGCCCTCGTGACTCATCTCGACGAGCCGCTCGGTCGCGCGATGGAATCGCCGCTCGGCTCGCTCGAGCTCCGCGAGGTCGTCGTCCGTCATCTTCGGCGTCGCGATCTCGGTCGCGAGGCTCTCGAGCTCGGCTCGCACCATGAACGCCTCGCGAATCTCGTCGAGGGACAGCATCCGTACTCGGACTCCACGATTCGGCTCGAACGTGACGAGCCCTAGCGCGGCGAGACGACGCAGCGCCTCGCGTACCGGCGTCCGACTCACGTCGAACTGCTCGGAAAGGTGCTCCTGTCGCAACGTGCTTCCGGGCGGTATCTCGCCCGAGACGATCGCCTCCTCGAGCGCGAGGGCGATGTCGTCGGCCTTGGTGCCGTCAGACACCGGCTCGCCCCGCCTCGTGAACTGGATGACCGAGCAGCTGCGCGTATGCGGTCAGCGTCAGGAAGTCGACGAAGACCTCACGCATGGCGACCTTCTCGAACACCTCGCGTGCCTCTGTGTACACCGGCTCGTCTGGCAGCTCCTCCATCACCTCGGCGACGATGCGCTCGACGTCGGCCCGCTCCACGCGGCCGTGGTGGACCCACTGCCAGATCTGCGAGCGCGAGATCTCTGCGGTCGCCGCGTCCTCCATGAGGTTGTCGATCGCCGCGGCGCCGACTCCCTGGAGCCAGGCGGCGACGTAGCGGATCCCGACGGAGACGTTCGAGCGCACGCCCGCCTCGGTGATCTCGCCGGGTGTCGCAATGACGTTGAGCAGGTCGTCCGATCGGGTCGAGACGTCCTCGCGCAGTCGCTCGAGCTGGTTCGGCCGCTCGCCGAGAACGGCATCGAACTCGGCCATCGCGACGGGCACGAGGTCGGGGTGCGCGACCCAGGATCCGTCGAACCCGTCTCCGGCTTCGCGTCGCTTGTCCTCGCTCACCCGTGCGAGCGCAACCTCGTTGACCTCGGGGTCGCGCCGACTCGGAATGAACGCCGCCATGCCGCCGATCGCATGCGTCCCGCGTCGATGGCAGGTCCGGACGAGCAGCTCCGTATACGCACGCATGAACGGGACCGTCATCGTCACCTGGGCACGGTCGGGCAGCACGAACTCGTCGCGCTCTCGGAACTTCTTGATGACCGAGAAGATGTAGTCCCAGCGCCCCGCGTTGAGCCCGGCCGAGTGGTCGCGGAGCTCGTAGAGGATCTCGTCCATCTCGAAAGCGGCGAGGATCGTCTCGATGAGGACGGTCGCCTTGATCGTGCCGCGTGGGATCCCGAGCTGGTCCTGCGCGAAGCAGAAGACGTCGTTCCAGAGCCGCGCCTCGAGATGGCTCTCGAGCTTCGGGAGATAGAAGTACGGCCCCGATCCCCGCTCGAGCAGTCGCTCCCAGTTGCGGTGGAGATAGACACCGAAGTCGAAGAGCCCCGCGGAGACGTGCTTGCCGTCGACCTCGACGTGCCGCTCCTGGAGGTGCCAGCCGCGCGGCCGCACCAAGAGAACGGCGACCGCGTCGTTCAGCTCGTAGCGCTTCTCGCCCTGCTCGAGTGAGATCGTCCGATCGATGGCGTCGGTGAGGTTCTGCTGGCCGCCGACGACGTTCTCCCAGGTCGGCGAGTTCGCGTCCTCGAAGTCCGCCATGTAGATCCGGGCACCCGAGTTGAACGCGTTGATGACCATCTTGCGGTCGCCGGCCGGGCCTGTGATCTCGACGCGACGATCCTGGAGGTCGGCCGGAACCGGTGCCACGCGCCAGTCGCCCTCGCGCACGGAGCGAGTCTCGTCGAGGAAGTCCGGGAGCTCTCCGGCTTCGATCCGCTCCTGGCGTTCGGCCCGCGCGAGGAGGAGCTCCTCCCTCCGAGCTGCGAACTCGCGCTGCAGCGCGACGACGAGGTCGAGCGCCTCAGGCGTGAGGACGCCCGCCTCGTCTGGTGCGTTGACGACAGCCGTCGCGATGGCGCTCAACCTACACGGCCACCTCGAACTGGGCCTCCTCGGTCGAGCCCTTCAGCGCGAGCGTCGAGCTCTCCCCGCCCGTGACGGCCTCGAGCACCGCGTCGAAGTAGCCGGCCCCGACCTCGCGCTGGTGGCGTGTCGCCGTGTAGCCGAACTCCTCGTTCGCGAACTCCGCCTGCTGAAGTCGGACGTACGCGCTCATCCCTTCGCCTGCGTAGCCGCGTGCGAGCTCGAACATCGAGTTGCAGACGGCGTGGAAGCCGGCCAGCGTCACGAACTGGAAGCGGTAGCCCATCGCCGCCAGCTCCCGCTGGAACGACGCGATCGTCTCGTCGTCGAGGTGCTTGCGCCAGTTGAAGGACGGCGAGCAGTTGTACGCGAGCAGCTTGCCGGGGAACTTCGCGTGCACCGCCTCGGCGAACTGCGCGGCCTCGTCCAGGTCGGGCG
>Ga0111538_10009819_pt1 | contig 12749 bp, 10 predicted proteins | sample SoiMethybrSBSTD1_FD_79669 | JGI IMG/M metagenome (GOLD analysis project Ga0111538, IMG submission 79669) | Bulk soil microbial communities from a Populus tree surrounding site in Tennessee, USA - Soil MetaG P. TD hybrid SBSTD1 (version 2)... | ecosystem: Environmental > Terrestrial > Soil >...
AGATTCCAACCACCTACGACAAGGATCAGAAGCGGCAGGTGAACGCGGGCAACCTGCTGCTGCGCGGCGTGCCGGGCGTCGGCAAGACGTTCTTCGGCGTGATCCTCGCGGCGATCAGCGATGCGACGTTCGCGCGCTTGCAGGGCAGAGCCGACCTGCAGCCCACCGAGATCGTGGGCTTTCAGATGATCAACCCGGCGACCGGCGAGTTCATCACCGAGTTCGGTCCCCTCGCGTCCGCTGAAGTCATCCTGCTCGACGAGATCAACCGCATCCCGCTGAAGTCGCAAAGCGCATTCCTGGAAGGGTTGCAGGATCGGACCGTCACCGTCGGCAAGCAAACGTATCAGCTCTCACCCTTCAGCTTTGCGATCGCGACGATGAACCCGGTGGAGCTGGGACAGGGCACGTTTCCGCTGTCGGAAGCGGCGACCGACCGGTTCGCCATCATGATCAACATCCCGTACCTGCGCCCCGAGGACGAAGAGAAGCTGGTGAACTTCGACTTCAAGCAGGTGCGGTTGAACCCGCTGGTGAAGAAGGAGCGCATCATGGAGCTGCGCGGCGTCATCACCCGCGAAGTGTTCATGCATCCAGCGCTGGCCAAGTACATCCGGCGTCTCGTTGGCGCGACGCGGCCGTACAACGACGAGACCGAGTGGCACCACTACTCCCCGTCGGCACTGGTCGAGAAGTGCGTGGATCTCGGCGCGTCACCGCGCGCGACGATCTGCTGGGGCCGGCTGGTCAAGGTGTGGGCGCTGCTCATGCACCGCCGCGCCGACGTCTATCCCGAGGACATCCAGGAGCTGGCGCGCTATGTGTTGCCGCATCGCGTCTGGCTCGGCCCGCACGCCGCCAGTCACGGGGTCAGCGTGGACATGGTGATCGAAGACGTCGTCAATTCGGTGCCGGTGCCGTGATCGGGGATCGCGGGGCGGCGGTCCACGCGCCCAGGCACGGTGACGAGGAAGCCCTCGTCAACCTGCAGGAGATTGCCGAGATCGAGCTGTTCATCGTGAGAAGGATGAAAGAGTTCACCCTCGGCGATCATGCCAGCGTCTTCAAGGGTGCGGGATTCAACTTCGTCGGCGTCCGCGATTGGGAGCCAGGCGACCGGATGTCGTCGATCGACTGGTCGCAGTCGTCGCTCACGAACTTCAGCCCGATGATCACCCGCGAGTTCGAGCAGGACAGCAACGCCGCCATCGTCGCGGTGGTCGATGCCTCACTGTCCACCCGCTGCGGCGTCGCAGGCGGGGTGACGATCGCGATGGCCATTGCACGGGCGGTTGCCGCAGCCGGTCTGTCGGCGACGTTCTTCCAGGATCTCTTCGGGCTCGTGACGTTCGACGAGCGGTTCGCGCCGCTCGCATCGGCACGTCCGCGCATCGGCCGCTCGCACCTGCTCTATTGTCTCGACCTGTACCGGCAGTCGCTGTCGCAGAGCCGCGATCCGGAGCGCGTGCAGGACATCGTCGCCGCGATTGAGAGCCAGGTGCGCAAGGCGTCGCTCGTACCGGTCATTTCGGACTTTCTCTTTGCGGATGCGAACGCACTGATTCGACAACTCTCTCACCTCAACGCGGTGCACGACATCTTTCTGCTGATGGCCGACGTGCGCTTCGCCTACGAGGTGCCGTCGGTGTCGGACGGGTGGGTGGAAGTGTTCGACGTCGAGAGCGGCCGGGTGCGTGTGCTGTCGCGGCGCGAAATGCGCCGACTGGCGGCTCGGATCGGCGAATGGCAGGACGAGATCGAGCGCTTGGCCCGAGATGCGGATCTGGACATCGTGCGCGTCGGGCTCGACAGGTGGGAGATGGAAACGGCGTTGGTCAAATTCACGGCCGAGCGGCGGCTCAGGAAGATGTGATGAGGATCAAGGGTTCAGCACTCATTCTCGCGGCGGTTTTGCTCGCGTCTCCACTTCACGCGCAGTCGCCGGGTGCACAGGCACCGCCGTCGCGCCCCGCGCCGGTCGTGGTCCCTCAGGGCACGCCGCCACCGCCGCGTCCGGCCGGTTCGAGCGCTCCGGCGATCGCGCCGCGCGCGCCCAAGCCTGGCGAAGTCGAGTCGGATCCGATCCGCTGCTGGTGGAAGGCCGATCGCACGTCGGTGCGCGTTGGCGAGAAGTTCGGACTGGTGCTGACGTGCAGCGTCATCGAGACCGGCCCCATCACGGTCGTTCCGGTGCTCAACCAGCTCGAGCCTGGTGCGCTGTCGATCACGCCGTTCGAAGTGGTGAGCGGCGTCTCTCATGACGATGTGGTGGTGTCGCCGTGGCGGTACATCCAGCGTGAGTATTCGGTGCGTCTGCTGAGCGACGGCTTCTTCGGACAGGACGTCACCATTCCGGCGCTCACCGTGACCTACAACCTGCAGGAGCGCGGCTCGGGGTCGCAGGGTCGTGACCAGCAGTACATCCTGCCGCCGCTGCCGATGCGCATTCTGTCGCTCGTGCCGAAAAGCGTCGACGACATTCGCGACGCGTCGGGTCAGACCTTTGCCTCCATCGAATCACGGCGCTTCCGCGCCTCGCTGGCGACGACGACGGCGTGGGTGTCGTTCGCGTTTGCATTCGTCTTCGGCGTTTTCGCATTGGTGCGGGCGACCGCGCAGCTTCGCGCGAAGAAGAAGGGGATCGTCAAACCGCTGCCATCTTCGTCGGTGCTCGGTGCGTCACTGAAGGCCCTTGCGCGCGTGAAAGAGGATGCGTCGCAGGCCGGATGGACCTCTGAACTGTCGCGACGTGCCTCCTCGGCGCTGCGCATCGCCGGCGCCGTCGCCCTGAATCGGCCCGTCAGTCAGAAGTTCGTTGGATCCGAGGTGGCGGAGCGCGAAGGACAGCTCACCGTGTACTCCGGCTGGCTGCGGCGACAGCGCGTATTGCTCTCGGCCGCGACCACCTCGCGCACGATCGTCTCGGCGATGGACAACGGACACAACCCGCGCGCGAACACCCGCGCGAATCTCGCGTCGATCTCCGACGCTCTGGGCGTCTTGAGTGCAGCCGGCTATGGCCGCCCGACGAAAGAGGACGCCACCGCACTCGACAGCGCGCTGGCGGAGAGTACGCAAGCCGTCCGCCGGATTCGCTCGACCACGCTGTGGCCGCGACGCACGGCACACGCGTTGAGGTCCTTTGTAGGACTCTGACTCTCGTGCCACCACTGCAAGATCTCCCAATCGCGCTGCGCACCACGTGGGACGAGTGGATGCGCACTCGCTGGAACGACCTTCAGTTCGAGCGGGCGCAGGACGCCCTGCTCGTGTTCATCGTTCTGTTGGCGGTCGTGCTCCTGGTGCTGGTCATCGCCATGTTGCGTCAGCGAGGCCGCACGCAGGTCGCGCTGCCTGCCCTGCTGCCGGTGATGCGCCGTTCACCGTTGGCGCTCCTGCGTCATCTGCCGCTGCTGCTGTTTCTCGCTGGCATCCCGTTCTTCGCGGTGGCGTTGGCCGACCCGCTCACCGGGTTTGCGCGCGAGGAGGTGTCGTATCCAGGCCGGCGGATCGCATTGCTCATCGATGGATCGACGAGCATGGTGATCCGGTTCGAGTCCACGGCCAAGCGGCAGGGCGAGGCGACCTTCTTCACCGCGGTCGCCGCTGCCGAGCAGTTCATCCGCCGCCGCATGAATGGTCCCTACCGAGACCTCGTGGCGCTCATCCAGTTCGGCAACTTTGCCTACGTCGTCACGCCGTTCACCAACGACTACGAGAACATTTTGCTGAGCACGAGGCTTGTCGGTGACCCGCGCGAGTGGGGCCGGTTTCCCGATTGGGGCACGACGATCATCGAGGGCATCGATCAGGCGACGCAGCTGTTCAAGACCTTCGACTTTGTGAACGCCTCCGGCAACCTGATGATCGTCATCACCGACGGCCGTGATTCGCAGCTCAATCAGCAGTCGGGCGCGCTCGAGCGCATGGTCGCGGAGACGCGCGCGTGGCGTATCCCTGTCTACATGATGCGCACCGCCTACAACCGCCGTGAGGGCGAGGTCCTGCAGGACAAGGTCTGGCGCGCCACCGTCGAGCGCACCGGCGGACGGTTCTACGCGATCTACGACGACGAGTCGACCAATCGTGCGCTGCGTGAGATCGATCGTCTGTCGCCGGGAAGAATCGAGACGCGCGAGTACAGCGTGGCGCGGCCCCGCTATGCGGGATTCACGTTGATTGCGACCGGCCTGTGGTTGTTCGCGGCGTTATTGAAGTTGAACTTCGGAGTATTCAGGACGTTTCCCTAGGAGCCACGATGAGAACCTTTATTGCTCTCGTCCTCGTCACCATCGTGCTCGGCCTGTTCGGCGCCGCTGCACTCGGCGTCGCCAGGCTCGAAGGCCATATGGCGGATGCGCAGCAGCAACTGGCCACGCTGCAGTACGACGCCGCGAAGAACAGCCTCACCGAAGCCTCCGCATACGCGGATCACTCGCGGTGGGTGCCGTTCCTCGGACGCGATGAACGGCAGGAAATCCGCGCCCGCAACGCGGCGCTGCAGTACTGGACCAAGGAATATGACGTGCTGGTGCCGGCACAGGCCGAGCCGGTTGCGGCGGTCGGCGACGACAACGTGGAGCTGCAGCTCGTCGTCGCCAACGCGGCGTATCGGCTGGGTCAGGGCCGCTCGAAGGACAAGGCCGCGACGATGAAGGCGCTGGAAGAAGCGGCGTCCGGCTATCTGACGGTGCTGAAGAACAACACCTGGCACACCGATGCCGCCTACAACTACGAGTACATCGTCCGCTTGCGTGACGAGTTGGCCAAGGGCAAGCAGCCGCCGCAGCCGCCGAAGGATCAGAGCGAACAGTCGGATAATGGTGAGTCGGGTGCGCCGTCGCCGGCGACGAGCTCCAAAGGATTCCAGATCTACATTCCGCTCGAGCAGGGCGAGAAGAATCCGTCTGGTGGTGAGGCGGGCAAGGCCGCGCCCAAGGAGCGAAAAGGCTAAGAATGCCCTCACTCCCGGCCATCGACTTCGAGAGCTTCCGGTTCGGGTCGCCGGTCTATCTCTGGCTGCTGCTGATTCCGGCAGCTTTGATGGTCGTGTGGGGATGGCGTGTCGTCAGGCGGCGAGCGAACGTGCGACGGCTGGCCGCACAGCGCATCGTGCCGGTGCGCCAGCGGTTCGGACCGGTTGGCGATCTCGCGTTCTGGGCGTCTGTGCTGATCGCCGCGAGCCTGTGCATCGCGGCGATCGCGCGACCGCAAGCCCGGCTCTCGTCATTCCGCAAGGCCAGCGCCGACATCGTGATCCTGCAGGACGCGTCGGCCTCGATGTATGTCACCGATGTGCGCCCCGACCGGTGGCGCCGCTCCGTGCAGTTCCTGCGGACGTTCGCCGAGACCCTGAGCTGGAAAGGTGACCGGGTAGCGCTGGCGCTGTTCGCACAGCTCGCCGCCCCACAGGTCCGGTTGACGAAGGATCCCAACGCCCTGTTCTTTTTCATCGACAACCTCGGCGATCGCTCGCCGTTCCGCCTCGAGAACACCACCACCTGGGACACCAATATCGAAGAGGGGATTCGCTGGGGGATCCGTCTGGTGGACAAGGACGAAGAGGTCTTCGGCAAGAGTGGCAACCCGAAGGCGTTCCTGGTCATCTCTGACGGTCAGTCGTGGAGCGGCACGGTCGCCAACGCCCTACAGGAAGCGCGGGCTCACAAGATTCCGGTGCACGTGGCCGGCATCGGCACCACCACAGGCGGCATGATCCCCGAGCCAGCGCGTCCCGACGGCACACGTCCGCCGCCGGTCGTTCGCTCGGTGCTCGATCGCAACTCGCTCGTGCAACTGGCCGTGGCTGGCGGGGGCGAATACTTCGAGATTGGTGACGAACCGGATCGGGTCGTGGCGTTCCGCATCATCGACCGGCTGCATCGGCAGTCGGACGTGTCGCAGCAGATCGAAACCTTCGAGGACCTCTATCGCCGCTTCCTGATGGCCGCCGCGGTGATGCTCGGTCTGGGCACGCTGTTCATGCACAAGCGCACCGACCTGGCGTGGCAGGCGGGTGGCGTGGCGGTGGCGGTCATTCTGCTTGTCAGTCTTGCGCGCTAGTCGGTCCTTGGTGCTTGGGCCTTGGTTCATGGTCCGCGTTGCGAAAGCGCGTTTCGAGTGCCGTAAACGCGGCGACATGTCCCGACGCTAAGCTATTGACCCGGCGCGGATCTCGACTGGTCCGGATCCTGCTAGCCGTTCCGCGTCCGGTGGCACACCACGATAAGGAGACTTACCCATGAAACGACTGTTGTGCGGGGCCGCCGTTGCGGCTGCGTTGCTCATCTCGGCTACCCCCTCGTCTGCGCAGGTGGTGAACCTGACCGCCACTTTGACCGGCGCCGAGGAAACAACTGCGACACCGGGGGTGCTGGGCCTGCTGACCGGCGCCGTAGGAACCGCGACCGTCTCGGTGGATGCCACCAATGAAGAAGTTGCCGTCCAACTAAACCTGTTCAACTTCGCGACTGGCACGAGCGCCGGCCACATTCACGTTGGGCCGCGAGGCGTTGCCGGTCCCGTGGTTCTCAACTTTCCAATCCCGGCCGGGCGTACCGGCGATCTGCCGTTGTCGTTCCGGCTTGGCTCGGCGGCGTTCGTCGCGCGGCCGGAGATCGGCATCAACACGATGTCGGACTTGATTCAGGCCATCGTCGGTGGCGGCGCGTATGTGAACATTCACACCTCGCAGTACCCGGCCGGCGAGATTCGCGGCCAGCTGGTCCCCGTGCCGGTGCGGTAGCGCGAGGCAACGGAGAGTACGGAGCGCACGGACTTACACGGAGCAACGGAGTAACGGAGACCAATTGGTATCTCCGTTTCTCCGCTCCTCCGTGTAGATCCGTTCCCTCCGTAAGCTCCGTTCGCTCAGTCACCGGATCGGGTGCGACTGGTCTTGCGCCGTGCTGGGCGTCCGCTGCCCGGCGGCAGATAGTGAAAGCGCACCAGATACACGTATTCGCCCTTCCCGTGTTTGGCCACCTTCAACAGATCGATCACGCCTTCGAAGCCTGACTCGCGGGCCAGTTCCGGCGTGATGTCGGCAAAGCTGATCGGCTCGATCGAGTCGATTTCGATCGACCCTTCATCCATCGGGTAGCGCGAGCCGACGGTGACGTGCGGCCGTTGCCAGATTCGGACGCTGCACGTGATCTCGCCGCGGCGGACGCCCTCGCGCAGCCGCTTGGTGAACACCACGGGCTGAGTCTAGCGCCATTCCATCCGCCCGGCTCAGCTTGGGACGAACCTAGAGGTTGACCTCTCCGTTGCTGTCCCCGAACTTGTCGGTGGGGATGCCAAGCGTATCGAGCATTGCCACCAGCAGGTTGGCCATCGGCGTGTTCTTCGGGTGACGCAGATGCCGTCCGCCCTTGAGGCGTCCCGAAGCGCCGCCGGCCAGCACCACCGGCAGATCGGTGTGATTGTGCTGGTTGCCGTCGCTCATGCCGCTGCCATACAGGACCAGTGAGTGATCGAGCAGGGTGCCGTCGCCGTCCGGCGTCGCGCGCAGCTTCTCCAGGAAGTACGCGAAGAGCCCGACGTGATAGGTGTTGAGCACCGAAAAGCGCTCGATGTTCTCTTTCACGTTCGAGTGATGCGAGAGCGTGTGGAACGCATCGCGCACGCCGCTCTTCGGGTAGGTGGAGCCGCTCAACTCCTTGCACATCAGGAACGTCGAGACGCGCGTGATCTCCGCCTGCCACGCCAGCACCTGCAGGTCGTACATCAGCTTGATGTGTTCCTCGACGTCACGCGGCACGCCCGTCGGCGCGGCCGGCACGGGCAGATCGTCGGAGAGCTGCTGCCCGGCCTTCTGCACGCGACGCTCAATCTCGCGCACGTCGCTCAGGTACTGGTCGAGGCGCGTGCGATCGGTGGCCGGCAGCTTGCGCTGCAGCGATGCGGCTTCGCCGACGACCGAGTCGAGCAGACTGATCGACTGCGCGCGGCGCGTCTTGCGTTGTTCGGCGGTGTTCCCGTCGCCGAAGAGACGCTCGAAGACGACCTGCGGATTGTTCTGCATCGGCAGCGGCGCGTGCGGGCCTTGCCAGGAAATCGTGTCGCGATACGAGCAGCTCAGTCCGTCGCCGCAGTTGAGGCTCGGTTCTTCGATGGTCAGCTCGAGCGAGGGCAGTGGAGTGTCCTGCCCGATCTTCTGCGCAGCAATCTGATCGAGCGTGATGCCGAGCGACGGCTGCGCGCCGGTTTCCGCGAAGGCGCCGCTCAGATACGCGGCGGCCGAGCGATTGTGATTCGCCGTCGCGCCGCTCCCGTACGCATTCGCATGGCGCAGGTCGCTGATGATGTTGATCTGGCTGTAGAACGGCTTGAGCGGCTGGAGGATCGGCGTGAGCTCGAAGCCCGCGCCCTCGGCAGCCGGTGTCCACAGCGGCATGATCGCGCCGTGCGGGAAGTAGATGGCGCCGAGGCGCGTCCGAGCCTTCGCGGCCGTCTGGCCGAGCAGCGTCGCGGCCGGAATCATCGATTCGAGCAGCGGCAACGCCAGCGTCACGCCGGCCCCACGCAGGAAGGTTCGACGTGATAGGTGCGCTTTCGTGATGAATGCCATCGATATCTCCAGGCGGGTTTCAAGACCCGCCGGCCGGTCCGAAAGGACCGGCCCTACTTCTTCACGCGCTTCTGGAACGAGTCGCTCTCGATGATGCCCATGACCAGCGACGAGAACCGATTGTTATTCGCGCCGGCGCGGCGAACGATCGCGCGTACTGTCGGCATATCGTAGTCGTGCACCGGGCGGCCGAGCGCGTAGGTCAGCAGCTTCTCGGTGGCCGTCGTCATGAACGCGCCCGAGCGGCTCAACACCGCTTGACGCAGATCGGCGGGTCCGCTGACCGGCGTGCCATCGGCGAGCTGTCCTTTCGAGTCGATCCGGCTCGGGCCATCGAATTCGCGCCAGCCGCCGACCAGATCGAAATTCTCGAGGGCGAACCCCATTGGGTCCATGATGCGATGGCACGACGCGCACGTCGGGCTCGCGCGGTGGGCTTCCAGCCGCTCGCGCACGGAGCTGGTCTTCGCGCCTTCGGCGCCGCCAAGATTCGTTTCCACGCCAGGCGGCGGAACCGGCGCCGGCGTGCCGAGCAGATTCTCCAGTACCCATTTGCCACGCACAACCGGAGAGGTTCGCGTCGCCGTTGAGGTGACCGTGAGGACGCTGCCTTGCCCGAGCAGGCCGCGGCGCGGACTGTCGGCGGCCAGCGACACACGGCGGAAGTAGCTGCCTTTCACGTTCGGGATGCCGTAGTGGCGGGCGAGCCGCTCATCGACGAAGGTGTAGTCGGCGTCGAGCAGATCGATGAGGCTGCGATCGTCGCGGACGATGGCATCGAACATCATTTCCGTTTCGCGGCGGAACGAGCGGCGCAGGTTCTCATCGAAGTTCCTGGCTTCGGTCTGCACGTTCTCCAGCTCGCGGAGATAGAGCCACTGGCCGGCGAAGTTCTCGACCAGCGCGTCGGCGCGCGGGTCAGCGAGCATCCGCTTGACCTGCTGCGCGAGCGTCTGCGGGTCGTGCAGCCGGCCCTTCGTCGCCACCTCACGCAGTTCCTCGTCCGGGATGCTGCTCCACAGGAAGAACGACAGGCGTGAGGCGAGCTCGACGTCGCTGATGCGATAGATCTGGCCGGATGCGACGGTCGCCGGCTCCTCTTCGATGCGATACACGAACCGCGGTGCGACCAGGATGCGCGCCAACGCTTGCTGGATACCGCTGTCGAAGTCGCCGCTCTTGCGGCCCTCGCGATAGAACTCGAGCAGCGTGTTGACTTCGGCGGCGCTCACTGGCCCGCGGTACGCGCGGCGCGCCAGCGAGCTGAGGATCGTGCGCGCGCAGGTCGATTCTTCCGTCGCACTTGCCGGTTTGCAGCTGAAGATCGCGCGCCGGCTCGGGGTGTCGCCGGCGCTTGTGGCCTCGAATGGACCGGTCACCACCAACGTGGGGACGCCGCCCTGTGTGATGAAGGTCGCGTTGGTGCGGAAGTCGGAGTAGATCTCGTCAACCCCGGCGCCGCGCTGTCGATCGACCAGCGCGACCCCGATGGCATGTGGTCCGGCGGTGACTTTCATCCGGAAGCCGCGTGGGTTGTCCACCTTGACTTGCGCGCCGTCGAGCGTGAGATCGAGTCCGCCCGGCCCGGCGCCGCGTCCGCCAAATGCGAACTCGTATTCAGCGTCGAGCGGGAACGTGTGATTGAACACGACGCCGCCGCGCGTGCCGAGTGGCAACCCGTCGATGTGGCGATCCTGCGCGAGCCCCGCCGGCGGCGCGAAGGTCGTCTGCGAAGGCGCGAGCGTTCGGTCGCCGACGGCCAGCCGGCTGATCTTCATCGCTGCGGAGACGTAGCCCTGAATCAAAGACGGTGACACCGCCAACGCCTCCGCCAGGTTGTCGAATCCCTGGCTCGAGCCGTCGGCTGGCAGCAGCGTGTTCACGTTGATGTCGAGCGCGAGGAGATCGCGAATCGCATTCGCGTACTCGGTGCGATTCAAGCGATGCAGCGCAGGTGTCACCAGCGCCGCGGTTGGATCGACAGATTTATCGAGCCGCGACTCGAGCTCCGTGGCGAATCGGTCGAGCGCGCTGCGTTCCGGACGCTTGGCGCCGCTCGGTGGCATCATGCCCGTGCGGATCTTCTTGACGACCTTCTCCCAGGTGTCCGACGCCGGGCCGACACGCGAGACATCGAGCGTGTCCAGCGCGAGACCGCCAATCTTCGCCCGCTGGTTGTGGCAGCCGATGCAGTACTGGGTGAGAAACGCGGCCTCGGCGGCAGACGCCGCTGCCGCGGCGGCCGGCGTAGCGGGCGCCTGTGCATCCGCTGATGGCGCTGCGCTGCGGACGATGACCGCCAGCAGCACAACGAAGAGCACGCTTGCCGTCCGGCTAAAGCCGGACACTACACATCGGAGTCTGTTCACTGTTGCCCTGCGGGTCGAGCGGCCGTCAGCTGTTTGATCAACGCGATCGAGCTTGGCTTTGGCTTGGCCGGAATCGTCGCCAGGAACACGCCCTCGGCCCATATCATCGGCGTGCGTCCTTCCTTGTCCTTGGCGTCCAACTTCGCGCCGAGCGACGCGAGGTATTTGATGATCTCGTCCGAGCCGCGGTTCGCCGCACCGTGCACGGCCGTCAGGCCCATCGAGTTCACCGCGTTCACATCGAGCCCGAGCTCGACGCACAACTTCACGGCCTCGAGCAGCGCCGGCTGGCCTTCGTCGTACGTCTGATCGAAGACCCAGTTGACGCCGGCCGCGGCCATCAGCGCCGTCGTGCCCGCAAACGTCGGGATGTTCGGATCTGCGCCATGCTTGAGCAGCAGCTTCATCACGGTGACATCGCCGGCAAGGGCAGCGGTGATGAACGGCGTCTGGCCAGTGAAGTCTACCCACGACAACGACGCCGTAATGCGAAGGAAGTCCGGACGTACGGGCGGGACTTCCTTGGTCCGTGCATTCGGATCGGCTCCGTGATCGAGCAGGACCTGGATCAACTCGAGAAATGGCGCGCGATCGATGCTGTTCTCGAACGTGCCGTTGTCGAGATCCATGTTGCGCGTCTCGACCGCCGCCCAGAGCGGCGTGCGGCCATACCAGTCCGTGGCCTTGATGTCCGCGCCGCGCTCGATCAGGTAGCGCGCCACGTCGGGATGGTTGTTGGTGATGGCGGCGATGAGCGGCGTGATGTCGTTGGCGTCGCGCGCATTGATCTCCGAGCCAGCGTCGAGCAGCATCCGCACGGTCTCCATCCGACCGTCGCGCGCCGCGTACATCAACGGCGTCATTCCACCCGGAATCGGCCCACGTCGCCCGCGATCGGGCGATCCGCCCCGAACGATGCCGATCCCGTGACCGAAGCCGGGCTGGGAATTCGGGAGCACCCATGACGGGGTCCGGCCAACGCGCGTCCGCCCATTCACGGACGCGCCGCGCGCGATCAGCAGCTTGACCAGGTCAGGATGGTTCTCGCGGACGGCGACCATGAGCGCCGTCTGCTGGTAGGCGGTATCGGTCGCGTCGATCTTGGCGCCGCGATCGAGGAGCAGTGTGACCGCATCGGCCCGGCCGACCCGTGTCACGCTCATCAGCGGCGTGTCGCCCGCCGGGTCGGGAGCATTGGCGTCGGCGCCGGCATCGAGGAGCATCGCGATCATGCTGGCGCTGCCATTGCCCGCAGCGATCGCCATCGGGGTCAGCCCGTAACGATTAGCGACCGTCGCCTGTGCACCCGCGCCGAGCAGCAGCTTGGCCATCGCGGCATCGTCTACGCGCACGGCCCAATGCAGCGCCGGCGACCCGTCGGTGCCGGGGGCGTTGACGTCAACCTTCTGCGCGATCAGGGCCCGCACCGCCGCGATGTCCCGCTTCATGGCCGCATCGGCCAGTCGGGTCTCGACCCCGGCAGCGGCCGCACAGCGGGGGGCGACCAACGTCAGCAGAACGGCCGCGGTGCAGACGAATCCCTGCAGGTTTTTCACGCCTTTATTAGACGATGGCGGCGTGGGGATTCCAAGACCCTGAATGGGGGAGTGCGTTCTATTTCCCGTCCAAATTCGAGGAATCAGGTTTCAGGACTCAGGAATCACAGGATTCCTGAGTCCTGATGCCTAGAGTGACCGCAGGAAGGTCATCAGCCGCCGCTGGTCTGCCCGGCTGAGGCCGTTGAACGCACGTCGCGCGCCGTCGGCCTGGTTGCCGTGACGCTGGATGGCGTCGTCGATGCTGTGGCT
>Ga0111538_10009822_pt1 | contig 12747 bp, 15 predicted proteins | sample SoiMethybrSBSTD1_FD_79669 | JGI IMG/M metagenome (GOLD analysis project Ga0111538, IMG submission 79669) | Bulk soil microbial communities from a Populus tree surrounding site in Tennessee, USA - Soil MetaG P. TD hybrid SBSTD1 (version 2)... | ecosystem: Environmental > Terrestrial > Soil >...
CATCGCCACCGGCGACGTGCGCGTGCTGAACAACGAGGTCGTCCGCGCCCTGAACATCCCCGACCGAGTGATCGACGCGGTCACTGCTCAGGAGGCCCGGGAGCTGGCGCGGCGCGAGCGTCTCTACCGCGGCGGCCGGCCACCCCTCGACGTACGGGGCTGGACCGTCGTCCTCGTGGATGACGGCCTGGCGACCGGCGCCACCATGCACGCCGCCGTCAAGGCACTGCGACAGCAGGGGCCGGCGCGCGTCGTCGTGGCGGTCCCGATCGCACCACCCGAGACCTGCGAGGAGCTGCGGACGGAGGTCGACGATGTCATCTGCGCCGTGACGCCGGAGCCCTTTCATGCGGTCGGTCTCTGGTACGAGGATTTCTCACAGACGACCGACGAGGAAGTTCGCGACCTGCTGGCGGGGCGTGAAGAGCTGAGGGGAGGGAGCCATGCGAGGCACCACTGATGCCACACTCATGGAGGCGGTGCGTGAGTCGGCGCGTCCGCTGACCGGCTCCGCTCGAGACTACGATGAGCTCATGGACGTCGTCGGCAGCGCGCGGTTCGCGTTGCTCGGCGAGGCGTCACACGGGACGCACGAGTTCTATCGCGAGCGCGCCGAGATCACGAAGCGGCTCATCACGGAGAAAGAGGTTACCGCGGTCGCGGTCGAGGCCGACTGGCCCGATGCCTATCGCGTCAATCGCTACGTGCGCGGCGTGAGCGACGACGTCGACGCCCAGACGGCGCTCGGCGACTTCCGGCGCTTCCCGACCTGGATGTGGCGTAACACCGAGGTCGTCGAATTCGTCGAATGGCTGGTCGCGCACAACGACGCCCGGCCGGCCACGGCGGCCCGGGTCGGCTTCTACGGCCTCGATCTTTACAGCCTGCGCGCGTCAATGGACGCCGTGCTCCGATACCTCGAGAAGGTCGACCCCGATGCCGCGAAGCGCGCCCGTGCTCGCTACGCCTGTTTCGACCACGTCAACGGCGACACCCAGGCCTACGGTTTCCTCGCCGCCTCCGGCCTCGCCAGATCGTGTGAGGACGAGGTCGTTGGCCAGCTCGTCGAGCTGCAAGAGCGAGCCGCGGACTACGCGCGACGTGACGGCCGCGTGGCGGAGGACGAGCTCTTCTACGCCGAGCAGAACGCCCGCCTGGTCAAGGATGCCGAGGCGTACTACCGCGCGATGTTCCTCGCGGAGGTCCCCTCGTGGAATCTCCGCGACCGCCACATGGCCGACACCCTCGATGCGCTGATCGCGCATCTCGAGCGTCAGGGCAACGCGAAGATCGTGGTCTGGGCGCACAACTCGCACCTGGGTGACGCGCGGGCGACGGAGATGAGCCGGCGCGGCGAGCTCAACGTTGGCCAGCTGGTGCGCGAGCGCCACGGCCCCGACGCGGCGCTGGTGGGCTTCACCACGCACCACGGCACCGTCACGGCCGCTTCCGACTGGGGTGGCCCGGCGGAGCGCAAGCGGGTCCGGCCGGCGCTTGCCGGCAGCTATGAGGCGATGTTCCACGCCACGGCGCTCGACCGCTTTCTGCTCGCCTTCCGTGAAGCCGACAAGGTGTCGGAGGGGCTACGCGATCCAGGGCTCGAGCGCGCCATCGGCGTGATCTATCGCCCCGAAACCGAGCGCGGAAGTCACTACTTCTACGCGCGGCTGGCCGACCAGTTCGACGCGGTGCTCCATTTCGACCAGACGCGAGCCGTCGAGCCGCTCGAGCGCACCGCCGTGTGGGACACGGGCGAGCCGCCCGAGACGTTCCCCTTCGCGGTGTAGCGCGGCAGGCGAGGCGCGGCCAGGTAGATCGGGTCGGCGGACAGGAGGTGCGACTTCAATGGATGGACCCAAGGGATGGAAGGGCGAAGAGCGCGCGATCCGCGTGCCGGTGGGCGCGGTGACGCTGGACGGCGACCTGAGCGCGCCCGAGCGCGCCCGCGGGGTTGTGCTGTTCGCCCACGGTAGCGGAAGCAGCCGGCTGAGCCCCCGCAATCGCTATGTGGCGCGACTGCTCAACGAGGCGAAGCTTGCGACCGTGCTGCTCGACCTGCTCACGCCCGACGAGGAGGCGATCGATCTCAGGACGGCGCACCTGCGCTTCGATATCGGTCTGCTCTCCGAACGGCTCGTCGCCGCCACCGATTGGCTCATGCAGCGAGCGGAGACCCGACACCTCCCCGTCGGCTACTTCGGCGCCAGTACCGGCGCCGGCGCGGCGCTGGTCGCGGCGGCGGAGCGGCCCGAGGCAGTGCGCGCGGTCGTCTCGCGGGGTGGGCGCCCCGATATGGCGGGGCCGGCCCTGCCGCGCGTGCAGGCGCCCACGCTGCTCATCATCGGCGAGGCCGACTTCCTGGTCCTTCGGCTGAATCAGGAGGCGTTCGCGAAGCTCACGTGCGAAAAGCGCCTTGTGATCGTGCCCGGGGCCACGCATCTCTTCGAGGAGCCCGGTGCGCTCGATGAGGTGGCCCGGCTCGCGCGCGAATGGTTCGAGCGCTATCTCGCTCTCGCCGAGGCGCGTGTGACGAGGCCGAGCGCACCCTAGGCGACCGGCTTCGATGGCGAGAGCCTCGCTCGAGCCCTATAGGACCAAGCGGCGATTCGAAACGACGCCAGAACCGGCGCCACGGCGGAGGCGCTCGAGGTCTGGACATCTCTTCGTCGTTCAGAAGCATCGTGCCCGCCAGCTCCACTACGATTTCCGACTCGAAGTCGACGGCGTCCTGAAGTCCTGGTCGGTCCCCAAGGGGCCTTCCTTGGATCCGTCGGTCAAGCGGCTCGCGGTCGCGGTCGAGGACCACCCCGTGGACTACGCCGACTTCGAAGGCGTCATCCCGGAGGGGGAGTATGGCGGCGGTACCGTGATGGTCTGGGATCGGGGCACGTACGAGCCAGAGGATTCCGTCGATGTCGCGGCGGCCCTCGGGAAGGGACATCTCGCGTTCACGCTTTGGGGCGAGAAGCTGAAGGGTGGCTGGAGCCTCGTGCGGGTGCGCGATCGCGACTGGCTCTTGATCAAGCGGCGCGACCGTTACGCGTCCTCCAAGGACATCACGGTGGAGGCGCCGAAGTCCGTGCTGACCGGGCGCACGCTCGCCCGGATCGCCGCCGACGAGGGAGGCGACGTCGCCAAGGCGGCGTCCGGCGATCCTCCGACGCGTGCGCGCGGCGCCCGGCTCTAGAGAGATGATCAAGCGGATTCGCCCGATGCTGGCGACGCTCGTGCCGAAGCCCTTTCACCGGAAGGGCTGGGTCTACGAGGGAAAGTATGACGGGGTCCGCGCTCTGGCCTATCGTCGCCGATGCGTTCGGCTCTACTCGCGCAACCTGAACGACATCACCGCCGAGTACCCTGAGATCGGTCAGGCCCTCGAGAGCCTCGGGCGCGACCCCTTCGTGCTCGACGGCGAGATCGTCGCCTTCGATCGTCACGGCGTCTCGCGCTTTCAGCTTCTCCAGCGGCGGGCGCAGGGAGAGCGGATCCGCCCGGTGTTTGCGATCTTCGATTGCCTCGAGCGAGACGGCGTGAGCCTGCTGCGGCGGTCGCTCGCCGAACGCCGCCGCGCGCTCGAAACAATCGTGGGCGCGCGCCGCGGCGACCTGGTGCGCGCGCGCCGACTGCCACCCGACGGGCTCGCCGCGTACCGCCGAGCGCAGAAGCGCGGCTGGGAAGGCATCATCGGGAAGGACATCGCCTCCACCTACGAGCCTGCCCGCCGCTCCCGGAGTTGGCTCAAGGTGAAGTGTCGCAAGGCGGCCGAGTTCGTCGTCGGGGGCTTCACGGCTCCGACGGGAGCGCGCCGGCATTTCGGGGCTCTGCTCGTGGGCCTCTTCGACGGTCCCGCCCTCCGATTCGTCGGAAAGGTCGGTACCGGATTCTCAGAGAAAACGCTGGCCGATCTCGCCGCCCAGATGCGAGCGCTCCGGACCGACGCATCGCCGTTTCGCCCGGCTCCCCGCGAAGCGGAGATCACCTGGATCCGCCCCAAGCTGGTGGCGCAGATCGCGTTCGCCGAGTGGACGGCCGACGGCAAGCTCCGGCAGCCAGTCTTCCTCGGCCTCCGCCACGACAAGAAGGCTTCGGAGTGCACCTGGAGGACCCGTGAGCTCTAGGCCCGCTGCGCCGGCGCCTGCTCGCGCGGTCGCCCGGCCGCGGGTGATGGGCGTGACGATCAGCCATTCGGACAAGGTGTGGTGGCCTGATGAGGGGATCACCAAGCTCGACGTGGTCGCTTCTACGCGGAGGTCGCGCCGCGCCTCGTGCGGTGGACGAGGGAACGGCCCCTCGTCGCCGAGCGATGCCCGGACGGCTTGCGCGGCCAGTGCTTCTTTCAGAAGAACTTCCCGAAAGGACTCCCGGCCGGCGTGCCCACCGCGCCGAACGTGGCCGCTAGCACGGGGCGGACCGTGCACTATGTGATCGGCGGCTCGCCGACGACGCTCATCGCCCTGGTGAACCTCGGGTGCATCGCCGTCCACGTGATGAATTGCCGGCGACGGGCGTTGAAGCAGCCAGACTGGCTGGCCTTCGACCTCGATCCCGTGTCGGGCGCGTTCGCCGACGCCGCGCGGGCCGGCCGGCTCCTCCGCGCCATCCTCGACGGCCTGCGCATCCGCTCCTATCCCAAGACTTCCGGGGGCCGCGGGCTCCACGTACTCGTGCCGCTGAGTCCCGGCCCGACCCAGGCCGAGGTACGCGCGTTCGCGCAGGGGGTCGGCCGCATCATGGCGACCCCTGGGCTGACTTTTGGGAAAAGCGCCAGCGCTTGCCCGAGATCCGGCAGTAGGCCTGCCGGACACCCGGGCCACTGGGTGAGATTTCACCCACTCGAATAACGCGAAGGGCACGCTCATCAGCACGTTCCTGGACCGCTCTCTCCCTGATCGCTTGGGTGTGTCTTCACCCGACGCTCGCCTCGATCCCGCCGGTCGCGCTCAAATTTCAGGCGAAATCCGAGTGCGTCAACCGTGGCGTCTCTCTTGCTTGTGACCACGCCCAGCAGCGCGAATGCGTTCGCATCGGTCGCGTGTCGAAACAAGAAGAAGGAGATCGAGCATGGTAACTGCGACCGCCACCCGAACCGAAACCCGAACCGACGAACAAATCCAGCGCGACGTGCTGGCGGAGCTGAAGTTCGAGCCGCGCGTCCTGCCCAACGAAATCGGCGTGGCCGTCAAGGACGGCGTTGTCACCCTCACCGGCTACGTCGACTCCTACCCGAAACGCTGGGCGGCGGAGGACGCCACTCATCGGGTCCGTGGCGTGAAGGCCGTGGCGAACGAGATCGAGGTGCGGTTGCCCAGCTCGTCCGAGCGCACCGACACCGACATCGCAAAGGCCGTCGCGCATGCGCTCGAATGGGACGTCGTCGTCCCCCTCGAGAAGCTCGACGTCACGGTCTCGAAGGGCTGGGTCACGCTCAACGGCGAACTCGAGTGGCAGTACCAGAAGGAGGACGCCGAGCGGGTCGTCCGGCGCCTCGCGGGCGTGAAGGGAGTGACCAACTTGATCACCGTCAAGCCCCGCCTGACGCCCTCGCAGCTGAAGGAGAAGATCGAGCAGGCGCTGGTGCGGACGGCGACGATGGACGCGCAACGGATCACGGTCGAAGTGCAAGGGAGCAAGGTCATTCTGAAAGGCACGGTGCGCTCGTGGGCCGAGCGGGAGGAGGCCGAGCGGGCCGCCTGGGCGGCCCCGGGAGTGACCTCGGTCGAGAATCGGCTCGCGATCTCGTTCGACTGAGGCTTCATCTTCTCGTCGCGCCGCCGCCGTCGGGACTCGACGCCGCGGCGGGCGGCGCGCACCACGAACCGACTTGAGGGAGGAGTTCTCATGGAGACGCGATCGATGCGGGACCCCTGGCAGGAGATGCGGCGTCTGCAGCGTGAGATGGAACACATGTTCACGGATTTCACGCCGGCGTGGCGTTGGCCGCTCACCGGCGAGTACCCACCCATGAACTTCACGCGCGGCGACAAGGATATTGCGGTCGAGGCGCTCTGCCCGGGCGCGGACCGCGCGAGCCTCGAGGTCAGCGTCGTCGGTGAGACCGTGACGATCCGCGGCGAGCGGCACGCCGAGCCCGGCGTGAGCGACGAGCAGTATCACCGGCGGGAGCGTCCGATCGGCACGTTCACGCGAAGCCTCGGCATCGGCGACCGCCTGGATCCCGATCGGACCCAGGCGACGTACACCCACGGCATCCTGAGGATGCAGCTCGCCCGGGTTCCCGAGGCGACACCCAAGAAGATCCCGATCCAGAACTGATCGTGTAGGAGGAATGACATCCATGGCGACCATGACGACGACGAACCAGGCCGCGGCGTCAACCAGGCAGGAGCGCCCCGAGCGCGCGGCCCGCACCATCTCGCCGCCCGTGGACATCTACGAGACCGAGAAGACGTACGTCCTTCTGGCCGACATGCCCGGCGTCATGCCGAGCGGCCTCGAGGTCGTGGCCGAGCGCGACGAGCTCATCGTCCGCGGGCGCGTCGAGCGGCCCGCCGCCGCTCCCGACTACCAGGAGTTCGAGCTCGAGGATTATTACCGAGCCTTCACGCTTACCGAGGATCTCGACACCGATGGGATCAGCGCCACGCTCCGGGACGGTGTGCTGCGGGTCGAGATTCCCAAGTCCCCCGGGGTGCAGCCGAAGAAGATTCCGGTTCGCACGGAGTAGGCACCACCGAGTCAGGTGAAAAGGAGCGCACGCGATGAGCATCATCGACAAGGTCGGAGCACTCCTGCCGTGGCGGCGAGAGCCAGAGCGCCACGAGCTGGCGCCCACGCGGGCCGGGGGACTCGCGTTCCGTGAGCCCGGCGGACCGGCGTTCCGCGACGATCTCGACCGCTGGCTGCAGCGGCTGGTCGAGGAACCCCTGCGATTGCCCGGGTTCACCTCGTTCGCGTCGACGCCGCGCATCGACATGCACGAGACCGACGAGGAGGTGGTGGTGACGGTCGAGGTCCCGGGTGTCAACGGCGACGATCTCGATCTCACGATCAGCTCTGAGGGCCTGGTCATTCGCGGCGAAACGCGCGAAGAGCGAGAGAACAAGCGGCGCGACTACCGCCTCGTCCAGTCGCGCTACGGAAGCTTCGTCCGGACCGTGCCGTTGCCGCCGGGGCTCGATCTGGACCACCCCAAGGCGCGCTTGAAGGACGGCGTGCTGACGGTGAGATTCCCGAAGGTGGACACGGGCCCCGGGATGCGCCGCGTCCCGATCAAGCAGCAGTGAGGCGCCGGAGATGGACGCGGCCCTGATCCCGCGCATCGACGTCGAGGAGGCTCGCCGCAAGGTGGGGGCGGGAGAGGCCTTCTCGTCTGCGCCTATGGCGACGACGTGAAGTGCAAGCAACTGGAGCTCGAGGGCAGCATCACGCTGTCGGAGCTGGAGTCGCGGCTGCCTTCACTCCCGAAGGGCACGGAGATCGTCTTCTATTGCGCGTGACCGGCGGAACACACATCCGCCGGTCAGGCGGCGAGGTATCAAGCGCGAGGCTTCAAGAACGCCAAGGCGCTCAAGGGCGGCGTCGAGGCCTGGCAGTGGGCGGGTTATCCAATGACGGCCGCGGCTCAGCGGTCACCGTGAGGACGCAATGGCCAAAGTGATCGGCATCGATCTCGGCACCACCAACTCGGTTGTCGCGGTGATGGAAGGCGGGACTCCGGTCGTCATCCCCAACCAGGAAGGGAGCCGTCTGACTCCCTCCGTCGTGGCCTTCACGAAGGACGGCGAGATCCTCGCCGGCCAGGTGGCCAAGCGCCAGGCGGTCACGAATCCCGAGAACACCGTGTTCTCGATCAAGCGGTTCATGGGCCGCCGATACGACGAGGTCCAGCAAGAGATCAAGCTGGTTCCCTACAAGGTCGTCAAGGCGCCCAACGGCGACGTCCGCATCGATATCCGAGGCAAGCAGTACTCGCCGCCCGAGATCTCCGCGATGATCCTGAGGAAGCTGAAGGAGGCGGCGGAGGCGCACCTGGGCGGGAAGGTCACCCAGGCCGTCATCACGGTGCCCGCCTACTTCAACGATAGCCAGCGCCAGGCCACGAAGGACGCGGGGCAGATCGCGGGCCTCGAGGTCCTCCGCATCATCAACGAGCCGACGGCGGCCGCGCTCGCCTACGGGCTCGACAAGAAGACCGACGAGCAGATCGCCGTGTACGACCTCGGGGGCGGGACGTTCGACATCTCGATCCTGGAGCTCGGCCAGGGCGTCTTCGAGGTGAAGGCGACCAACGGCGACACCCACCTCGGCGGTGACGACTTCGACCAGCGCGTGATCGATTGGATCGCCGACGAGTTCAAGAAGGAGCAGGGGGTCGACCTCCGCCGGGATCGCATGGCGCTCCAGCGGCTGAAGGAGGCGGCGGAAAAGGCGAAGATCGAGCTCAGCTCTACTTTACAGACCGAGATCAACCTGCCGTTCATCACCGCAGACCAGAGTGGTCCCAAGCACCTGGTCATGACGCTCACGCGCGCGAAGCTCGAAGCGCTCGTCGCCGACCTGATCGAGCGCACGATCGAGCCCTGCCGCCAGGCGATGAAGGACGCTGGTGTGACCGCCGCCGACATCGACGAAGTCGTCCTGGTCGGCGGCCAGACGCGGATGCCGAAGGTCCAGGAGGTCGTCAAGCAACTCTTCGGCAGGGAGGCTCACAAGGGTGTGAACCCTGACGAGGTGGTCGCCGTCGGCGCCGCCATCCAGGGCGGGGTCCTCGGCGGCGACGTCAAGGACGTCGTGCTGCTCGACGTGACGCCGCTCTCGCTCGGCGTCGAGACCCTCGGCGGCGCCATGACAGTCTTGATTCCCCGCAACACGACGATCCCCACGAGGAAGAGCGAGATCTTCAGCACCGCTGCCGACAACCAGACCGCGGTGGACATCCACGTCCTGCAGGGAGAGCGGCCACTGGCGAGAGACAACCGCACCCTCGGTCGGTTCCGCCTCGAGGGCATTCCGCCCGCGCCTCGCGGCGTGCCACAGGTCGAGGTGACGTTCGACATCGACGCCAACGGCATCCTGAACGTCTCCGCGCAGGACAAGGCCTCCGGCAAGCAGCAGCAGATCACGATCACCGCCTCGTCCGGGCTGAACAAGCAGGAAGTCGAACGGATGGTGAGGGAAGCGGAGGCGAACGCGAGCGAGGACGCCCGTCGCCGGCAGGAGATCGAGCTCCGCAACCAGACGGACGCGCTCGTGTACTCGACCGAGCGCGCGCTCGCCGAGCACGGCGCGAAGCTCGCGGAAGCCGAGCGCACGGCAGTCGAGCAGGCGCTCAACGAGGCGCGCGAAGCCGTGAAAGGAGACGATATCGAGCGCATCCGGCGGGCGATGGAGAGCCTGACACGCTCGTCCAAGACGCTGGCCGACGCGATGTACCGCGAGAGCCGGAGTGGCGCCGCCAACGGCCCGCAGACCTCTGGGGCGCCGAAGGACGACGACGTCGTGGACGCGGAATTCAAGAACGTCGACGACCGGAAGCCGTGAAGGCGAAGAGGGACGCCCCATGGATGCAGGGTTGCTGATCGCGCGGCTCATGGTCGGCCTCGCGCTGAGCGCGCACGGAGCCCAAAAACTCTTCGGGTGGTTCGGCGGCCACGGTCTGAGAGGTACCGCCGGGTACTTCGAGGGTCTCGGGTTCCGGCCTGGTGTGCTCTTCGCGTTGGCGGCCGGCGTCGGCGAGGTGGCCGGCGGTCTCCTGACGGTGGCCGGTCTGCTCGGGCCCGTCGGCCCTGCCCTGATCATCCTGGTGATGCTCGTCGCGATCTTCGCCGTGCACTGGCCCAACGGATTCTTCGCGTCATCGAACGGGATCGAGCTGCCCTTCGCGTATCTGGCGGCGGCCCTCGCGCTGGCCCACGCCGGACCGGGTGCCTATTCGCTCGACTGGCTATGGGGCCTCAGCATATTTTCGCCGTCGACGGCGTGGCCCATCATCGCGCTCGCAGGCGGACTCGGCCTCGTGACCATCGTCCTCCGTCGGTCGGCGCCCGCGCCGGCCCGGACTCACGCATGACGGTATTCAAGCTGAGGGCGTATGCGGCGGGCCGATGATGGGCGAAGCGATCCCGAGGCCGACGCCAGCCAACCGGCCGTTCAGGACGAGGAGGTCGAGCGCCTGCGTCGTGCCCTCGACGACGAGCGAGAGCGACACCTCCGGCTTCGTGCCGATTTCGAGAACGTTCGGCGGCGCGCGTCCCGAGAATTGGAGGCCGCACGCCGCGACGGGCAGCGCGCGGCGCTGCTGCCTCTCCTGCCGGTCCTGGACTCGCTCGAGCGGGCGCTGGCCGCTGGGTCCACCGATCCCGACTTCTTCGAAGGTGTGGCCGCCACGAAGCGACTGTTCGTCAACGCCCTCCGCGAGGCCGGCGCCGACCCCTTCGAAAGCGTCGGCCGTCCGTTCGACCCGAACGTTCACGAAGCGGTCGCGACCGTGCCGTCGAAGAGCGTGGAACCGGGGACCGTCATGCGTGAGATTCGGCGTGGCTGGCGACTCGGGGACGAGTTGCTCCGTCCGGCCCAGGTCGTCGTCGTGGCGCCGCGGGATGAGTCTGACTCGTGGCGGTGAAGTTCCGCGACTACTACGAGGTGCTCGGCGTGCCACGCACGGCAACCCCTGACGACATCAAGCGGGCATATCGCCAGCTTGCGCGCAAGCACCATCCAGACCTCCAGCCCGCCGCCGAGCGAACCCGCGCCGCCGAGCGGTTCAAGGAGATCAACGAAGCTTACGAGGTCCTGAGTGATCCCGACAAGCGCGGCAAGTACGACGCCCTCGGCGCGAACTGGAAGACCGGGATGGACTTCACGCCGCCCGGCGGCGAGGCAGGCTATGCCAGAGCGTCGGAGTGGGACGATCTCGGAGACTTCAGCGATTTTTTCGCCTCCATCTTCGGGCGGGCCACCGGGAGGACAAGCCGTGGGGTTCGCATCGCGATCCCGGGGAGCGACATCGAGGCCGAGCTGCCGGTGACCCTGGAGGAGCTGCTCCACAGCGCCCGACGCCGGATCACGCTGAACGGCAACCGGAGTCTCGAGGTCGAGATTCCTCGGGGTGCCCGCGCGGGCACGGTGCTGCGACTCGCCGGCCAGGGAGAGCCCGGCGTGAACGGGGGTCCGCCGGGCGACGTGTACCTGCGCCTTCGCCTGGTCCCGCATCCGCGCTACCGCGTCGCCGGGGACGACCTCGAGATAGATCTGTCGCTCTGGCCGTGGCAGGTGGTTCTCGGGGCCGACGTGAGAATCGAAACGCCCGATGGGCCCGTGACGCTCACGGTGCCGCCCGGGACCCAGAGCGGGCGGCGCCTACGGTTGCGCGGACGCGGGCTGCCACGCCCCGACGGCAGCCGCGGCGATCTCTACGCAGTCGCACGGATCGTCGTCCCCGAGCGCCCGAGCCCGGCGGAGCGCGATGCATACGAAACCTTGAAACAGCGAGCCACGGTCCCGGCCGATCGGCCGGCGGGGGGATGAGCGAGCGTGAGCACGCCACCGAGGACACGACCGGGCGCTCCGATTGTCGAGACCTCGCGGCGCGCCGAGGTGCATCTCTCCGGCGAGGAGCTCGCGCGCGCTGCCGGGATCAGCGCGGCGACCTTGGCGCGATTGGTGAGCCTCGGGCTCGTGGAGCCGATGCCGAACGAGCGTGGACTCGCGACGCCCACGTTCTCGGCGGCGATGGCGTCACGCCTCCGACGGATGCTGCGACTCCATCGCGACCTCGGCGTGAACTTCACCGGAGCGGCCATCATCGTGGACCTCCTGGAGCGACGCGAGCGCGAGCCGGGCAGACCCGGCCGGTGATGCCGGCGCGATGACCGACAACGTGGTGCACGCTGCAGGCCGTCGCGGGGCTGGGGCCCCGCCGGCCGAGGCTTGCTTACAAAGGGAGCGACGCCCATGGATCTCAACCGACTGACCGAGAAAGCTCAGGACGTGATCCGCGGGGCACAGGCGCTGGCGCAGCGCCGGGGCCACACCCAGATCGACGTCGAGCATCTCGCAGTGGCGCTGCTCGAGCAGGACGGCGGGGTCGCGCCCCGCATCGTCGAGAAGGCGGGTGGCAACCCGGCGTCGTTCGTGCAACGGCTCCAACAGGCGATCGAGCGCCTGCCGCGCGTCTCGGGACCCGGCGCGCCTGCGGGCCAGGTGTACATCGCGCCGCGCGTGAACGAGATCCTGACCGCCGCCGAGACCGAGGCGCAGCGCATGAAGGACGAGTACGTCAGCGTGGAGCACCTGCTCCTGGCGCTCGCGGACCTCAAAGACGGCGCGGTAGCCGAGGCGTTCCGCTCGGCCGGCCTCACGCGCGAAAAGCTTCTCGAGGCGACGGCCGCCGTCCGGGGCGGCCAGCGCGTGACGAGCCCGACGCCCGAGGGCACCTACGAAGCCCTCGAGAAGTACGGGCGGGATCTCACCGCGCTCGCTCAGCAGGGCAAGCTCGACCCGGTCATCGGCCGCGACGAGGAGATCCGGCGCGTGATCCAGATCCTCTCGCGCCGCACCAAGAACAACCCCGTGCTGATCGGGCCGCCAGGCGTCGGCAAGACGGCGATCGTGGAGGGACTGGCTCAGCGGATCGTGCGCGGGGACGTGCCGGAGGGCCTGAAGAAAAAGCGCATCGTGGCGCTCGACATGGGCGCGCTGATCGCCGGCGCCAAGTACCGTGGCGAGTTCGAGGAGCGGCTCAAGGCGGTGCTCAAGGCGGTGACCGATGCGCAGGGCGAGGTCATC
>Ga0111538_10009823_pt1 | contig 12747 bp, 9 predicted proteins | sample SoiMethybrSBSTD1_FD_79669 | JGI IMG/M metagenome (GOLD analysis project Ga0111538, IMG submission 79669) | Bulk soil microbial communities from a Populus tree surrounding site in Tennessee, USA - Soil MetaG P. TD hybrid SBSTD1 (version 2)... | ecosystem: Environmental > Terrestrial > Soil > Tree...
CCCCGTTCTTTATAAAAGTGAAACCCGACGCCGCCCCCGTCGTGTAGGATGAGGAAAGATAGAACGGGGAGGGAATATGGCAATCCGTGCTTTCACGGCAGCGCTGTTTCTTGCGGGCGCTTCGGCCTCCTGGGCCCAGGATGACGCGCTCCTGCCCACTCACCTGATCGACGGCGGCCAGGTCTTCGCCACCGGCACCCTCTTTTACTTCGGAGGGGACGGCGACGCGAGCGTCGGGCCGGTGGACGGAGATTTCAAGCAGAAGGCCTTCCTGCTCCGGCTCGACGGCGGCGTCGGCCTCGGGATGGGCTTCGAAGTGGACGCCTCCATCAACTACCAGTTCATCGGAAAGACCAACTCCAAGTTCTCCGGCGGTGGAGGCACCGCGGAGTTCGATACCGAGAACGTCGGATTCGGCGACCTGGTGCTGAACCCCCGCTGGGCCCCCATCCGGGACAGCGCCACCTCCCCCCAACTGGTCGTCGGGGCCATCCTCGTCGCCCCCACCGGAAACGACAAGAGCGGCACCACCGGCACCACGATCAACGGCGTCGAGACCCAGCAGCAGGAGGACGGCGGCAACGGCGACGGCATCTGGCGCTACGGCTTCGAGGCGGGCCTCAGCAAACGGCTGACCGTCGTGGAGCCCTACCTGGTCGTCAACTACGTCTTCGCCGACTCCCGCACCAAGAACGGCGTCAAGGAAGAGGGCGCGGACGTTCTGAACATCTCGGCCGGCGCCTTCCTCCATCTCGGGCCCACCGTGACCCTCGATGCCCGCGCCACGGTCACCCGCAACAGCGAGGAGAAGTCGGAGAACTCGGGAACGCAGGACAAGGAAGAGGCCCACAACATCTACACGGTACAGGCCGCGCTGCTCCTCAAGGCGGGCTCGACCGCCACGTTCCTCATCGTCGCCGGCGCGTCGTTCGTCGAGGATCACGAGGTCAGCCAGGCCGCCAGCATCGACCTGAAGGACACCATGAACTGGTTCGTCGGCATCGGCCTCCACCTCCTGTTCGGAAAGGCCGATCCGCAGAAGTAGGCTCGCGTGCTTGATCGGGATTCGGGCGCGACCTATCATGGCCGGCGTTCTGAGGGAAGACTCATGCGCCGGACGATGTTGCTGATCGCCCTCCTGGCCCTCGCGGCCTGCGGGCCGGACACCGGGAAGAAGCCGACCATCGCCCTCATCCCCAAGGGCACCACCCACGAGTTCTGGAAGTCCGTCCACTTCGGCGCCCAGAAGGCGGCGAAGGAACTCGACGTCGACATCATCTGGAAGGGCCCTCTTCAGGAGAACGACCGCCAGGGCCAGATCAACGAGGTCGAGACGTTCATCAACCGGGGCGTCTCGGGGATCTGCCTGGCGCCGCTCGACGACAAGGCGCTCCGCAAGCCCGTCGCCGCCGCGGTCGCGAAGAAGATCCCCGTCGTCATCTTCGACTCGGGGCTGGCCAGCGAGGACTATGCCAGCTTCGTGGCCACCGACAACTACAAGGGCGGCACCCTCGCGGGCGACCATCTCGCGACCCTCCTCAACGGGAAAGGCAAGATCGCGATGCTCCGCTACATGGAGGGGTCGGCCAGCACCGAGGAGCGCGAACGGGGCTTCCTGGACGCCGTCGCAAAGTCGAAGGGCATCGAGGTGGTGAGTTCCAACCAGTGGGCGGGCGCGACCGCCGACACGGCCCAGAAGGCGAGCGAGAATCTGCTCGCGTCGCTCAAGACCGCCGACGGCGGACTCAAGGTCGACGGCCTCTTCTGCCCCAACGAATCGAGCGCGTTCGGCATGCTCCGCGCGCTCCAGAGCGCGAAGCTGGCCGGGAAGGTGAAATTCGTCGGCTTCGACACCTCCGAGAAGCTCAGCGCCGCGCTCAAGAGCGGCGAGCTCCACGGGACCGTGCTTCAGAATCCCGTGAAGATGGGCTACCTCACCGTGAAGGCGATGGTCGACCACCTGCGCGGCGGGAAGGTCGAGCGGCGCGTCGACACCGGCGCCGCGATCGCCACGCCCGAGAACATGGAGACGCCCGAAATCCGCGCGCTTCTCCATCCCGAACAGGCGAAATGACCCCGCGGCTCGAGATGCGCGGCGTCCGCAAGCGCTTCGGCGCGACCATCGCGCTGGACGGCGTCGATTTCGAGGTCGCCGCCGGCGAGTGCCGAGCGCTCGTGGGCCAGAACGGCGCCGGCAAGAGCACCCTCATGAAGGTCCTCTCGGGCGCCCACGCCCCCGACGAGGGCGAGATGCGACTCGACGGCGAGCCCTACCGTCCGCGCGATCCGCTGGATGCCCGCCGGCGCGGCGTCGCCATGATCTACCAGGAACTGTCGCTCGCGCCCCACCTCACGGTCGAGGAGAACATCGTCCTCGGGCTGGAGCCGGCCCGCTTCGGCTGGCTGGACCGGTCCGCCGTGCGGAACCGGGCGACCGCGGCCCTGGAGCAGCTGGGCCACTCGGAGATCCGGCCCGACGCGCGGGTGATCGGACTCCCGGTCGCGCAGCAGCAGATCGTCGAGATCGCCCGCGCCCTCGCGGTCGGCTGCCGCGTGCTCGTCCTCGACGAGCCCACCAGCTCGATCACCCAGCGGGATGCGGGGCGGCTGTTCGACCTCCTCGAGCGCCTGCGCGTCCAGGGCCACGCGATCGTCTACATCTCGCACTTCATCGAAGAGTGCAAGCGGGTGGCCCAGCGGTTCACGGTGTTGCGCGACGGCAAGACCGCCGGCGGCGGCGAGATGGCCTCGGCGACGCCGGAGCAGATCGTGGGCCTGATGGTCGGCGGGAAGGTCGAGCAGCTTTATCCCCGGTCGCCGCGGACGCCGGGCGCGGACCTCCTTTCCGAGGGGGGACTCACCCTCCGGCGCGGCGAGGTCGTGGGCCTGGCGGGGCTGGTCGGCGCGGGCCGGACCGAGTTCCTGCGCTCCCTCTTCGCCGATCCGGCCGCGCGATGGTCCCAGGGAGTGGGATTCGTCAGCGAAGACCGGAAGACGGAGGGGCTCGCGCTCGGGCTCTCGATCGCCGACAACCTGATGCTCACGAAGCTCGACGCGTTGATTGTGCCGTCGCGCCAGGCCGCGACCGCCCGCCGATGGATCGAGACGCTCCGCGTCGCGTGCCGCGATCCGTTTCAGCGGATCGGGGAGCTCTCGGGCGGGAACCAGCAGAAGATCGCCGTGGGCCGCCTGCTGCACCACGATGTCGACCTGCTGCTGCTCGACGAGCCGACGCGGGGGATCGACGTCGGGTCGAAGGCGGAGATCTACCGGATCATCGACGACCTGGTCTCCAGGCAGGGCAAGTCGGTGCTGCTCGTCTCGAGCTACCTGCCCGAGCTCCTGGGCATCTGCGACCGCATCGCGGTGATGCGCCGCGGCCGGCTGGGCCCCGCGCGGCCCGTCGCCGAGCTCGACGAACACGCGCTGCTGCTCGAGGCGACGGCATGAGCCTGCGGACGGTCCTCCAGAAGATCGGCCCGGCGCTGGGCCTGGCGGCCGTCTTTACCTTCTTCCTCGTCGCCGTCTGGATCAAGACGGGCAGCAACAACTTCGCGACGGCCGACAATGTCCGGACGATCGCTCAGCAAAGCGCGATCGTCGGAATGGCGGCGCTGGGAATGACGATCATCATCATCCTGGGCGGGATCGACCTTTCGATGGGGGCGGCGGTGGCGCTCACGAGCGTCGTGACGGCCGCCATGCTCCGATGGTGGGGCTGGCCCGCGTTCCCCGCGGCATGCGGAGCCGTCGTCGTGGGCGGGCTGTGCGGACTTCTCAACGGAGTCCTGATCACGCAGCTGAAGGTGGTCCCCTTCATCATCACTCTCGGCACGTCCCTCATCCTGCGCGGCGTGGCGAAGGAGATCACGGAGAACGGAACGATCACGCCCCCGGCCAGTTCCCTGGACTCGCTGCTCGACCAGAGCGGCTTCCTTCCGTCGGGGGTCTGGATGCTGGCGCTGCTGGCGGCCGGCGTCGGCGCGCTGCTCCGATACACGAAATTCGGCCGTCACATCGTGTCGATCGGGTCCAACGAACAGGCGGCGCGGCTCTGCGGGGTCCGGGTCCTTCGGACGAAGCTCCTGGCCTACGGGATCGGCGGCCTGTTTGCGGGGCTGGCGGGGCTGCTTCAGTATTCCCGGCTGACGATCGGCGACCCGACCTCCGCGCCCGGCCTCGAGCTGGATGTCATCGCGGCGGTGGTCATCGGCGGCGGCAGCCTCTCGGGCGGAGAAGGATCGGTGGTCGGCAGCCTGGTCGGTGCGCTCTTCATGATGACCATCCGGAGCGGCTGCTCCCAGATGGGTTGGCCGAACAACCGCGCGGAAATGGTCGCGGGCGCGATCATCATCGTCGCCGCAGCGGTCGACCGCCTGCGTCACCGACGCGGCTTGTAGGCGGCGCGGACCTTCTTGCAATAGTCGGTGAGCGCCTCGAGCGGCCGGTCGCCGCTGATCAGCGGGTGGCCGATCGCCACGAGCTCCGCCCCCTTCGACACGGCGCGGACCCCGTCTTCCACCCCGAACGTCCCCACGCCGATCGGGATCTTCACGGCGGCCTGAACCTCGTCGAGCCACTGGACCGAGTCCTTCGTCGCGTCCGCCCGGCGCTGGTCGGCCCCGTAGTGCAGGTACACCATGTTCACGCCCCACTCCTCGCACTGGCGGGCCCGCGCGGCGACGTTCTTCACGCCGATCAGGTCGACGACCACCCAGACGCCGCTCTCCTTCGCGGCCGCGATGCCCGCCTTCACCGTCTCGTCGGGCGCATTCGCGCAGATCGTCATCACCTGCCCGCCCTGCTTCTGGGTCAGCAGGTTGTTCTTCCCGCCGGAGTCCATCGTCTTGTAGTCGGCGAGGACCGGGTAGTCGGGATAGGCGCGCTTGAGCTGACCGATCGTGGCGGCCCCCTGTGCCACGATGAGCGGCGTGCCGACCTCCAGCCAGTCGACCCCGGCCTGGATGCCGATCTTCGCCATCGCGACGGCTTCCTCGATCGTCGAATAGTCGAGCGCGATCTGGATCACGGGCGGTTTGATGTTCATGCGCCCATCTTATCCGCCGAATCCATTCCTCCAGAAACAAAAACTTTTTCGAATATCGGTGTTTAGATATCATTCCTGCACCTTCGGAGCGGATCAACGGGCAACTAGGGGCTGGGGAACCATGGATCAAACCGCGTCCGCCGACAAGCCGCTGAAGTGGTATCAGGGCCTCCAGAAATACTGCTGGGTCGTCCTCGTCATCTCCGCGCTCGGCTGGCTCTTCGACACCATGGACCAGAACCTCTTCAACCTGGTCCGAAAGTCCTCGATGGAGGAGCTCCTCTACCCCGATCAGGCCTTCCTCGCCGAGGTCAAGGCGAAGATGAAGGCGGAAAAAGACCCGGTGAAGCGGGACGAGCTGAAGAAGGGCCTGCCGTCCCACCTCAGCGCCGAGGCGCGCGCGGCGTGGGGGAAGGCGGTCGACGCCCGCGGCGGCACGGTGACGATGGTGTTCATGTTCGGCTGGGCGGCGGGGGGATTCATCTTCGGAATCCTCGGCGACCAGCTGGGCCGCACGAAGACCATGATCATCACGATCCTCATCTACGCCGTCTTTACGGGCCTCAGCGGCCTGGTCGGAACCTGGCAGCTCTACGCGGCCGCGCGGTTCTTCACCGGGCTCGGCGTCGGAGGCGAATGGGCGGCCGGCGCGGCGCTCGTCGCGGAGACCTTCCCGCAACGATCCCGCCCCATGGCCCTGGGCCTCCTCCAGGCGCTGTCCTCGGTGGGCAACATGATGGCGGCGGTGATCACCCTGGTCATCACCTCGATGAACATGGACTGGCGGATCGTGTACTTCGTGGGCGCCGCCCCCGCGATCATGGTCCTCTGGATCCGCCGCTCGGTCCACGAGCCCGAGCAGTGGGTCCACGCCAAGGAGCGCGCGTCGGTCGGCAAGGAGATGGGCAAGATCGGCGAGCTCTTCACCCATCCCGTCCTGAGACGCAATCTGATCTCCTCGGTCCTCCTCTGCACGGCCGGCGTGGCCGCCCTCTGGGGCATCGGGTTCTTCAGCACCGACTTCATCCAGACCGAGCTGCGAAGCGGCAAGGTCGCCGAGAGGACCATCGATCAGGTGAAGAGCGTCATGTTCTTCCTGCAGAACCTCGGTTCCTTCTTCGGCATCTACACCTTCGCGATCATCGCCGAGAAGTTCAACCGTCGGAAGGCCTTCGCCGTCTCCTACGTCCTCGCCTGGATCTCCATCCTGATCTTCTTCTGGGGCCTGTCCGGCATGGGCGCTTCCGCCCGCATCCCTGCGCTCATCCTGGCGCCCGTCATGGGCTTCTGCACGCTCATGCCCTTTTCCGGCTTCACGATCTATTTCCCCGAGCTCTTCCCCACCCGTCTGCGCACCACGGGCTGCGGATTCGCCTACAACGCCTCCCGCGTCCTGGCGGCCGGCGCTCCGCAGGCCCTCGCCTGGATCGCGAGCTTGATGGCCACCTACGAAAACGGCGTGCGGGTCAAAGGCGGCTTCGCCCAGGCAGCCACGGTCGTCGCCTTCGTCTACGTGCTCGGCTTCATCGGCACCTGGCTGGGGCCCGAGACCAAGGGCAAGCCCCTGCCCGATGAAAGGGATTTCGAGCTGGCGCCCGAGATCAAGGCGGCTCCGGCGCCGCAGCAGCCGTGAACCGGCGGGAGTTCCTCGGCGCGTCGATCGGGGCGCTGGCCGTCGCGGCGGCCCGTCCCCAGGACGCCGAGCCCGTCGTCGACATCCACCAGCACACCGACTACGGCGGAAAGCGCGACAAGGCCTGGAAGGTGACCGAGCCGGGACGCACGAACGAGCAGCTCATCGCCCACCAGCGCGCCATGGGCGTCGCGCGCACCGTCCTCCTCCCCGCCGGACGCGACGTCGCCTGCGGCTCCACCCACCAAGGCTCGGCCAACGGGTTGCAGGGAACCTGCTCGGGCAACGAGGCCTGCCGGCGGCTCGCGAAGGAGCATCCCGACCGGTTCGTCTTCGGCGCCAACGAGGTGCCCGATCTCCCCGACGCGGTCGAGACGATCGAGAAGGAGCTGAAGGCCGGCGCCGTCGTCATCGGCGAGCAGAAGTTCGGCGTCGAGTGCGACTCCCCCGAAATGCAGAAGCTCTACGCGCTCGCCGAACAGTACGGCGTTCCCATCCTGATGCACTGGCAGCACACGACCTACAACTCCGGGTTCGACCGCTTCCCGAAGATGCTCGAGAAGTACCCGAAGGTCGTCTTCATCGGCCACGCGCAGACCTGGTGGGCCAATATCGACAAGGACCACCAGGACCAGTCGATCCTCTACCCCAAGACCAAGGTCGCTCCCGGCGGATGGACGGACCGATATCTTTCCGACTATCCGAACGTCTACGGCGACCTCTCCGCGGGGTCGGGGCAGAACGCGCTCTCGCGCGACGAGGACCACGCCCGCGAGTTCCTCAAGCGGCACGCCTCCAAGCTCCTGTTCGGCAGCGACTGCACCGACACCGCGGGCCAGGGCCCGGGCTGCATCGGCGCGGGCACGCTCGCGCTGATCCGGAAGCTCGCGCCCGACCGCGAGGCGCGGAACAAGATCCTGTTCGAGAACGCGAAGAAACTGTTCCGGCTCTAGGTCAGATCACGCCGCGGTGGTAGAGGAGCCACTCGAAGACCAGGAGGGCAAGCACGCCCGCGACGGCGAGGAACGCGTAAGGCACCTTGGCGTGCCAGGGCGCGGGGGGCGGCAGCGGTTCACCGACCGGCGTCGCCGGACGCTCGCGCAGATCGGACTCCGCCGCGTCGAAAAGATTCACCGCCGCCCACTCCGTCCGATTTTCCGCGCTCATCCGGATGAAGCCTGGACCCGCGGAGGGCGACGCGGCGACCGTCCCCTGCCTCACCGCGGCGCGGTCCGCGTGGTCGCCCTGCGCGAACGTGAGCTCGCCCTGGTCGAACCAGAGCTTCCGCTCGGCGCGGATGGGCTCGCCCATCGCGTACTCCGTCCGAAAGGCCCGCAGGCCGCGATAGGACGCCCATTCGGCGAAGTTGATCAGCATCACCAGGAACGTCGGCCGCGCGGCGATGTCGCTCTCCTCGAGCGCAAAGCCGAACTGCACGTCGGCCCGGCCGCCGCGCGCGGACCACGTCGCCACCGGCCCCTCGATGGCCCGGACGAGCGGGTCGCCGCTCAGGATGCGCGACCGGCGCACGAGCAGGCCGCCGTAATCGATCCGGTGGTTGGGGGGCGCGTCGCGGTCCCAGTCGACGACCGTCGGTTTCTCCACCGCCCCCGGGCCCGGAGCCCCGAGCGTCAGCGTGGCGCCCCGCTCGGGGGACTTCGCCGGCGCGACGCGGTCGAAGATCACGATCCAGCCCTCGCCCAGCTTCGACCGGAGCGATTCGTACCGCTCGATCGGCGCGCGGCTCAGGTTCATGATGAGGCCGCCCGCTTCCAGGGTAGTGAGGGCGTGCATGAGCAGCGGCGACGCCTCTCCCGGATGGAACACGATCACCGACGGAGGCACGAGCGTCGGGAGAACGAAGGACGCGACGTCGTCCGGCGGGAACGCGTCGGCGGGCTCCATCGAGACCTCGACGAGACCGCCCTCCTCCAGTCGGCTCCCCGGAACCTTCGCCGGATCGAGCACCCACTCGCGGTCGGCCGCGACTCCCGGCTCCAGCTCCAGCTTCCGCCGCGCCAGCGGCTTCCCGTTGAGCGAAAGGACCTCCTCGCGCTCGATCTTCGCCTTCGAGTAGGCCGCCGCCTTCAGGGTGAGCACGATCTTCTTCTCTCCGGGCCGCCGCGACGACGAGCCCGCGATCCATCCGGAGTTGTCGCGCGGCGTCCCCACGCGGACCAGGCGCAGCCGCCCGCTCGCCAGCCGGTCGTCGACGCCCTGCGGAGGCTGGTCCGTGAAGAAGATCGCGATCACGTCCTCGCCGGCGGAGAGCGCGTCGGCGATGCGGTCCCCCTCGGGCACCCGCGGTCCCGGACCGGGAGCCGCCAGCCGTCCCACCAGGCCTTCCAGGTCGGAGGTGAACGGCGCCCGCGCGCCGGACAGGTCGAGGACCGAGACCTGGTCCCCGTAGGCGAGCGTTCCGATGAACTCGCGCGCCCGGTCGACCGCGTGCTGGGCGCGGGTCCGGCCGTCGGGCTCCAGCGCAGCCATGCCGGGCGTATTGTCGAACACGAGCGCGAAGCGGCCGCGGGGACGGGTGAGGCCCTTGACGTTGGGCGCCGAGACCGCGGAGGTGAGCAGGATCAGCGCGAGGAGCGCGACGACCAGAGAGGCCCAGTGGCGCAACCGCTTCAGGGCCGTGCGGCGCTCCTCCTCGACGATCACCTGCTCCCAGAACAGCAGCATCGGGACCGGCATCTTCCGGATCCGGCCCTTGTAGAAATGGAAGACCAGGATCGGAACGCCGAGCGTCAGCAGCCAGAGACCGGACGGATTGTCGAACGTCATCGGTGCTCGAGAATTCCCCCGGCGCGCAGGATTTCGATCACGCGCCGCTCGAGGGGTTCGTCGGAAAGGATCCGGGCGTAGGCAAGCTCGTGGGCGCGGCCGAACTCCTCGACGTCGGTGCAGAACTGACGGAAGCGGCGCATGTAGGCCTCGATGGTTCGCGGCAGGAGCGACGCGTCCTTGGACTGCCCGGTCTCGAGGTCGAGCAGGCTGAACCGGCCGCGCGCCTGGGGCGCCATCTCCTCGCGGGCGACCACGTGGACCAGGTGGACGCCGAACCGCTGCGCGAGCAGCTCGCGGATCCCCTCGGAGTAGCCCGCGAGGTCGTAGAAGTCGGTGATCAGCAGGATCAGGGAGCGGCCGCGAAGGCGCGGAAGCGCGGGGCCGAACGCGCGCCGCATGTCCGTCACGCCCTCGGTCCGGATCTCCTCGACGGCCGAGAGGAGCTCGAAGACCCGGCCCTTGCCGCGGAGAAACTTCTTCACCGGGCGGACCTCGCTGCCGAACGTGAACAGGCTCAGCGTGTCGTAGTTCGCCAGGCCGATGTAGCCGAGCGCGGCGGCGACCTCCTTGGCGGCCTGGAACTTCCCGCCGAACTCCATCGACGTCGAGGTGTCGAGGAGCACCGAGACGTGGATGTTCTCTTCGGCCGTGAACTCCTTCACGAAGAGGTTGCCGTGGCGGGCGTACACGTTCCAGTCGATGTACCGGATCTCGTCGCCCGGCGCGTATCGCCGGTAGTCGTTGAACTCCAGCGAGGCGCCCTTGCGGGGCGTGAGCCGGTCGGCCCGGTCGTCCCCGGTCAGGGTCCGCCGCGCGAGCAGATTCAGGGCCTCAAGCGTTTTGAGGAATTTGGCGTCGAACGCCATGGGCGCATGATAACACGGCCCGGCCGCGGCCCCAAGCCCCTGTTCGGTCTCATTTCAGGGGCACTTGCTCGCGGCTCTTCAGATAGGCGATCAGGTCCCGCCGCTCCTCCGGGCGGAGATTCTGGAGCAGCCCTTCCGGCATCATGGAGACGTCGCTCTGCTTGCGCGCGTCGATGTCGCCGACCGCGAGGACGATGGTGTCGTTCTCGGTGGCCAGCGTCACCGTGTTCCGGTCTTCCTGCTTGATGATTCCCGTGAGCACCCGGCCGCCGGTCGTGCGGATGGTCGTCGCGGTGTAATCGCGGCCGACCACGGCGCTGGGGTCCATCAGGTTGACGAGCAGGTAGTCCAGGTCCGAGCGGTTTCCCCCGGTCAGTTCGGGCCCCACTTTTCCGCCGACGCCGAAGAGGGTGTGGCACTGCATGCAGGTCCGCGAGAAGATGGCCCTGCCGCTCGCCGGATCCCCGGGCGGCCCCTTGAGCAGCTCGCGGCGCATCTGGTCGATGTCCTTCGCGCGAGCCTCGGGCGTCGGCCGCACGATGCCCCACTCCTGCGCCACCCGCTCCCGGAGCTCGGCATCCTCGGACAGCTGGCGGATGACGGCGGCGGTGAAGTCCTGCTTCGGAACGGCCTTGTCGCGAAGCGCGTCGAGAAGCGCCGCCGCCGACGCCTTCCGGCCCGCCAGCGTGTTGAGCGCGTCGCGCTTCTCCGACAGCGAGAGGGCGGGATAGAGCCGGAGAATCGCCGCCGCGGCGTCCGGATCGTCGTAGGCCGCGAGCCCCCTCAGCGCCGGTCCGCGGAGCGCCGGTTCGCGCAGCAGCGACCGGAGGACCGGAGCCAGACCCGGGTCCCGCGCCCCCAGCAGGGTTTCCAGCGCCCGGGCGCGCGACGCGCCGTCCGCGGCGGCGTCGGCGAGCACCTTCCGAAGGTCCGCGGCCGCGCGCGGGTCACCCAGCGCGGCGCCGACGTCGCGGAGCAGCGTCCGGGCCTCCGGATCGTCGCTCTCCAGGCGGTCCCACCCCGAGGGCGCGCGGAGCCCGGCGCGGCCCTTCAGGCCTTCCCTCATGCCGCGCAGGAAGTCCCCCCGGGTCGACGGCTCCGTCAGCATTCCCGCCAGGTCGTCGAAGGAATCCCGAGTCTCGACGTGGCGTCGCGCCATGAATTCGCGGACGAGCGGGAGCTTCGAGGCTGCCGCCAGCGACAGCGCGCGGCGGCCGTCCACGCCGTCCAGCGGCTCGACCCCAAACCAGACCATGAGCGGCACGGCGGGATCGCGGACGTCTTCGCCGCGGCTCAGCAGCGCGGCGCCGATCTTCCACCGGTCCTCGGGCGGCAGACGCTGGAGCAGCGAGGCGAGGTAGAGCCGCACGACCGGAGAAGGATCCTTGGCCGCCATCCCGGCGAGCAGGGTTTGGAGGCCGGACGAGAGACGACCCTCTTCCCCGATCAACTGCACCGTCCAGGCCCGGACGAACTCGGACCCTTTCTCGAGAGCCGTGCGGGCGATCGCGTCCGTCAGCCCTCCCGTCGCGTGGAGGGCCCAGAGCGCGCGAAGCCGCCGGGGCTCTTCATCATGGTCCGCCAGGATCGCCGCCAGGGCGCGATGGACGTCAGGATCGGGCCCCCGCTCCTGCAGGAGACGCCGCGCGTGGCGCACATACCAGTCGTTGGGGTGGAGCTGGAGCCGGACCAGCTCCGCGCTCGTCCGCGTCGCGAGGTCTCCCGGTGGAGGACCGCCCTTTCCGTACGCGACCTTGAAAATGCGGCCGTTCGAACGGTCGTAGGCCTCGGGCCCGAAGAAGTGGCACGCCGTCTTGTCCGTCCAGTCCAGGATGTAGACCGACCCGTCCGGCCCGTACGTCATGTTGAGACCGCGGTACAGCGGGTCGCGCGCCTGGACGAAGTCCGGGCCGTGCCTTCCCACGTATCCCGACCCGCTGCGCTCCAGCACGTCCGTCACCACCCGGCGTCCATGGATGTTGTTGGCGAAGACGCGGTTCCGGAACTCCGCGGGAAAGCTGTCGCCCAGATAGATCATGACCCCCGCGTGGGCGTGGCCGCCTCCGACGGAGTCCGACTTCCCGTTGCCCGAGTGGGGCTTGTCGCCGATCCAGTGCAGGTGATCCCCGATGTGCGGGAGATCTCCGTACGTGTGCTTCCGGGGATGGGCCCCCATCAGCCGCATGTGGCGGCCGCCCTGGACCATGCGGTGAAGGTGCGGGATGACGCACTGGACCACGAGCGCCTGCCCCCAGTCGTCGAAATCCACCCCCCAGGGATTGGAACCGCCCTCGGAGAAGACCTCGAACGTCCGCCGGATCGGATGGTATCTCCAGATCGCCGCATCCACGAACGTGCGCTGCGCCGCCGGCGTTCCCGGAGTTCCCACCAACGAACGGGTGAGGATGCCG
>Ga0111538_10009825_pt1 | contig 12745 bp, 12 predicted proteins | sample SoiMethybrSBSTD1_FD_79669 | JGI IMG/M metagenome (GOLD analysis project Ga0111538, IMG submission 79669) | Bulk soil microbial communities from a Populus tree surrounding site in Tennessee, USA - Soil MetaG P. TD hybrid SBSTD1 (version 2)... | ecosystem: Environmental > Terrestrial > Soil >...
CGACGTCGCAGGTCAAACCTTCGGCCAGATCAAGTCCGAACAGCCGGGCCGTCGTGTTGCCCATGATCGCACTATGCAGGTGGCCCCGGATTGCGTGAACCGCAGTGCCGTGGATCACCTCGTGGATCGGCTTGCCCAACAGATCGTCCGGCTTGGCGTCCATCCACTGGGAGATATTTCGTGAGACCCGCTCAACCAGCCAGTCGGTGACGGAGACTGCGACAAGAAATCCAAACGGCTGCACCCCTCCCAGTAGATGAATGGGCTCGCGATCGCAGTTTGTAAGGTCGACAGTGCTTGCCGATGGGTCAGGCATGGATACTGCCACGTGGATGAGGCCCGAGCCTCGTGCGGCCGTCGCGTGCCAAATGCTCGTCCTTCGTCGCTCCGGGACGGAGGGCGCGAGTGGAGCGATCAACGGGGGACATTTCCAGCCTGTCCGTTAGCCAGAATTGGCGTTCGTCATTTGATGACGTGTGGAAGCCCTTTGGATGGAGCATGGAAGGGCACCGGTCAAGCGAGCTTGCCAATACCCACGCCGCCTGGTTCGCACCAACATCCATGCGTTATGAGCCAACGCATGACGACGTGCGCGCGTTAGGTTTAGAGGAGGCCAAGGCGCCATTACTTGTCGGCACACTTCTTAGAAGAATTACGGCCTCACGATTAACAGCGGCGCCCCGGCGCTACCAAGAGCGTTGGCGCCGGTTCCAGTTTGGAACCTAGCAGGCCTTTTTTACGTTATCTGTTCACTTGTGAACACAGTTGCCCGTTTGCCTGCTTTATTTCTGGCCGCGTCGCGGAGGGACATTTGGGAACCTAGCATGAAACCTCAGAGTACTGATACCGGCGTCTTCAACAACTTGCTTCGTCGGCTTCGGCCTGACGACTTCGCGCTGCTTGGCCCCCATCTCGAGGAGCGCATGCGGCCGGTTGGGGACCTCCTCTATAACCCAGGGGACAACGTCGAGCTCGTCTACTTCCCGTGCGGACCAAGCCTCGTCTCCTATCTGGTGACCAACGAGGACGGCCGGGACGTGGAGACTGTTCTGGTCGGGCGCGAGGGAGCCGTCGGCGGTATCGTCAGCCTCGGTCACCTTCCGGCCTATTGCAGGATTGTAGTCAAATACCCTGGGCCGGTGGCCCAGTTGCGCGTGAGCGTGCTGCAGGAGGCGAAGTCAAAATCGAGCACGCTGCGCTTTCTCTTCGCCCGTTACGCCGATTGCCTCTTGGCGCAGATCTTTCAATCGACGGCCTGCAATGCCATCCATTCGATCGAGCAGCGAACCGCAAAATGGATTCTTGCCGCCATAGAACGCACTGGTGATGAAACGGTGCCGCTCACCCACGAGCAGCTAGCAACGATGCTGGGTGTGGGGCGCAGCTATACGAGCCGTGTCATCCAGACGTTCAAGGCTGAGAGAATCCTCGAAACAAAGCGGGCGGCCCTCGTGGTTCGCAACTTCGATGCGCTCAAGAGCAGGGCCTGCCAGTGCAATGAATCCGTGAAGGTCCATTTTGATACGGTCTTGAAGGGCCTCTATCCCAACGGTGAGCCCGATGTGGCGGTGAAGATCAGCTAGTGGAGCGGATTTGGAATCGGATCACTAGCTCGCGCCACGCGCGCATCCAAGCTTTCGCCCAGCGCTTCATCAAACAACAGCGAACCCGCTGGTCTCGATCAACGCGGATTCCGGGGCCACGAGCTCCCAGATCAGTCCTGCTGGCGCATAGGTCACCTTGGCCGAGCCAAGCAGGGAGCGAGCGATCATGCGCTCAATGATCGTTGAGCCAAATCCCGAATGCTCCGGTGGGATCACGGACGGGCCGCCGACCTCTTGCCAGCTCATGTAAAACTCGCGCTTACCGTCATTGTCGCCAATGGACCAGACAATCTGGACTGTGCCGGCTTTCGCAGACAGTGAGCCGAATTTGAGCGCATTGGTTGCCAGCTCGAAGATGGCCAAGCCCAGGGCTTGAGCTGTGCGGGGAGTGAGGGTGCATAACGGGCCACTCAGCTTGATGCGGGTTGCATGATCGTCAATGATCGACGCGAGTTGCCATTGAATGATATTGGTGATGTCCGCGCCGCGCCAATCGGAATCGATCATCAGATCCTGACTGACGGATAGCGCGTGAAGCCGGCGGCTGATCCGATCAACCATTTCCTCTGGCGGGGATGACCGCGACGTCTGCCGCACGATAGAATCGGCGACCGCCAGCAGATTTTTGGTGCGGTGGTTGAGCTCCCTGAGCAGGAGGGTCTGGGCGAGTTGTGCCTGCTTTCGCGCCGTGATGTCGCGCGCGATCTTGGACGCCCCAACAATCTGGCCGTCGACGAGAATGGGGGACACCGCAAGCGAGACATCAACCAGCGTTCCGTCCTTGCGACGGCGCACAGTATCGTAGTGTTTGATGCGCTCGCCCTTTCTTATCTTCTCGATGATGTAGCCCTCCTCGCTTTGGCGATCCGGAGGGATCAACTTGAGAATGGAGTGCCCTACAATTTCGGCGGCCTTGTAGCCGAAAATCTGCTCCGCTCCGATATTCCAGGACGTGATGATGCCGTTGAGGTCTTTGCTTATGATTGCATCATCGGAATGTTCAACAATCGCAGCAAGCCAAGCAACCGGATTTAATCCAGAATCATGCTTAGCCATTAGATGCGCCGTGTTGCTGTGACGGTTTTTCTATGGTTCAAACCGCCAATGAGCAATGCATCTATTTCGTTCCACGAAAATATGGCCTGTGCAACGTAACAGTCGTTAAGCATCCCCGTTAGACGGCGCGACGTATCAGGATTTCATGTTCGACTTCGGTTTCCTGTCCGATCTCGATTGTAAGAATCTCGGCAAGCTTCTTGCGCGCGCGGTTTACGCGGCTTTTGATCGTGCCGACTGCGCAGTCGCAGATATGAGCGGCCTCCTCGTATGAAAAACCGGACGCACCAACGAGAATGAGCGCCTCGCGTTGATCCGGGGGAAGATGAAGCAGCGCCTCGCGGAGCTCTCCAAACTCGACATGTCCGGTCTGCGCTTCGGGCGACGTCAAGCGCTCCGCATATCCGCCATCGGCGTCCTCAACCTCGCGACGCCGCTTGCGGTATTCGGTCCGAAAGTGATTTCGGAGGATTGTGAATAGCCAGGCAGACATGTTGGTGCCAGGCTCGAACGAATCCTGGTGAGCCCATGCACGCAACAGCGTTTCCTGGACGAGATCGTTGGCACGGTCCATATCGCCGCATAGCGATACGGCAAAGGCCCGAAGATTCGGGACTGCGGCCAGCATGGCCTCGCGCATGTCATCCTGAGCAGGCATGACGCCTCTCTACTTGTTTTTTTCATCTAGACGCCGAAGCAGGTCGGCGAAGCGGTCTGGTACCCCCTCGTTGACCACATCGGTGTACATGGCACGCAGTTGCTGCCCGATCTTGCGCTGGACATCTCGGCTCAGCCGCCCTTTGGGCGATTCATCGAGCTTTTCGGTTTGCGGCATGGGCTCTTCCGGCGGTTGCCGTGTCCTCTCGTTCGTCACTGGGCTTTCTCCCGAGCCGGCCGCCCCCTGGCGGCGGGATGTCGCGAGTCTATAAGTCAGAAATCGTCGAGCTGGTTCCATCGGCAGGAACTTTCTTTCTGGTGGTGCGTTCACAGCGGGTGCGAAGCTGGTGGGGCGATGGCCGCTCGCCAAAGGCTTGGAGGGAATTATGTCGATATCTCAATCCGTTAGCAGCCACCTGCCGTTCCTGAGGCGATACGCGCGGGCTCTGACGGGCAGTCAGGTCTCCGGGGATAAATACGTCGAGGCCGCGCTTAACACCCTCGTCAATCAGCCGGAACTGATTGCTGACAGAACGTCCGTCCGGGTGGAAATGTTCCGGATCTTCTCCAAGATCTGGAATTCTCTCGCGGTTAATGGCCAGAGCGACCCCATCGACTCCCATCCGGCGAACCGGCACCTCAGCCAGATTGGCGCCATGCCGCGGCAGGCTTTCTTACTGGTGTCACTGGAAGGGTTCTCGGAGGAGGAGGCGTCACGCATTCTGGGGGTTGGCGTTGTAGAATTGCGTGAGCTGATTGACGAATGCGGCCGGGAGCTCGCCAGCCAGATCGCAACTAACATCATGATCATCGAAGATGAGGCGCTCATCGCGATGGACCTGCAATCGCTGGTCGAGAATCTGGGACACGACGTGCAGGGCGTAGCACGTACCCGCAAGGAGGCCGTGACACTGGCGAAGGAGAAGAAGCCCGGCCTGATTCTGGCAGATATTCAGCTCGCCGACGGCAGCTCTGGCATCGATGCCGTCAACGATCTCCTCAACACGTTTGAGGTGCCTGTTGTCTTTATCACCGCCTATCCGGAGCGATTATTGACGGGTATTCGCCCGGAGCCGACGTTCCTGATCACCAAGCCTTACCAGCCTGCGATGGTGTCGGCTGTCATCAGCCAGGCGCTGTTCTTTGAGCGCAAAGCGCAGAAGCGGCAGGATCATGCCGTAGTCTGACATGCATCGCGGGAGGCCCGCTCGCCGGGACTCGGCCGGGAAAGGCTGTGGGCGGCGCGAGAGTGGAAAGCCGGCGTCGCAGAAAAAAAGAGGCGCCATCAGGGGGGGCTGATGACGCCTCTGAAAGCCGGCCACAGGGGAGGGGGCGTAGCCGGGATGCTGATACAATGTCTGACGCGAGGTTTGGTTCCGGGCGCTTGGGATTTCCGTCTTGTCTGAATCGAAGTGACTGCAAGAGCTGCAAGGAGCGGAGTTCCTTTGTGGCCCGTGTGCTGTTTGCGCGGGGTTCCGGTGGTGACGACAGAAACACGCTACGCGTTGCTGGTAGAGGACGAGCTTCTCGTTGCGATGGTCGCAACGGACGCGCTTGATGAGCTGGGTTTTCGCGTGCTGGAAGCAGCATCCGCGGCGCGTGCGCTCGAGTTGGCACAATCCCATCAGGGCGCGATTGCTTTTGCCATGGTCGATCTCGGGTTGCCCGATCGTCCAGGCGAAGATCTCGTGTGCGAGCTGCGTGGCCTTTATCCCACTCTTCCGATCATCATCGCGTCAGGGAAGGGTGCTGGCGCCGTCGATGGCGGTGTTCGCTCGCTCGCCAATGTAGCCTTTGTGACCAAGCCCTATGATTTTGAAAACTTGCGTGTGACGATTGAACGCGTCTCGAGCGGGGCGTCGGCAACGTAGTTCCGGTCTATCCCAGGAGCGCTCTGATCTATTGCGCGCGCGTTGTCCGGCAGTTCCATCCGGAACGGAACCAAAGCGGCTCCGGGTCATTCTCCAAAGACGATATTCGGACAGGTGACCTCATGAGCGATGCTGGGGCGTCAAGAAATCACGCGAGCGAAGGTGAGCCGAGGGTGGTCTTGCCGAAAACCGAGGCGCGGCAAGGCGTGACCGGTCACAATGTGCGCTACGTTCTGCTCATCAGCACAGCATGTGCGATAGCGGCGTTGTTGCTAGCCTATTTTTTCGTGCTGTCCTGAGTGCAATTCACTGCGCAGTATCCGACGATAGCGGTGTTCATCGGCGGCAAAATCTGAAATCGAGTGTTCTTGAATTCACTTCTGCCCTTCAGCTGGCCTTTTTCCTCTTGCCACGGCGGATATTGAGGGCATCGCCTGTTGCGTCGGCGCGCGCGCAAAGATCCTTGTGAAGTTGCTCCAGCTCTTCTTCCGACAGATCCTCGACGGTGGCAATCCTGTTCTCGGCGCCTTTCATCGCGATGATCAGCTCGGACACCTTTACCTGCAGCGCCAAGGAGTCGCGGTTCTGGGTATTCTGGATGAGAAAGACCATCAGAAAGGTGATGATTGTCGTCGCAGTATTGATCACGAGTTGCCAAGTGTCGCTGTACCCAAACACGGGTCCTGTGAAGGCCCAAATAACAATGAAGGCTGTCGCGAGCAGGAACGCGGTGGGCGAGCCCGCAGCCCGAGCTGCCATATGCGCGAAACGTGCAAAGAATTGGTTGAAGACGTGACCTTGAGCGTTTGCTGTCTCAGGATGCTTTTGGTCAGAGGGGAGAGCAGGCTTCTTCATGAACGTCAAATGTCTCAGGCGCTGAATGTCTCACGCGCGCGTCATAAGGTGGATTCGCGCTTTTAACTCTCAAGCGTTCCATCGAGTTCCCGCGACGATTGGAACTCTTCGCCTCGCATGACGGAACTTTATCGTGCGGAGCGCTTTCTTCTGCCGTGCTCAGACATGAGCGGAGAAGAAAAGAGGAGAAGCCGATGGGTCGCTACGCTTTGCTCTGGTTGCTCGGAGTCCCGATCCCGATCCTGTTGCTGATCTGGGCCTTCGGCGGTTTGAACTAGTGTGGGATGGAGCGTGACGAGCGGGCGTCAGACACGCTCGTCAGCGCTCGAGCAACTTAGCGCTCAAGGACATCAGCGCTCAAGAAGGTCGATGCTCGAGAACTTGGCGAATCTTGCGCGACAGGTCGTCCTGCGTATAGGGCTTGGAGAGGAGCTGCACATCCGGGTCGAGCCGGCCGTGATGGATAATGGCGTTGGGCGTGTAGCCGGTCGTGTAGAGAATCGCCAAGCCTGGACGCGCCTTTAGCACTTCCTGCGAGAGCTGCCGTCCATTCATCCCGCCCGGCAGGACGATGTCGGTGAACAAGAGATCGATGTGTGCGCCATTATTGACTACTCGTAGCGCTTCGGCGCCGTCATGTGCCACCAGCACCTTGTATCCGAGCTCCTCCAACGCTGATCTGGCATATTCACGCACATCTTCGTTATCTTCCACCAGCAGGATCGTTTCCGACGAACGCGCCGATATGAAGGGTGCAGCGCGTTGCGGCATTTCTTCGGGATTGGCCGCGACCTCTGCCGCCTGGGCGAGCCGCGGCAGATAGATCTTTACGGTCGTGCCTTCATTGGTCTCGCTGTAGATGCGGATATGGCCGCCGGTTTGCTTGACGAATCCGTGCACCATCGCGAGCCCGAGGCCAGAGCCTTGTCCGTGGCTTTTGGTCGTAAAGAAGGGCTCGAAGACTCGCCGCATCAGGTCGGCCGGAATTCCAGCCCCGGTGTCGGTGACACTGAGCAAGACATATTGCCCAGGCGTGACGTCGCCAAACTGGCGCGCGTAGGCCTCGTCGAGATAGGAGTTGGCAGTTTCGATCGTGAGATGACCGCCGTTCGGCATTGCATCACGGGCGTTGACGGCCAGATTCAAAACGGCATTTTCCAGCTGGTTGCCATCTACGAAAGTCGGCCATAGTCCTGCAGCTAGGACGGTTTCGAAGACAATCGTTTCCCCCATCGTGCGCCGCAATAGGTCCGAGATGCCGCTGACGATCTTGTTGAGGTCGGCGCGCACGGGGGCGAGAGGCTGGCGCCTTGCGAAGGCCAGCAGGCGATGAGTGAGTTTGGCAGCGCTGCGCGCGCCCTGCAGTGCAAGATCGGCAGGCTTGGTTAGCGCGGTCAGAGTTTCCAGGCTCATGCCATTCGGTTGCATCCGCGTGATGCGGCGCTGCAAGGTCTCGAGATTGCCGATGATGACCGTCAGCATGTTGTTGAAGTCGTGCGCAATGCCGCCGGTCAGCTGGCCGACCGACTCCATCTTTTGTGCTTGCAGCAGCGTTTCTTCCGATTCGCGGCGGCGGCGCGCTTCATTCTCGAGCTCAGCGGTGCGGAAATCGAGGTCCTCGATATAGTGAAACGTCGAGCGGGCGAAGAAGACCACCAGCCCGATTGCAAGCAGCAGCGCACTGCCGCCTGTTCCGACAAGGAATGTTTCCCAAAAACTGGCCGCATGCTGGCGTTCGTTGAGCAGAGCCAGCTCCCGCCCATTGAAAGTGTCGATCAGTGTTCTTGTGTCGTCCATGATCGACTTGCCAGTCTTGAGCCTGACAAGCTCGATGGCCTCATCCCGCTTCCCCTGACCGGTCAGCGCAAGAACCTCGTTGTAAAAGTCCATCAGCTGCCCGGTCGTGCTGGAAATGGTTTTGAGACCTTGCTGCTGAACAGGGTTGTTGGCGGTCAGTGCGGCGAGCCGCTCGATGGTTTCGGAAACCTGCCGTGGCGCGGTCCGATAAGGCTCCAGAAATATCTGGTCACCCGACAGCAGGAAGCCGCGGATTCCGGTCTCGGCGTTGAGCGCGATCGCCAGCAGCTCGCGCGCTTCCTGGCGAATCTCGATGGTGCGGTTGACCGACTTTTCGGCGTCGGCGGCGCGAAACAGGGCGCCGACTGCGGCCGCGCCTGCAAAGCACATCAAAGCGATTGCGGCCGCCAGGGCCAATATGCGCTGACGTGAGAACCCGACATTGTCGCCGTGCGTCAGTCTTGGTATCCAGTCGGACAACATCGTGGGCACACGGACCTGTCAGTGCTCGTCGCGGTCCATATATAGTATCTTCCGACCGTCATCGAAGTCCAATTTGACGCGCTTCGATCCTGGTTTCGTCTTGTATTAACCACCACGCGGTGTCATCCTGACAATGGAACTTGTCGGCGGGGCAACGTGATTCCAATCCGGGCCCACAGCATCAGCCAGCAAAATGCAGGAGAACTTGAGAACGACGCCTACAGAGCGCGCAGGTCTTGCCTTGCTCCGGCTTGATCAATGGCGGGTCGGGCACCGTCTGATCGCGTTGGTGGTGGCTATTGCGTTACCGCTTAATCTCCTGATCGTTGCGGTCATTGTCAGCCTCGCCAGTTCCTCGATCGAGCTGCAACGCACGAGCCTCCTTTTTACGGCCCGCTCGATGGCGTCTGGCATTGATGCTCAACTCGCGAACTACATCACGATAGCAGCCGATCTGCAGAAGTCTTCGGCTCTGCTGGCAGACGACGTCGCGACCTTCGAATCGGAAGCGCGTCAGGCTTTGACGGCAGTTCCCGATTCCTGGATCGCGCTGAGCGATGTCTCCGGTCAGCAGCTCCTCAATACATCGATAGGTGCAGGACTTCCGCTGCCGCGTCGCGGAGCGGAGGCATTGGCGGCGCAGGAGCGCGCCATCAAAACCCGGTCGGTCATCGTTACAGGTGTTCGGCGCAGCAGCGCGGGCGGCGATTGGGTTGCTACAGTCGAGGCCCCGGTATTCAAGAATGGCGCGCCGTTTCGGGTGATATCGGTCGCGATCAGCTTGCCCGCTTTGCTCACAGTTCTCGGTCAGCCTGACAAGCCCAACGCCTGGCTCGTCGGCATCATTGACGGGGATGGTCGATTTCTCGCCCGGCTTCCGGACAACGACACGCGCGTCGGCCAGCTCGCGTCGGAAGGCTGGCGCAATGTTCGGCGCCAGGAGGGTATCGCCGAGTTCCACGCGATCGAGGGTGAGTGGGTCGTCAACGCCAATGCGCTCTCGCGGCTTAGCGATTGGACCATCGGCATTGGCATGCAGAAGAGCGAGCTGACCGGAGCCGCTTGGCGCGCCGTGCGATGGTCCGCAATCCTCGGCGTATTGATCTCACTGTCCAGTCTGTTGTTGGCGGCACAGGTGGCACGCTCCATCTCCCAACCGATCAACATTCTGCAGAACAATGCAGTCACGTTGGTGCAAGGCTCGCCCATCCAATATCGCCCGGACACTCCGGAGATCAGAGAGCTTTGGGACTCGCTGACCCACGCAGTCGATGATCGTAACCGTGCAGACCTGGAATTGAAGCGCCTTAGTGCGCGAATGACCGCAATCGTCGACTCGTCCTATGATGCAATCGTCACCAAGACGCTCGACGGCACAATCACGAGCTGGAATGAAAGTGCCGAGCGTTTGTTCGGTTACCCTGAAAAGGAGATCGTCGGGCAATCCATTCGGCGCCTGATCCCCCCCGATCGGCAGCGGGAAGAAGACGACATCATCGCACGCCTGCAGAGGGGGGAGATGATCAAGTCATTCGAGACGATACGCTTGACCAAGGATGGCCGTTTAATCGACGTCTCGGTCACGATCTCGCCGCTGCGCGACGGTAGGGGCAAGCTGATTGGCGCGTCCAAGGTCGCCCGCGACATCTCCGAGCGCAAGGAACGTGAGCGGAGGCTGCGGGAGAGCGAAGAACGTCTGAGCCAGATCATCAACACGGTGAACGCATTCGTCGGCCTGCTCGACGCCAGCGGCAAGATCATTGAGGTAAATGCGCGCGCACTCGAGGCCGCCGGCGCCACGCGTGAGGATGTCCTTGGCCGGCTTATGGCTGACGCTCCCTGGTGGTCCTATTCGCCGGACGCCAGCAAGCGCATGAGCGACATCGTGGCGCGCTGCCTGGCTGGGGAGACCGTCCGCTGCGACCTGCAGTATTCGGTGGATGGCGAATTGCGGTGGGTCGATTTCCAGGCGGCGCCCATCTTTGCGGCTGACGGCAGTGTCACCGCCGTCGTGCCATCCGGCGTCGACATCACCGACCGCAAGCGGTCGGAGGAGCAGGTGCGCCTGCTCATGCTCGAGGTCAATCACCGGGCGAAGAACATGCTGGGCGTCGTGCTGGCAATCGCGCGGCAGACCACGTCGACGAGTCCGCGCGACTTTCTGGACAAGCTCACACAGCGGATTCAAGCGCTTTCCGTCAATCTCGATTTGCTGGTGAAGAACGAATGGCAGGGCGTCGATCTCGAACCCCTCGTGCATGCACAGCTGGCCTACTTTTCCGACTCGATTGGAACCCGTATCGCCATCGAAGGGCCCGAGCTCCGGTTGAGCCGGGAGGCCGCGCAGGCGATCGGAATGGCGCTGCATGAGCTGGCCACGAACGCCATCAAGCACGGCGCGCTATCGAACCAGGATGGACGAATTTCCATCGTCTGGACGTGTGACGACGATGTGTTCTCCATATCCTGGCAGGAGCGCGGCGGACCCGCGGTCGAGCCGCCGACGCGCCGCGGCTTTGGAAACACCGTGCTGACCACGCTGGCCGAGGCGGCCGTTTCGGGGCACGTCTCCGTCGACTACAGCCCCGTTGGCTTGCGTTGGGAGCTGACATGCTCTGCCCGCAATGCACTCGAGCCTGGTCACGGGCCTGTCAAGGCACAAGCGCGCGCGCAAGCGCAATGAGAGCGCTGGTCAGCCGACGCAAATCAGCCGACGCAAATCAGCTGATGATGGCGCGGCGGATGTCATCCATGGATCCGAACAGATAGTCGGGCTGATGGGCGCGCAGCAGATCGATTGTTGCGTATCCCCAGCTCACGGCACCGGCGGCGAGCCCCGCCTTCCTTGCAGCGTCAATATCCCTGGCTTCGTCACCGATCGCAATGGTGCGGTCGGTGCTCGCACCTTGCCGTTTGACGACGGCATGGAATTTGGAGGCCTTGCCCAGCAGAGACGCACCACAGGCGTAATTACTGATCCGCCGGGAATTGTCCTTCCCCAGAATGCGGCGGACGTTTGCCTCGGAGTTCGAGGTCACGATCGCGATCGCGACATCGCATTCAGCCAGCCACGCCAAGAGCGTGTCGACACCCTGGAACAGCCCTATCAGGTGCGCGTCACGGGCGACCAGCTGCCGCATGTATCGCGCGATGAACGGGACCTTCCAGGTCGGAACGCCCAGATATCGAATGATGTCGATGGTTCGTTGTCCCCTCAGCTTCTCCAGCTCTACCTCGGTGATCTGCCGGAAGCCGTAGCGCTGCGCAACGTGGTTGATTGTCGTTCGAAACCACGCAGCGCTGTCCGCCAGCGTTCCATCGAAGTCAAAGATGGCAAGGTCATAGCGCTTCATTGCATCGTTTACTGTGGGTGGGGGCGATCCCCTTCTGGGGGTTAAACGGACCGGGGGCGGCGAGCTGTCAAGGAACCTTACGCCAGCCTCCGACTTGTAACCATCGGGCCCGTATTGTTTTTAGCTGCTGATTGATCCCAGGAGAGCGATCCCAGGAGAGCGACATGGCCGAGAGAAGAAAACGAAAACGAAGATATTCGCGAAGCACTGGAACGGACGTCGAGAAGGAGATGCATCGGTACAAGCGCGGCACCGCCAAGAGCGGTCCTGGCGGCAGAGGTGGAAAGGTGAAGAGCCGCAAGCAGGCGATTGCGATCGGGCTATCCAAGGCGCGCAAGAAGGGAAAGAAGGTACCGGCGAAGCGGGCGCGGCGCAGCAAGTAGGCCCCGCTCGCCAACGGCAGACCAGCCGCAATATTCATCCGTGCATGCGAAGACCCACAGTGTCCACGTGCGTGCTTCACTTGCCCTTCCGAGTCTTTCTGGCTCGGGTCACTGTTGCGTGCTGGGCAAAGCTTTACGCTCAGGTGATCCTTGGCCCCGGTGATCCGCATTGTCCTAATCCTTTCGTGAGCCGCTGTAATTGCAATTATTGACGACTGCGCGACATTGTCGAGTGAAGGTCGGCGGTGCTATAGATCGAAGTCGCGGCGCCGGATCGCCAGGCCTCGGATCGCCAGTCGCATCATGACGTATCGAGATGGAATGAGACGTCGATGGAGCCCGCGCAGGGCAGCGATCGCGCTGATCGCGGCCTATGCGTTGGCGCTGCAGGCGCTGCTTGCCAGCTTTGGTGTCGGGGCGGCGCTGGTGGGTCAGCAGGCGGCGATGATCGCGGGCGTGATCTGCTCAGGTGGCGGCGCCTCTTCGGTTCCTGTCCCGACCGCTCCGCCGGATCACGACAACGCCGATTGCTGCATTCTGTGTGGCTCACCCGCTCCGGCGCTGCTTGATCACGTCAGCGCGCTGAAGCTTGCGGCCGAGGGCCTGTCGTCTCCTTTGTTGGCGCCGCTTGGTGTGCCTTATCACGAGACGATGGCGTGGCTGCCCGGCCGTGCGCGCGCGCCGCC
>Ga0111538_10009827_pt1 | contig 12743 bp, 8 predicted proteins | sample SoiMethybrSBSTD1_FD_79669 | JGI IMG/M metagenome (GOLD analysis project Ga0111538, IMG submission 79669) | Bulk soil microbial communities from a Populus tree surrounding site in Tennessee, USA - Soil MetaG P. TD hybrid SBSTD1 (version 2)... | ecosystem: Environmental > Terrestrial > Soil > Tree...
CAACGACGAGCTGGGGGCGCTGGCGCAGAGCTTCAACGACATGGTCGGCAACCTGCGCCGCATCGTGGACAACATCCAGGAGACGTCGGTCCAGGTGGCCTCCACCGCGGGGCAGATCTCCGCCAACGCGCGCCTCATCACCCAGGGCGCGCAGAGCCAGGCCCAGGCCGCGGAGGACACCTCGAGCTCCATGGAGGAGATGGCGGCCTCGATCCAGACCGTGGCCGGCAACGCGCAGAGCCTCGCCACCTACGTCGAGGAGACCTCGAGCTCGATCACCGAGATGGGGGCGTCCATCGAGCAGGTGGCCCGCTCCAGCTCGACCCTCGCCTCCACCGTGGCCGAGGCCTCGGCCACCATCGAGGAGATGACGGTGTCCATCGACCAGTTGGCCCGCAACCTGGAGGACCTGGCCGGCACCGTCACCGACACCTCGGCCACGGTCGAGCAGATGACCAGCTTCATCGCCTCCGTGGCCCGCAACGCCGAGGACCTGGGCTCGGCCGCCTCCCGCACCAGCAAGACGGTGAACGAGATGGCGGCGGCCGTGAACGACGTGGCCAAGATCGCCGAGGAGGCCGACCGCATCTCCCGCCGGGCCAGCGACGACGCCCACACCGGCGACGACGCCGTGGCCAGCACCATCACCGGCATGAAGACCATCTCCGAGACCATGGAGAACACGGCCCGCGTCATCACCGGCCTGGGCAAGCGCTCGCAGGAGATCGGCAAGATCCTGGAGGTGATCGAGGAGATCGCCGACCAGACCAACCTGCTGGCCCTGAACGCGGCCATCGAGGCGGCCCGGGCCGGCGAGGCCGGGCGCGGCTTCGCGGTGGTGGCCGACGAGGTGCGCAAGCTGGCCGAGCGCTCGGTGGAGGCCACCAAGGAGATCGGCGAGGTCATCCGCCAGGTGCAATCGGAGACGACCGACGCGGTGGAGGTGGCCAAGGCGGGAGCGGCGGAGACGAAGGAGGGCATCGCCCTGGCCGACAAGGCCGGCCTGGCCCTGCGCCGCATCATCGAGTCGGTCACCCGCTCCAGCGACCTCATGGCCCAGATCGCCTCCGCCACCGCCAAGCAGTCGGTGGCCTCCACGGACGTGCTGCAGATCGTGAGCAACATGAACTCGGCCACCAGCCAGGTGACCACGGCCGTGCGCGAGCAGGCCGAGGGCAGCAAGCAGATCCGCCAGGCCATGGAGAACATCAACAAGATCATGAGCCAGGCCGCCTACTCGACGAAGGAGCAGGCCTCCGGGGGACGCCAGGTGCGGCAGGCGGTGGAGAACATGAACCGCATCGCCTCCCAGGTGAACATCGCCACCAAGGAGCAGGCCGACGGCTCGCGCCAGATCGTGCGCGCGGTGGAGAGCATGAACCGCATGACCCAGCAGGTCTCCTTCGCCACCGCCGAGCAGAAGCGGGGCGGGGAGCTGGTGGTGAAGGCCATGGAGAACATCTCCGAGATCGCGCGCGACAACCTGGCCACGGTGGAGGAGATGTCGAAGGCCACGGTCAACCTGGCCCAGCAGGCCGACAACCTGGCCCGCCTGATCTCGGTCTTCCGGCTGCAATAGCCGACGGACCACCCCTTCCGTTGTTGGCAGCACGATGATCGATATCCAGGCCGCACTCGACTCGCTGCGCACGGCGGACGAGAACGTGCGGCGGCAGGTGGTCGAGGACCTGGGGCGGTCGGGGCAGGCCGAGGCCATCCTGCCCCTGCTGATGGCGGTGGGCGACGAGAGCTGGCCGGTGCGGCAGGCGGCGGCCGAGCGGCTGGCCGCCTTCGACGAGGCCGCGCTGCTGCCCTCGCTGGAGGCCGCGCTGCGCGACGGCGAAAACGCGGCCCTGCGCAACGCGTCCATGGAGATCTACGTCAAGATGGGCGGCAGCGCCCGCGCCGGCCTGCTGCAGCTCCTGCGCGACCCCGACGAGGAGGTGCGCAACTTCGCGGCCGTGATCCTGGGCACCCGCCGCGAGGCCGCGGCCGTGGAGCCCCTCATCGCCGCCCTGGCCGACAGCGACGTGAACGTGCGCCACGCGGCCGCGGCCAGCCTGGGCCAGATCGGCGACGCGCGGGCGGTGGACCCGCTCATCGGCCTCCTGCACGGCGAGCCCTGGCTGCAGTACCCGGCCATCCACGCCCTGGCCGAGCTGGGCGACCCGCGGGCCGCCGGCCCGCTCCTGGAGCTGCTGCCGGACGACATGTTGCGGGGCCCGGTGCTGGAAGCGCTGGGCCGCCTGGCCGGCCGGGAGGCGCTGCCCCACCTGGTGCCGCACCTCTACGACCCCGATCCCACCCTGCGCAACATGGCCATCCACGCGGTGGTGGCCATCGAGCAGCGGGCCACCGCCTCCGGCGAGAGCCTCGATCCCGAGGTGCAGGCCGCCCTGCGCCACGAGGCCCTGGTCGACCACCTGCTGCGCACGCTGGTGGAGGACGAGCCGGACAACCGGCGCATGGCCGCCATCACGCTGGGCTGGTTGAAGGAGGCCCGGGCCGAGCGCGCCCTCATCGGCATGCTGGCCGAGCCCGCGCTGCGCGAATACGCCACCCATGCGCTGGTCTCCATCGGCTTCGGCGACCGGGCGGCCTACCAGTGGGGCCTGGGCCACGCCGACGACGCCGTGCGCCAGGGCACCACCCGCTGCCTGGCCTGGATCGCGCCCCCGCGCGGCATCGACCTGGTGGCCCCCCTCATCCACGATCCCTCGCCCGAGGTGCGGGCGGAGGCGACGTCGGCCATCGGCCGCCTGGGCGAGCCCGAAGACGCGGCCATGCTGCTCTTCGAGCTGCTGGGCGACGAGAGCGAGCTGATCCAGGAGAGCGCCATGCAGGCCCTCTCGCGCCTGCCCGCGGAGACGGTGACGCCGCTCCTGCTGCAGGCCCTGCGCGGGAGCGACATCCCGGTGCGCGTGCGCTCGGCGGAGACGCTGGCCCTGCTGCGCGACCCGCTGGCCGCGCCCACGCTGATGGAGGTCTCGCGGGACCCGCGGGAGGCGGTGCGGCGGGCCGCGCTCAAGGCGCTGGGCGACATCGACGCCCCCGGCGTCACCGAGCGCCTGCGCGACGCGCTGCAGGACGAGAGCTCGCTGGTGCGCGAGCAGGCCGTGCTCTCGCTGGGCAAGCTGCAGGACACGGAGACGGCGCCGGTGCTGCTGCCGCTGCTGGAGGACCCCGACCCGCGCATGCGCTTCGCCGCCCTGCGCGCGCTGGGCCAGGTGCGCAACCCGGCCGCGGTCTCGAAGGTGCTGCCCTTCCTGGCCGAGCGCCGCAAGGAGCTGCGCTTCGCGGCCGTGGAGGCCCTGGGCTCCATCCGCGACGTGAGCGCGGTGCGGCCGCTCATGGAGGTGCTGGTCGACCCCGACCGCAACCTGCGCCGGGCCGCGGCCGAGAGCCTGGGCTCCATCGCCGACCCCCAGGCCGTGCCCTCGCTGGTGGTGGCCCTGGAGGACGAACACTGGAGCGTGCGCTGCGCCGCCGCCGCCGCCCTGGGCCGCCTGCGCAGCGGCAAGGCCACCACCGCCCTCCTGGCCCGCCTGGAGGACGACGACGCCACCGTGCGCCGCGCGGCCGTGGTGGCGCTGGGCGAGCTGGGCGACCCGCGGGCGGCCGCGCGGCTCACCCAGGCCCTCTCCGACCCGGCCCTGCAGGCCTCGGCCGCCGAGGCCCTGCGCCGCCTGGGCGCGCCGGCCCTGCCCGAGCTGGAGCGCGCGTTCTCCTCCTGCGGCCCCGAGGCCCGCCGGCTGCTGGTGGACCTGGTGGGGCGCCTGGAGGACCGGCGCGCGCGGCGGCTGCTCACGGGCGCGCTGGCCGACGACGAGGCGCGGGTGCGGGCCGAGGCCGCCCTGGCCCTGGGCGACGGCGGCTTCCTCGACGCCGTCCGCCCGCTCATGGACCTGAAGGCGTCCGACCCCGCACCCGAGGTGCGCCAGGCCGCGGCCCTGGCCCTCAAGAAGTTGACGCCACGCTGACACGGGGACGGCACGGCCGCAGGCGACGCGGGTGATCCACGGTCCCGAACACGAAGCCGACCTGAGCGAGGAGGAGTTCCGCCTCCTGCGCGAGCTGGTGCACGAGCGCTTCGGCCTCTTCTTCGAGGACGGGCAGAAGGCCACCCTGCGCTCGCGCCTGCTGGCCCGGCTGGCCCCCCTCGACCTGATGACCTTCGAGGACTACTACCACTACCTGCGCTTCGGGCCCCGCCGCCGCGAGGAGCTGCAGCGCATGGTCTGCCACCTCACCAACAACGAGACCTACTTCTTCCGCGAGATGCCGCAGCTGCAGGTGTTCGCCGAGCCCATCCTGCGCCGCCTCAAGGAGGCGCGGACGGCGGCCGGGGAGCGCCGCCTGCGCATCCTCTCCGCCGGCTGCTCCACCGGCGAGGAGCCGTACACCCTGGCCATGATCGTGTGGGACAGCGGCCACTTCTTCTGGAACTGGGACGTGCGGGTGACGGGCGTGGACGTGGACACCGACGCCCTGGACAAGGCCCGGCGGGCCGTCTACCACCACAACTCCTTCCGGGCCCTGAGCCCGGCCGTGCTGGAGCGGCACTTCACGGCCCAGCCCGGGGGCGGGTCGCTGGTGAAGGAGCCGGTGCGGCGCCTGGTGGACCTGCGCCATGGCAATCTGGTGGAGCCGGCCAGCTTCGAGGGGCTCGCCCCGCTGGACGTCGTGTTCTGCCGCAACGTGCTGATCTATTTCTCCGACGCCATGATCCTGCGCGTGGTCCGCACCTTCCACGACCTGCTGGCCCCCGGGGGCTACCTGTTCCTGGGCCACGCCGAGTCGCTGTCGCGCATCACCGACCTCTTCACTCCCATCCGTTTCCAGGGCGCCATGGTCTACCAGAAGCCGCTGCGCCCGGCGCGGGAGGCCCCGTGATCCGCGTGCTGGTGGTGGACGACTCGGCCTTCGTGCGCCAGGCCCTCACGCGGATGTTGGCCGCCGCCCCCGACCTCGACGTGGTGGGCACCGCCGCCGACGGCCAGGAGGGCGTGCAGAAGGTGCTCGACCTGCGCCCGGACGTGGTGACGCTGGACGTGAAGATGCCGCGCCTGGACGGGCTGGAGGCGCTGCGCCAGATCATGGCCCGCTGCCCCACGCCGGTGCTGCTGCTCTCCTCGCTCACCAGCGAGGCCGGCGACGTCACCCTGCGCGGCCTGGAGCTGGGGGCCATGGACTTCATCGACAAGTCCAGCGTGCAGGGCAACATGAACCTGCTGAACCTGGCCGACGAGCTGGTGGCCAAGGTGCGGGCCCTGGCCAGCGTGCCCCGGGCCCGCCTGGTGCAGGCGCCGCCCCCGCTGCCCGCGGCCGCCCCCCCGCGCGCCCGCGGCCGCCACGTGCGGGCCGAGGTGGTCGTCATCGGCACCTCCACCGGCGGGCCCCCGGCCCTGCAGCAGATCATCCCGCGGCTGCCCCAGCAGCTCGCGGCCAGCATCCTGGTGGTGCAGCACATGCCGGTCGGCTTCACGCGCTCGCTGGCCGAGCGCCTCGACCAGCGCAGCCTGCTGCCGGTGCGCGAGGCCGAAGACGGGGAGCCGCTGGTGGCGGGCCTGGTGCTGGTGGCTCCGGCCGGCCGCCACATGAAGCTGCGCCGGCGGGCCGGCCAGGCCCCGCGGATATGGCTGGACGATGAGCCGAAAAACGCCCTGCACCGCCCGTCGGTGGACGTCCTCATGGCCTCGGTGGCCAAGGCCTGCGGGGCCCAGGCCCTCGGCATCGTGTTGACCGGCATGGGCGCCGACGGGGTGGAGGGGCTGCGGGCCATCCGCGATGCGGGCGGCCGGACGCTGGCCGAGAGCGAGGAGAGCTGCGTGATCTACGGCATGCCGAAGGCCGCCCTGGAGGCGGGGGTGGCCGAGCGGGCGGTCCACCTGGCCCGCATGGCCGACGAGATCGTAGCCGCAGTGTAGAATTCGATCCGTGTGAGCCTCACCGGAAACCTCGAGGACCTCCCTCTCCTCGACATCCTTCAGATCGTCTCGTTCAGCAAGAAGACCGGATTCCTCTCCATCCGCCCGGCTGAGGGGCTGAGCGCGATCGTCTTCCGGGAGGGGTTCGTGGTCTCGGCGTTCGCCTGGGACACGCCCCTCGCCGGCGAGGCCGTGCGCCGCCTGGGCCCCGAGGAGCGCCAGCGCCGGCTGCGCGAGAGCATCGAGACCGCGCTCAAGCAGCTGATCCGGCTGCGCGAGGGCGAGTTCAACTTCAGCCTGTCCGAGGACCTGCCGGGCACCATCCTGGGCCGCGACATCTCGGACGAGAAGCTGGAGTCGGGCATCAACGCCCAGGAGCTGCTGCTGGGCCTGGCCCGGGGCATGGACGAGGACCGCCGCGACTCGGCCGCCGCCCTCGAGTCCTCCTTCGCCGACGAGCCCGAGCTGCAGCTGGTCGGGGACAGCTACGAGGACGAGGAAGCGCTGCCCCTCGACGACGGGCCCGCGGCCTGGGCGGCCGAGAGCGAGGCCCCGCCGCCGGCTCCCGCGCCCCGGGCTCCCGCGCGCCCGGCTCCTCCCGCGCCGGTGGCGGCTCCGGCGGCCGCGGCGCCGGCCGCTCCCGTGCCCGCGGCCCCGGCCTCCACCGAGCCCTGCGCCATCGTGCTGGTGGACGACGAGGAGGACATCCGCCGCGTGCTGGCCGAGCAGTTCACGCGGGGGGGCTACCAGGTGCTGGAGGCCGAAGACCCGGACTCCGCGGTCAAGAAGGCCAACCAGCTGGGCAAGGCCGGCATCGACTTCCTCCTGGTGACCGACCTCGGCATGCCCGCCTCCGGCGGCTCCTCCTTCCACGGCGGCTTCGAGGTGATCAAGCGCCTCTGGAAGGCCAACCTCAAGCCGCCGGTGCTGATGATGACCGACACCTTCAACGGGGCCGTGCAGTCGCGGGCCCGCCAGATGGGCATCAACAGTGTCGTCTTCAAGCCCGGGCTCTCCAAGCTCGACCCCAAGCAGTTCGACGCCGACCTGCGCGCCTTCGCGCGCAAGATGATCCAGGACGTGCTGCCCCGCCTGGCCGCGGGGCTGGGCGCGCCGGCGTCGGCCGCCCCCGCCCCCGCCCCCCGCCGGGTCATGGAGACGCCCACGCCGGTGCCCCCGCTGCCGGACGAGATCACCCGCCAGTTCGAGCTGCTGCAGGCCCGCCTGGACGAGCTGCGCCAGGGCGGCGAGGCCAGCCAGATCGCGTCCCTGGTCATGAAGGCGGCCCGCGACTTCTTCGAGCGGGCGGTGCTGTTCGTGGTGAAGGGCGAGGAGCTGCGCGGCGTGGGCGGCTTCGGCCGCGCCCCCCGCGGGGCCAGCCTCACGCTGGTGGCCCGCGAGGTGGTGATCCCGCTCTCCGAGCCCTCGGCCTTCCAGGACGTGGTGCTCTCCCGGCGGCCGGTGGTGGGCGACCTGCCCCCCTCGCGCTGGGCCCAGTACCTGCTGGGCAAGCTGGGCCGCTTCCGCTCGGGCTCGGTGGCCCTCATCCCCATGCTCACCAACCGCGAGGTGGTTTCGGTGCTGTTCGGGGACAACCCGGAGACCGGGCGCGACATGGAGCGCCTGGAGCCGCTCACCGTATTCATCAACCAGGCCGGCATCGCCCTCGAGTACGCCTTCCTGCAGCGCAAGGTGAACGCGTTGCAGAGCCGGGAATGATGTAGACTTCGATCCTTCGAGCTCCGATGGCGAACGGCGACGACGCCCACAAGAAGGGCCAGGAGTTCTTCCAGATGTTCCTGAAGGCCAAGGAATTCACGGAAGAGCTGTTGCGTGAGAACGAGCGGCTGCGCTTCAAGCTCGCCCACGCCGAGTCCCCGTCCGAGGACCGCACGCGCGAGCTGAGCAGCCGGGTGCGCGAGCTGGAGGACCGCCTGCGGGAGGTGGAGGCGCGCTACCGCAAGGTGGAAGAGGAGAACAAGGAGTTCGCCGACCGCTACATCGAGATCGAGGAGCAGAACAACAACCTGGCCAACCTGTACGTGGCCTCCTACCAGCTCCACTCCACGCTGGACTTCAAGGAGGTCGTGCGCATCGTGCAGGAGATCATCATCAACCTGATCGGCGGCGAGGCCTTCCACGTCTTCATGCTCAGCGACAAGACGGCGGGCCTGGAGCTGGAGGGCTCCGAGGGCCAGGAGGCCGGGCGCACCAGCATCCCCCTGGGCGACGGCATCATCGGCAAGGCGGCCAAGACGGGCGAGAACTACTTCGCCGAGCGCGTGGCCTACCCCGAGCCCACGCCCTTCGAGCAGCCGATCGCGGTCATCCCGCTCAAGATCAAGGAGAGCGTCATCGGCGTCATCTCCATCAACAAGCTGCTGATGCAGAAGACCCACTTCACCACGATGGACTACGAGCTCTTCACGCTCCTGGCCGGCCACGCCGCCACCGCCGTGTTCTCCTCCAAGCTCTACTCCGCCTCCGAGAGGAAGCTCACCACCCTGCAGGGCTTCCTCGACATGCTCAAGTCGCCCACCAAGCAGGGCTGACCTCCCCGCCGCCGTCCCCCCACCGGCCGGCGCCAGGCTTCGGGTCCCTTTACCGGGCGCCTATAATCGAGGCATGACCGCTGCGAAGACGTTCGGTGAGCTCAAGCGCGCCGGGGGCGGCCCGGGCGTGGGCGTGCGCGACGAGATGCGGCGCAACCTGCTGCACAAGATGGCGGCCAGGGAGCCGCTCTTCCCGGGCCTGCTGGGCTACCAGGACACGGTGGTGCCGCGCGTCGTCAACGCCGTGCTGTCGCGCCACCACATGATCCTGCTCGGCCTGCGCGGGCAGGCCAAGAGCCGCCTGTTGCGCAGCCTCACCACGCTGCTCGACCCGCTCCTGCCGGCCGTGGCCGGATGCGAGATCCACGACGACCCCTTCCGCCCGCTGTGCAAGCGCTGCCGCAACCTGCTGGCCGAGAAGGGCGACCTTACGCCGCTCGTCTGGCTCACGCCCGACGACCGCTACGTCGAGAAGCTGGCCACGCCGGACGTGACCATCGCCGACGTCATCGGCGACGTCGACCCCATACGGGCGGCGCGCAGCGGGCAGGACCTGGGCAGCGAGCTGACCATGCACTACGGGCTGCTCCCGCGCGCGCACCGGGGCGTGTTCGCGCTCAACGAGCTGCCCGACCTGGCCGGCCGCATCCAGGTCGGCCTCTTCAACATCCTTCAAGAGGGCGACGTGCAGATCAAGGGCTACCCGGTGCGGCTGCCCATCGACGTCTGCCTGGTCTTCACGGCCAACCCCGAGGACTACACGGCCCGGGGCAAGATCATCACCCCGCTCAAGGACCGCATCGGCTCCGAGATCCGCACCCACTACCCGGCCACGCTGGAGCAGGGCGTGGCCATCACCCAGCAGGAGGCCTGGACCGACCGCGGCCGCGAGCTGCGCGTGCCCCGCTTCGTGCGCGAGGTGGTGGAGGGCGTGGCCTTCGCCGCCCGCCGCGACAAGAAGATCGACAAGCGCAGCGGCGTCAGCCAGCGCCTGCCCATCAGCGCGCTGGAGAACGCCGTCTCCAACGCCGAGCGGCGCGCGCTGGTCCACGGCGAGACCCCGGTGGTGCCGCGCATGAGCGACGTCTACGCGGCCCTGCCCTCCCTCACCGGCAAGTTCGAGCTGGAGTACGAGGGGGAGCTGATGGGGGCCGAAAACGTGGCCCGCGAGCTCATCCGCGAGTCGGTGGGCGAGGTGTTTTCGGTGTACCTGGGCTCGGCCGACCTGCGCCCGGTGGCCGCCTTCTTCGAGGAGGGCGGCAGCCTGCGCCTGCGCGACGAGGTGAGCAGCGAAGACCAGCTGGCCCACCTGCGCAAGGTGCCGGGCCTGATGCAGCACGTCGGCGCGCTGGGCGCGTCCGAGGGCGACCCGGCCGGCGTGCTGGTGGCGGCGGCCGAGTTCGTGCTGGAGGGGCTGTGGGCCCAGCGCAAGATCGGCCGCAGCGACGAGCGGGTGTTCCAGGCCCCCGAGCGCCCGGCCGAAGACGTGGATCCGGACCGCCTGGAGCGCCTGCGCCGCATGAAGAAGCAGGTGAATTGACTTGGGGGTTTGGGGGCGAAGCCGCGAAGCGGCGGTAAGCCGCCTTCACGACTGACAGAATAATGTCCATCCGCTACCACAAGTACCTCGGCGAGCTGTGGGAGGACCTCAACCTCGAGGACCTCGTCTCGGAGCTGTCCGACTTCCTGCTCCAGAGCGGGTTCGGCGACGAGGGCGGCGACTGGGAGGGTGAAGACCAGCAGGCGCTGGAGGCGGCCATCCTGGACGCGCTGGCCCGCCGCGGGCTCCTCAGCGACGAGGAGCTCGACCAGCTCATGGGCGACGCCGACGCCCTGCAGCGCTTCCTGCAGAAGGTCATCGAGCGCATGGTGCGCGAGGGCTACCTGAAGACGACGGAGAACCAGCCCTTCCACGATCCCACCGGCAGCGGGGGCCGCCTGGGGCCGGGCGGCAAGCCGGTGCGCTTCGAGCTCACCGAAAAGGGCATCGACTTCCTGGGCTTCCGCACCCTGCGCGACCTGCTGGGCTCGCTGGGCAAGGCCTCCTTCGGCCGCCACGGCACGCGCGACCTCTCCACCGGCGTGGAGGCCTCCGGCGAGTCCAAGCCCTACGAGTTCGGCGACACCATGAACCTCGACGTCAGCGGCACGCTGCTCAACGCGCTGGGCCGCGAGGGGCTGCAGGTGCCCATCGACGTCGACTACCGCGACCTGCTGGTGCGCCAGAGCGAATACCACTCCTCCTGCGCCACCGTGCTCATGCTGGACTGCTCTCACAGCATGATCCTCTACGGCGAGGACCGCTTCACGCCGGCCAAGAAGGTGGCCCTGGCCCTCTCGCACCTGATCCGCACCCAGTACCCGGGCGACACCCTGCACCTGGTGGTCTTCCACGACTCGGCGGAGGAGGTGCCGCTCTCGCAGCTGGCCAAGGTGCGGGTGGGGCCCTACTACACCAACACCCGCGAGGGCCTGCGCCTGGCCCAGCGCATCCTGGCCCGCCAGAACAAGGACATGAAGCAGATCGTGATGATCACCGACGGCAAGCCGTCGGCGCTCACCGAAAGCGACGGCCGCATCTACCGCAACCCCTTCGGCCTCGACCCGCGCGTGGTGGCCCTGACCCTGAAGGAGGTGGCCAACTGCCGCCGCCAGGCGGTCATGATCAACACCTTCATGCTGGCCCGCGACCGCGAGCTCATCGCCTTCGTCAAGAAGGTGAGCGAGATGTGCCACGGCAAGGCCTACTTCACCAGCCCCTACACGCTGGGCCAGTTCCTGCTGCTCGACTACATGAACAAGAAGACGCGCACCGTGCACTGAGGAGTGCTGCCACCATGTTGCTGGAACACCAGGACCTCGACCACCCCACGCAGGTGAGCCGCCTGCGGCTCAAGCTCTACAGCTACGAGCCCAGCGGACAGCCGGCGGTGGCCGGGCTGCTGCCGCAGCAGAAGGGCTTCACGCTCACCGAGGAGCGTGTGGGCACGGCCACCGTGGTCAACAGCCTCGGCTTCTTCGCCACCGAGGACGAGGGCCGCCGGCGCCTGGAGCAGCGGGCGGCGGAGCTGGCCCGGCAGGGCTACCGCCCGGCGCTTTCGCCCCCGCCGGCCTGATGGGGGCGCGCGCCAGCCTGGCCCTGGCGCTGCTGCTGGCCTCCGCCGCCCTCGCCGTCCAGTACCAGCGCACGGCCCTGCCCTACGTGCGCTACGACCGCTTCGACCTGCCCGCCTTCGATCCCTACGTCTACATGGCCATGGCCGACCGGCCCCAGGTCTTCACCGTGGCCCCATGGGGCTACCGGGTGTTGACGCCGCTCCTGGCCCGGGCCCTGCCGCTGGGCAACGTGGCCCGCGGCTTCCGCGTGGTGACGGTGGGCGCCCTCCTGGCCACGGCCGCTCTCCTCTGGGCGCTGCTGCGCCGGACGGGCGCCTCCGGCTGGGCGGCCGCCGTCGGGCCGGCGCTGCTGTGCCTGACGGGACCGGTGGCGGAGGCGCTGTCCCTGCGCATGCTGGCCGAGCCGCTCACGCTGGCCCTGGAGACGGCGTTCCTGCTGCTGCTCTTCGCCGGCGCGGGGGCCGGCCCGCTGGCCCTGCTGGCGGTGCTGGGCGCGCTCAGCAAGGAGTTCTTCCTCTTCCTGCTGCCGCTCGTCTTTCTGGTGCGCGCGCCGCGCGCGGGCCGGGCGGCCGCCCTGCGGCTCATGCTGCTGGTGGCGGTGCCGGCCGTCCTGGCCACGCTCCTCCTCCGCTGGTGGTGGACGCCGCACCTGGCCGTGGCCGCGCCCGCGCTGACGCGGGCCCCGGCGCGCTTCTTCGGGAGCTGGCGCGAGTGGGCGCCGGCCACGCTGCTGGGCGGCCTGGGCGTGCTGGCCGTGGCCGGCGCGTTCCGGGCGGCGGCCCGTCCCCTGCGTGCTCCGGCGGCCTGGCTGGCCGCGGCCACGCTGCTGCCCCCGTTCGTCAACCCGGTGGCCTTCTTCCCCCAGGACGTGCCGCGCCTCCTCATCTACGTGCTGCCGCTGGCCGTTCCCCTGGCCCTGCTGGCGCTGCAGGGAGTGTTGCGCCAAGGGGAGGCGCTCCCGCCGCCGCCCGAGCGGCGCACGCCCCGGCCGCTGGATGCGGCCTGCGCGGCGGCGGCCCTGCTGGTCGCGCTTTCGCCCCTGCTCCTCGACCGCTACCGGCGCGCCGACCTGCGCGGCCCGCGTGACGGGCCCCTGGTGGTGGCCACCACGCGCGAGACCTGGCGCACGGCCGGCCGCCTGGAGCGC
>Ga0111538_10009832_pt1 | contig 12739 bp, 10 predicted proteins | sample SoiMethybrSBSTD1_FD_79669 | JGI IMG/M metagenome (GOLD analysis project Ga0111538, IMG submission 79669) | Bulk soil microbial communities from a Populus tree surrounding site in Tennessee, USA - Soil MetaG P. TD hybrid SBSTD1 (version 2)... | ecosystem: Environmental > Terrestrial > Soil >...
ATCGGGATCGCGGAAGCCGACCAGCGCCGCGTGTTCGACCGCTTTCGACAGGCCGACGCCGCCGAACCCCGGCGTTTTCCGGGCCTCGGGATCGGTCTGGCCCTGGCCAAGGAGCTAGCCGAGGCACACCATGGCTCGCTCGGCCTCGTGAGCAGCCTCGGAGCAGGCTCGACCTTCACGCTGCGGCTACCGGTCCACGAAGCCCCGAACGTGGAGCTGCCGGCGCCGGGCGAGCGGGTTCCGCCCGCGGATTCGTTGAGCGAGCTATTTCGCAGCGCCGACCGTTTCGTCGCGTTCGAGGACCTCGCCGAATCCGCATTCTCTCGCGTGGAATCCGGGACGAACCGCAGCGTGCTGGTGATCGACGACGAGCCCGACATGCGGCGTTATCTGGTTACCGTGCTCGGTGACGATTACTCGGTGCTGGAGGCTCGCGACGGCCTCGAGGGGCTCGAGCTGGCGCGGCTGGCCGAGCCGGATCTCGTGTTGCTCGACCTGATGATGCCGGGCATGGACGGCTGGCGTGTGTGCACGACGTTGAAGCAACAGATGCAGGACTGTGCGCCCAAGATCGTGGTGCTGACCGCGCACACCGACGAGGCCGCCAAAATCGCCGCGTTCGAAGCCGGGGCCGACGATTTCCTGAACAAGCCCTTCAGCACGCTGGAAGTGCGGACCCGCCTCGCCAACCTTCACCGCACGCGTGCGCTGGAGACCGACCTGCGCATGCGCAACGAGGCGCTGGCGACGGCGCTCGAAAAGCTCGGGGCCGCGGAAACCGCGCTGATTCAGCGCGAAAAGATGAAAGCGGTCGTGCGCATGGCCGGCGGCATCCTGCACGAGATCAACAATCCACTGAACTACACCCTGACCGCGACCAGTCTCGCGCTCGATCGCTGCCCCGCCAATGACGGCGAGCTCCGCGAAATCTTGCTGGACGTGCAGGCTGGGATGAGTCGGGTTCGCGACATCGTCACCGATCTGCGCGCCTTCGCCAACCCGGGTTCGAGCACTCGTCGCGATCTGCTCGAGCTCGACGACGTGGTCGCTCAAGCGCTGCGCTTCACTCTGCACGAGCTCGAGGGAATTCGCGTCGAGCTTTCGATCAGGAATCCGTGCCCGATTTACGGATGTCGCTCGGAGCTGATCCAGGTCCTGACCAACCTGCTTCTCAATGCCGCGAGCGCGGTGCATTCGCGAACCGCAGAACAGAAAGGCTCGATCCTCGTCTTCGGCGAGGTTCGCGACGACCGCACGCACGTCGAGGTGCGCGACGACGGCACCGGCATCGCAGCGGATCTATTGGAGAAAATATTCGATCCCTTCGTCACCACGCGCGAAGTGGGACAGGGGATGGGCCTCGGACTAAGCATCTGTCACGCATTGATCACGGCCCACGGCGGGGAAATCGCCGTGCGCAGCCAAGAAGGGTCGTGGACCGAAGTGAGGCTCGAGCTTCCACTCCACCAGACCGAGGTTCTGGCATGACCACGGGGCACGATTACAAGAGATTCGCGTTGCTCTTCGTCGACGATGAAGAACAAGCGCGAAAATATTTCCGCCTCGCCTTCGAGAAAGACTTCTTGGTCCTGACCGCGAGCACGGTCGAAGAAGCGTGGAGCTTGCTCGAAGCCCGGCGGCCGGAGGTCGGACTCTTGGTCACGGACCAGAGGATGCCGAACCAAGCCGGCACAGAGCTCTTGGGGCGAGTACGCCGGTCTCATCCGCAAATCGTGCGTATCCTCACTACGGCCTACGCCGACCTGGAGGCGACGATCGAGGCCGTGAACAGCGGCGCGATCTTCAAGTACATCGTAAAGCCCTGGGACGTGCGCGAGCTCCGGGTAACGCTGCTCCGCGCCATGGAATACTTCATGCTGCGACGCGAGCGCGATCTGCTCCTGCGCGAGAAGCTCAACACGCTCGAGCAGCTTTTGATCGCCGATCGCGTGCGCAGCCTCGCGATCCTCGCTCAAGGCCTGTCGTCGCAAGTCAGAAATACGATGACGGCGCTGCTCGCCTACGTCGCGCTTGCCAAGGAACAGCTCGAGGTTCGGTTTCCGAAGATCGCCGCTCACTCGGAGGAATACTGGCAGAACGTGACCTGGGAGACCGAGGATGCCAATCGCCACCTGCTCAGAATCATGCAGAGCGTGGCGTCGGCGACGCTCGAGCAGCGCCACGAGTTCGACGACGTAGTTCCGCTCGCCGAGCTCGTGCATTCGGCGTTCGGTGCGGCGCAGGTGCTGACCGGCCACACCGCGGTCAGGCTCGAGTTCGACGTGGCGAGCGAGCTTGGCACGTTGCGCTGCTCGCGCAGCATGCTCGAGCGCATGTTCCTGAATCTGTTCCGCCCGCTCTTGCGTTTCGCGGCGACCGGCACGCCGCCGAGCAGGGACGCGGTGCGCGTGATCGCCCGGCGCACCACCCGCGTCTGGGGCGCGGACAGTGTGCTGATCGAGATCGTGTGCAACGGGTTCAGCTGGGGCGATCAGTCGCTCGGGTCTTTGTTCATGCCGGTGAGCCTCACCGACGCCGAGGAAGACTCCCCGGACTTTTTGGCCGCTTTTTTTGCCGCCCATCACCACGGTGGAACGATCCGCCTGCGCCACGACGCGACCGCCGCCGGTTTCGAGCTGACCTTGCCCTTTTCACCCGGTGACGCGACGCGCCCCGCCCTCGACCACGACGCCGTGACCGAGCTCTTCGCTCGGCTGCCGCGCTGGGAGACGCTGGAACGCGAAGCCTGAGCCGCGTAGAATCACCGCGATGCGCGCACGGCGCGGGGTGTTGTTGCTGTCGCTGTCGCTGGCAGCGGCGTGCGATAGCGGCGGGGGTCAGGCGCCGGGCAGTGCGCCGGCCGACGCCGCGCCCGACGGCCCCGAGTTCTGCCCCGACCCGAAGCATCCGCGCGTTCACTACGTGAGCGCCGACGTCGCCGAATGCGCGGCGACGACGCTGCTCTGCACCGAGGCGCAAAATGGCTTCGACAACGCGTGCGGCTGCGGCTGCATCGACAAGGGCGATCCGCTGTGCCCCGTCGTGGTCGATCCCAACATCGTCTGGTTCAGCCGCGATCCGGCGGGCTGTCCCGAAGCCGGTTTGCCCGCCTGCGAGCCCAACGCGATCGCGTTTTCCAACAACTGCGGCTGCGGTTGCAAAAAGCCGGGCAGCTGAACGGCTACACCCGCGCCAGCGGCCGCGCCGTGAGCCGTAAAAAGCGTGCGCTCAGGCCGGCCGCGACGCAGCACAGGGCGATACTGAGCCCCCACCACAGGCCGCGCGCGCCGAGGCCGAAGCCGTGGGCAAGCAAGAGACCGGCCGGCAAACCGACGCCGAAGTGAGCGGCGAGGTTCAAGACCAGAGGAAAGCGCGTGTCGCCCGCTCCGCGCAGGGCACCGGCCGCGACGGCCTGCACCCCGTCCGAAATCTGGAACAGCGCGGCGATCCACAAAAGCGGTACCGCGCTTTCGATCACCGCGGCCTGGTCGGTGAACGAACGCGCGAGCGCTCTCGGTCCGATCAGCATCGTGATCGCGGCGCAGGTCATGAACAGAGCGGCCACCGCAATCGCGACCAGACCGGCGCGCCGCGCTCGCGGCGTGTCCCCGGAACCGACGGCGCCGCCCACCCGCGCCGAAGCGGCGTTGCCGAGCGCGAGCGGCACCATGAACGTCGCACTCGCCAGCGTGATCGCGAGCTGATGGCTCGCCAGCGACTCGCCGTCGAGGACACCGACGAGCAAGTGCACGAGGCCGAACGCCGTGAACTCCGCCAGCATCTGGGCGCCGATCGGCACCCCGAGCGCGAGCACGCGGCCGAGGTCCGCCGCGCGTGGCCGTGCCGGTCCGGCGCAAAAGCCATGAGATCGGGCGGCGGCGCTCAGCACCAGCGCCTGGCTCCAGGTTGCGGCGGTCCCCGCCAGCGCGGCTCCGAACACGCCGAGCGCCGGCAGACCGATCCCCGGCAGTCCGAGCTCGAGCAGCGCGCGGTCGCCGAAAGCCAGCGCCACGCCGAGCACCAGATTCACCGCGTTCGCGCCGAGCGTCGCCGCAATCAAGGGGCGCGTCAGCGCGGCAGCCTGCAAGCAGCTCCTCGTGCCGGCGAACAGCAGGAACGGCAAAAGCCCTGGAGCCCTCCCGAAAAGATAGTCCCTGGCCGCGACCGCCACGTCGGCTCGAATCCCGAAGCGTTCGAGCGCGAAACCGATGCCGAGCTCGAGCGCGCACAGCGGCACGCTGAGCAGCAGCGCGAGCCACGCGCCTTGCACCAGCAGCTGGCCCGCGCGGCGCCGTTCGCCGGCACCGAAGGCCTGGGCAAACAGCGGATCGAGCCCGGAAAGCACGCCGAGCCCCAGTACCGCCACCGTGAAATGGATGGTGTTGCCCAGGCCGGCGCCCGCGAGCTCCACGCTGCCGAGCCGGCCGACGATCGCCGTGTCGACGACCCCGATCAGTACCTGACCGACGTTGGCGAAGATCAGCGGCAGCGCCAGGCGTTGCAGCGCCGCGAGCTCGCTGCGGGCGCTCTCCCACGCTCGCGGCACGGGCTCGAGGGCGGGCCGGAAAAGGGTGCTCTGCATGGGCAGCGTCGGGGCTGGTAATCATCGCGGCAAAAACCGCTTTCAGCCCAGAACGCTGCAACCTGCCGCCGCGCTTCCCGAGCGCTGCGCGCGGCCCGCGGGCTACGATCTCAGGGTAGACGCAGCGACGCGCCGAGGGCAATTTTCGCGCGCCATGGAGCGGCTGATCCTGTTCGCGCACGGTGCGGGCGCGCCTTCGTCGTCGGCTTGGATGCAACGCTGGGCGGGGCGGCTCGAGACGCTCGGCAGCGTCGTTTGCTTCGACTATCCGTACATGGCCCGAGGCGCGCGCCGCCCGGATCCCCAAGCTTCGTTGATCGAGGCGCATCGCGCGGCGCTTGCTGCGGCACGCAGCCGTCTCGACGGCGCACCGATCGTGCTCGCCGGCAAGAGCATGGGCTCGCGCATCGGCTGCCATGTCGCCAACCTCGAGCCGGTGAGCGCGCTGGTGTGCTTCGGCTATCCGCTGAAAGGCGCCGGCGCGACCGGCAAGCTTCGCGATCAGGTGCTCTTGGAGCTCACGACTCCGATTCTGTTCGTGCAAGGGACGCGCGATCCCCTGTGTCCACTCGAGCTTCTCGAATCCGTGCGCAGCAAGATGGCCGCGCCGAACGAGCTCTACGTGGTCGAGGGCGGAGATCACTCGCTCGAGATCGGTCGCGGCAAGCGCGGGCGCGACGAGCGCCTGGAGCGCGTCGAAGTCCCGATCCGGGACGTGATCCGCGGCTTTCTCGATCGCTTCGCTCGCGCGGGTGCGTAGGCGAGTTCGCCGCCTCGGCCCGAGCGGGTTCGGACTCAGCGACTGAGCATTTGTCTGCCTTGATTCCCAGTGCGCAACTCGGCACAGCGATTGGACGTTTCGCGTGGATTAGCCGAACCGGCCACGATCGAGACAAGACAGTCGCCTAGGGTAAGCAATTCTTCAGAGCGCAGCTGTAACCTTTCATGGCAGCTGAATTCCGGCCTTGCGGTAGCGATTGCGCTGGCGATGCGCTTCAGATGGAGTCTTAATCATGCGCACGTGGGTCGAACTTCGTGCCGGCATCGAGGCACCGGAGTGAGGCGCATCAAGGAGCTGTCATGAGCAAAGAGGCGGCACCACCGTTGGGCTTTGACGCTGGTACGGCAAGCGACGGATCTCTAGCGCTCGCAACCGAAGAGTCTGCGGGCGAAGAAAAATCCTCGTCGCCCCAGGCGGGACCGCTACCGCCGCCGCGCCCGGGCCTAGCCACGCTCGAAGGGCTCGCGCCTATGGCCACCGAGGCTCCGGTCGTACGGGAATTCGACGATCCGACCAACCCGGACGAAGCGGAGTGGGAACTCACCAGCGAGCTTCGCGCCAAACCGCTCCCATCGCAAACCGGTGGCGCGCCCACGCTGCCGAGTCCGGGAGCCCGCAGCAGCGAGGACGACCTCGAAGCGCTCGTGCCCAAGCGGTTCCTCGACGATGACGATGACGATGACGACGATCTGGACGATTCGGATCTGACGAGCGTGTACGTGCGCCCCGAAGGCGACGACGTCGACTATGACGACGACTGGAACGACGACGAGACCGCCATCGTCGCGCCCATGGCGTCCGATGCCGCGCCGACGGCGCCGCGCCAGCTCCCGCCGCTGCTTTCGTTGGGGCCCGCGCGATCGGTACCGCCTCCACCGCCGCGATCGACCCGCGGTCCGAGTGCGCCAGCGCCGGGACGGCCAGCGCTCGGTCTGCTCACGCGTCCGGGCTCGGTGCTGCCACCGCCGCCTCCCGTCGGCACCGCCGCACGGACTAGCCCGCTGCCTGCCGGTTTGCTCGGCATGGTGACTCGGCCTGCTGCGGCGCCGCCGCCTCCTCCAGGGAGTGCGAGCGCGTTGCCGCCACCACCCGGGGCTCTGGCTGGTGGCTCGTTGCGCCCGCCGCCACCACTCGGTGCATTGCGCCCGCCGAGCATTCCTCCGCCGCCCGGCGGGGCTCTGCGTACCGGCGTGCCCGCACCGCCGACAGCTCGCTCGAACAGCTCGATTCCTCCCGCGCCTCCGAAGTCGGCTGCGTTCCCGCCGCCACCGAGCCTTCCGACGCTGCCCCGTGCTAGCGCCCCGCCGCCGCCGCTCACGGCGCCTCCCGCACGGACCTCGCGCTTGAGCGACCGGCCCGTCGTGGCGTCGCCGTTCGCGGTCGAAGCGCTGAAAGCGCCGGTCGCGCGGCCCAGCGCACCCCCGAGACCGCCGCCGGGTTCGAGTATCGCACCGGTCGCGATCGGACGTGGCTCGGCTCCCTCGAGTCCTTTTGCGGTTCCTCCGCGCCGGTTCGCCCAGCTTGGCGCGATCGCGTTGCTCGCCATCGGTTTGCTCGGCGCCGGGGTCACGCTGGTCGCGAAGCGCGGTTCGTCGGCGGCCGCCGGCGGCGACGGCGTGTTGACTGTCACCGTAGCCGGTGAAGGCAATCGTCCGGTCTCGGACCTCACCGTCGTCGCGGACGACGTCGTGCGCTGTACGGCTTCGCCGTGCCGGATCTCGAGTCTGGCCGCGGGCACGCACTTCGTGCGCGTCACCGCCGAGGGCTACACGGCAACGGCGGCGCGCGCCGTCTCGGTGAGCAGCTCCGGTGACTCGTCGCTCCACTTCCAGCTCTCGCTGATCCCGACGCCGGTCGCGCTCGACACGCGCGAGCCGGAGAAGCCTGCAGCGCAGGCCACGCCGAAGCCCACCATCGATCTCGACGCCGACGAAGCGGCGAGCACGCCCACGCCGCGGGCCGAGGCTCCCGCGCGCGTCCGCGAATACGCTCCGAGCTCGAGAAGGGCCGCTGCGTCGTCGGAACGCGCGGAGCCGAAACCCGAGCGCCAGGAGGCGAAGCCGGTGCGCGAATCGCCGTCGACCTCGAGTTTGAAGGCGGCGCTCGCCGAGCAAGTGGGGGCAACCCCGGCAGCCCCCGCGGTGGAAGAGCAGCCCGCGGCCCCCACCGCAATGTCGACCCTGAACATCAACTCGACGCCTTCGACCAACATCGTCCTCGACGGACGCCCGCTCGGCAAAACTCCGATCTCCGGCGTCAAGGTCAAGCCCGGCGCGCACACCATCGTTTTCATCGGACCCGATGGCAAACGGAAGGTGGGCAGCGCCTCGATCAAACCGGGCGCCACGCGAACCATCGGCGTCAAGTTCTGAAAACCAGTCGCCCTCTCGGCAGGGCGATCGCGCAACGTTTTGCGAAGCCTATTGGCTTTGCAAACCGGGCTCTACTTCGGGCGCATCGGAATAAGCGGCGGACAGGCCCACCGCAATTCCGATCACGATTGCGACCAGCGCTCCAATCGCCAGCGCGAGCCGCAGGCTGCGCTGTCGATTCAGAGCACGAATGGCCGTTTCCGGATCCTCGATCGCGTGACTGTGTGCCATCTCATACCTCCCTCGAACCCTGCTCAAATAGCCACGGCCCGGATCAGCGCCACGACGCGCTGGGCTGCCGCGGCGCGAAAGGAGTGTGGCAGTTCCGCTCGGTAGGCGCGCAAATCACGGTATTCCTTGCTGATCTCGAGCCGCTTAACGGGATACCGGGCCGGCGGCATTCACCGGGCAGATGACGATTGGCTTCGAGCTTGGCCACCCCGGCAACGGTTGCGGGCTGGCGGCCGCCTCTTCCCCCTGCGAAAAGTCCGGGAGCGTGTCCATCGAGCACGAGCTCCTGGCTCGCGCGCTCGACGGCGACGGGCGCGCCTTCGCGACTCTCGTCGAGCCGCACTTGCCGATGCTGTACCGCATCGCCGCCCGCGCTTGCGGCAGCTCGGCCATCGCCGAAGACGCCGTGCAAGAAACGCTGACATTGTTTTTCGACCGACTGGACAGCTATGCGCCGGGCACCTCGCTGCGCTCGTTTCTCGCAGCGATCGCCGTGCGGCAGGCGCGGACGTTGCTGCGAGGCGAACAGCGGCGCCGCGCGCGCGAAGACAACTCTGCCCCGCCCGAGGCGGCGGCCGATCCGGCCGAGCTACTCGCCGCCGAACGGCTGGGGCGCAAGATCCGCGAAGCGCTCGCGCAGATGCCGAAGAAGCGCCAGGAGGTGGCTCTGCTGCGGCTCGATGCCGGCCTGTCGTACGCGGAGATCGCAGAAGCCGTCGGCAGCACCGAAGGCTCGGCCCGAGTGCTGGTACACTTGGCGCTCCAGCAGCTGCGCGAGCTTCTGGCCGAACTGAATCCGGAGGAACCGTGACCGCCGATCCCGATCCACGCCACGAAGCGCGGCTGAAAGAGCTGTTCGACACCAGCGCCGCGCAGGCGTCGGGACCGACGCTGACCAAACTGCGGGCACGCGCTGCCGAAGTGCCGAATCGCTCGCCGCGGGCGCCTCGCTGGCTGCCGCGCTGGGCGTGGTCGCCGCTCTTGGCCGGGCTCGCGGTCGGCGTGGGTGCGCTGGGCGTGACGATCGGTGTCTGGCTCAACCGGCCGGAGACGGCCGCGCCCGGCCCCGGCCCCGAGGCGCGCGTCTCCGCCGAGCCGCAAGCCAACGTTCCGGCGCCGTCGCCGCTGGCAGCGAGCTCGAGCCGCACACCCCGAACGGCGGGCCTCGAGGACGAACAGCTCGACGAGGGCGCCGAGCTCGCCGAGTTCGGCTTCGGTGACGACTCGTACCTCGACGTGGATGCGCTCGACGATCCGGGCGAAGACGAAATCGACGCGTGGTGGGAAGCCACGGCCGACCTGGTCGAAGGCGGAGGCTGAGCGCGAGACGATGCCTGCACGTGCGCGCTTCTGGTCGTGGCTCCTGGTGCTTTCGGTGTTCACCGCAACGCCACTGATCGCTCATGCCGAAGGCGGACACGAGCAGAAGCGGGCGGAGGTTCAGCAGCGCTTGAAGCGGCTGCGGCACGAGCTCCTGGTGAAGGAGGTCGGGCTCGACGAGCAGAAAGCGCTGGCCGTGGAGCGGGGGCTCGAAAGGTTCGCTCTGGAGAAAAAGTCGGTGCGCGATCGGATCGAGCAGCACCGGGACACGATCAGAAAGCTACTCGAGTCGAACAGCAACGACCAAAAGGCCTACACGGCCGCGATCCGCGGGCTGCGCGAAGCGGAGAAACAGCGCGCCGCGCTGCGAGAGCGCGAGCTTGACGAGCTAGCGAAGCTGCTCACTCCGAAGCAACAGGCGCAGCTGATGCGCGGAACGGAGCGGCTCAAGCGGCGGCTCATGCATCGCCTCCGAGAACGCCGCCACGGCGATCGGGACTGAGCCCCGCGCCTACTCCTGCACGTAGTCCTGCTGCTTGTAGAAGTAGGCACGCAGGCCGAAAAGCAGGCCGGCCGCGAACATCAGCCCCGCGAATGCCCAGAAAAACTGAACCGGCGGCAGCTTGATCTGCGACACCACCGACACCAGCACGTTGCCGAGGCTGATCGTGAGCAACCAAAAGCCCATGATCGTCGATTTCATCCGCCGCGGCGCTTGCGTGTACGCGAATTCGAGCCCCGTGATCGAAACGAAGACCTCGGACAGCGTCAAAATGACGTAGGCGATCAGCTGCCAGCTCACGTGCACGCTGCCCGGCCCATTGGCGTCGAGCGCTTGCTGTATCAACGCGACGACGACGAAGGACGCCGCCGCCAGCACCATCCCCGCCGTCATGCGACGCAGCGGCGTGGCCCGGAAGCCGAGCTTTTCGACCAGCGGGTAGATCACGCCGTTCGCAAACGGGATCAACAGCACCACCAGCCCCGGGTTGAGCGCGGGCACCTGCGACGGATTGATCTCGACGCCGAAAAACATTCGGTTCATGCGATCGGCCTGGAGGATCCACGACGAGCCGTGCTGGTCGAACAGCGCCCAGAAAATGCTGACCAGGAAAAACACGCTGATGATGTTCAAGACCGCGAACGGCCCTTCGGCGGCTTCGATCCCGAAGCGCTGAACTCCAGGCCCGAACAAGCGGCTCTCCCTCAGCTTGCTCCGGCGCCCGGCCACCTCGGGAGAAACGCGCTCTTCGGCGTGCGGCTCAGGCGGCGTCGCCCGCGGCGGCCTAGCGAAGCGAAGCCCGAAGGAGTACAAAAGCACCGCAAGAAAGCCGTCGTCAGGGGCGATGCGCTGGCGCCACGCGAAGACCGCGAGGCCGGCAATCAGACAGGCGACGCTGATCGCGATCTGCACCGGCCACGGCAGTCCACCGGTGAAGAAGAGGTGCAAAAATGTGCCGAGCATCAGGATCGAGCTGATCGCGTCCAGGACTCCGAGCTTGCCTCCTGGTTGCGGCGGAACGTGCACGAAGCGATCGCGGCCGAGCCAGAACACCAGAGTGGCGATCGCCATCAGAACGCCCGGAACGCCGAACGCGACGGAAGGTCCGAGGTGATCCCAGAGCCACGGAATCAACAGCGTGGCGAGCAAGCTGCCGAAATTGATGATCCAGTAGAAGGCCTGAAAAATCGACGGCACCCGAAACCAGTTCTTGCGGCCGAACTGATCGCCGACGTTGGCGGAAACGCACGGCTTGATGCCGCCGGAACCCACGGCGATAAGTCCCAGCCCGGTCCAGAAGCCCCACACGTTGTCGTCGAAAATCGCCAGGCACGCATGGCCCGCACAGTAGACCATCGACAGGTAGAGGATCACGTGGAATTTCCCGAACAGGCGATCGGCGATCACCGCGCCGATCATCGGGAACGCGTAGACCGCGGCGTTGAACAGGTGATAGTGCGTCTGCGCGTACATTTCGGCGTCGCTGCCGAAGATCGGGTGCTTCAAGTAGAGGACGCGCGCCAGATACATCGTCAGGATCGCGCGCATCCCGTAGAAGCTGAAGCGCTCGCACCCCTCGTTGCCGATGATGTACGGGACACCCGGCGGCCAGCCAGTGGTCTCGTGATCGGGCGAAGTTCTGGGCGTGACTTTGGTCATGGACGGTGCATCCAGGCTACGGCCTCGACATGGTGAGTTTGCGGGAACAGGTCGAAGCCGCGCACCGTTTCGAGCACGTAGCCTCGCGCGGTAAGCTCGCGCAGGTCACGCGCCAGCGTAACCGGATCGCACGAGCAGATCGCGATCGATCGCGGCGCGAGCTCGACCACGCCGGCCAGCGCTTCGCGCGCGCCCGTGCGCGGCGGGTCGAGCAGCACCAGATCGAAGCGCCGAGCACTTTCCAAAAGCTGGCGCAGCACCACCGGGACTTCACCGGAGATGAACTCGAGCTTCAAGCCTTGCTCGCGAGCGCCCCGCTCACCGGCGGCAAGGGCCGCCCCCACGCGATCGACGCCCGTGCCTTGTAGACCGGCCTTCGCCAGAGGCAGCGTGAAGTTCCCGGCGCCGCAGTAAAGATCGCAGAAGGTCCGAAGCCCGCGTGCGGCCGCGTTTTCTAGCACGTGATCGACCAGGGCGAGATTTGCCGTCCAGTTGACCTGGGTGAAGGCAGCGGGCGGCGCCGCCAGCTCGACGGCGCCGGGCAGCGGGTAGCGCTGATCGGGGTGGCCCGCGCCCCGGCCTTCGATCGAAACCGCGAATTGCCCGCGAAGCTCGCTCACGAGCTCGCGCGCGCTGCCGGCTCGGGCACGGCGCCGCGGAAACAGCCGTAGTGCGACGGGCGGCCCCGCGGGTGCGGCCCGGATCTCGATCTCCGCGAACACGGCAAGCTGCCCCGGGAAGCGCCGGGCGACGTCGCGCAGGACGGAGAGCGCGTTCTCGACCGCCGGCTCGCAGACGATGCAACCCGGGATCTCGACCAGCGTGTGCGAGCCGCGGGCGAACAAGCCGATCGTTCCGGCTTCGTCCACGTGCACTCGCAGCCGCGAGCGATAGCCGAGCTCGGGACCAGCCGCGACGACCTCGATCGGCGGAAGCTCGTGAAATCTCCCCGTGCGATGCAGTGCCTCGCGCAAGAGTCCGGCCTTGGCGCGAAGCTGCGCGCCGCGTTCCAGGTGCATCCAGTCGCACCCTCCGCAGCGCGCGGCGACCGGACAAGCCGGCTCGATTCGATCGGGTCCCGCGGCGAGCAGGTGAAAGTGCTTGCTCTTGACGTAGTCGCGATGGACCTCGAGCCCGAGCGGCTCGACGCGGTCCCCCGGCAGCGCGCCGGCGACGAATGCGGCGCGGCCGTCCGGTAGGCGCAAGAACCCATCGCCGCCCGGAACCAGGCGCTCGATCGTCCACTCCGGGGACGGATCCGCGTGCGCGTCTGGTTTGTTCATGGGGGAAAC
>Ga0111538_10009833_pt1 | contig 12739 bp, 11 predicted proteins | sample SoiMethybrSBSTD1_FD_79669 | JGI IMG/M metagenome (GOLD analysis project Ga0111538, IMG submission 79669) | Bulk soil microbial communities from a Populus tree surrounding site in Tennessee, USA - Soil MetaG P. TD hybrid SBSTD1 (version 2)... | ecosystem: Environmental > Terrestrial > Soil >...
CCTCCGCGACGTGTGGCCGACGCCGCAGGAGCTCCGCGCCGCGATGGCCACGGTCGAGGCGCGGCTCTTCCGCGAGGAGTATGCGCGCGTCACGGAGGGCGACGAGCACTGGCGTTCGCTTCCCGTCCCCTCCGGCGAGCGCTACGCCTGGGACGACGCGTCCACGTACATCAAGCTGCCGCCGTTCTTCGCCGGCATGCGTCGCGAGCCGTCGGAGCCCACCGACATCCGCGGCGCGCGCGTGCTCGCGCTACTCGGTGACAGCGTCACCACCGACCACATCTCGCCCGCCGGCTCGATTCCGAAGGACAGCCCGGCGGGGCAGTACCTGATCGGGCTCGGCGTCGATGCGAAGGACTTCAACTCCTACGGCGCGCGGCGCGGGAACCACGAGGTGATGGTCCGCGGCACGTTCGCGAACATCCGGCTGCGGAACCAGATGGTGCCGGGCGTCGAGGGCGGCTGGACCGTGCATCTCCCGGACGGGAAGCGGATGACCATCTACGATGCGGCCATGCGCTACCAGGCCGAGGGTGTCCCCCTCGTGGTCGTCGCGGGCAAGGAGTACGGCTCGGGATCGTCACGCGATTGGGCGGCGAAGGGGACGCTGCTGCTCGGCGTGCGCGCGGTCATCGCGGAGAGCTACGAGCGCATCCATCGCAGCAACCTCGTCGGCATGGGCGTGATGCCGCTCGAGTTCCTGCCCGGCGAGTCGCGGACGACGCTCGGGCTCACGGGCCAGGAGACGCTCGACGTCGAGGGCCTGACCGACGGCCTCGCGCCGCGGAAGCGGGTACGCGTGAAGGTGCGCGCCGCGGACGGCACGGCGCGCGAGTTCGAGGCCGTCGCGCGCGTCGACACGCCCGACGACGTGGCCTACTACCGCCACGGCGGGCTCCTTCCCTACGTGCTCCGCGGCATGATCCGGGGCGCGGCGCCGGCCTGATGGGCGAGCCCTCGCTCCGCGACCTGCTCGACGTCGCGATGGAGGCGGCACTCGCGGGCGGCCGCTGCACGCTCCGCCACTTCAACGCCGGCGTCGCCGTCGAATGGAAGGCGGACGGCTCGCCGCTGACGGCCGCCGACCGCGAAGCCGAGGCCGCGATGCGCCGCGTGATCGGCGCCGCGTTCCCCGACCACGCCATCCTCGGCGAGGAGGAGGGCGAGACGCCGGGCACGGCGCCGTACCGCTGGATCATCGACCCGCTCGACGGCACGCGCACGTTCGTCCGCGGCGTACCGCTCTACGGGACGCTCGTCGGCGTGGAGGTGCGGGACGAGCCGGTCGTGGGCGTCGTCCATCTTCCCGCGCTCGACGAGACGCTCGCGGCGGCGCGCGGCGAGGGCTGCACCTGGAACGGCCGCCCCTGTCGCGTCGCCGAAACCGACGCGCTCGCGCGCGCGCTCGTGGTGGTGACGGACGAGCGGGCTGCCCGCGCGCGGTCGGGGGCGTACGACCGGCTCGCGGCGCAGACGGCGATGCAGCGCACCTGGGCCGACTGCTACGGCTACGTTCTGGTCGCGACGGGCCGCGCGGAGGTGGCGCTGGATCCGATCATGAACGTCTGGGACTGCGCCGCGCTCCTGCCTATCGTCGAGGAGTCCGGCGGCCGCTTCACGGACTGGAAGGGTCGGCGGACCATCCGAGGCGGCGAGGCCGTCGCCACCAACGGCGTGCTGCACGAGGCGGTATTGCAGACGCTGGCCGAGAACCAGTAACACGGCGGCCATGGAGGAGCGCGGTCCCGGTCCGGTCGCCTGGGCGCACCGCCTCCTCATCGTGACCGCGCTCGGCGCGGCGATCGTGTACGCGCTCTGGGAGCTCCGCCAGTACGCACGCGAGGGGCGGAGCGGATCGCTCGTGGCGGCGGGCGTCGCCGCGGCGGCGATCGTCGCGCTCGCCGCCTACCTCCGGAGCCTCCGGACGCTCCGCGCGCGCCTCACGCCGCGTCGGCTCGAGCGCCGCTGAGCCGGCGGATCGCCATCTTTGTAACGCTGCGCGGGTCGCTTTGCGCCCACGAATCGCCGGCAGCCCCGAGGCATGGGGGTTGCTCAGGCGGCCGTGGAAACGACGCGGTCGCTCGCTCGTCTCGTCATGGCGCTCGCCATGGCGTTTGGAATTCCCCACGCGGCGTCCGCCGCGCCCCTCCTGAGCCGCACCGCCGCCGACGGCACGGCCGCCGCGCTCCCGGGTGTCCGCCGCTCCGCGCGGCTCGCGCTCGATAGCGCGACGCTCGCGACGCTCAGGACGAAGTCCAGCGCCGCCGTCGAGGGCTTCCCGCTCGGCGCAGGCCGGCGCGCGACGCTCGATCTCCGCCGCGTGTCGCCGTTCGGGCCGCGGACACGGGCCGAGATCATGGAGGCCGGCGGACCGCGGGCGCTCGCCCTCCCGGACGCCGCATACTTCACGGGAACGGTGCGCGGTGAGCCGGCGTCGCGCGTGGTGCTCGTCGCGCGCGCGGCCGCGGTGCACGGCTTCGTCGCGAGTGGAGACCAGGTGTACCGCTTCGGACCGGACGGCCACGGCATCCATCGCAGCTACGCGCTGGCGGACGTCGAGCCGGGGGCCTACCCGCCGCCCGGCGCGTTCTGTCTGAACGACGCGCACCCGCACCTCGCGGCGGCGATGAAGACGGCGCCGGCGGCCGCGTCGCCGGTCGCGGCGGCGACGCTGCTCCACGCCGACGTCGCGATCGAGACGGACCGCGAGCTCCGGACGAAGTTCACGAGCGATCAGGACGCGCTCGCCTACCTCGGCGAGCTCCTCGCCGCGGCGACCGCGATCTACGAGCGCGACGTCGGCGTACAGCTCGGGTTCTCCTACATTCGGCTCTGGGGCGCGGCCCCGGCCGATCCCTGGACGTCGAGCGATCCCCTGGCGGCGCTCGACGAGGTGCAGGCGTACTGGCTCAACCCGGCGAACAACATGGACGCCATCGCCGGCTCGCACGACATCGTGCACTTCATCTCGGGGAAGGACGTCAGCGGCGGCGTCGCCTACGTCGGGACGGTCTGCAATGGGGCCTACGGGTTCGGCGTGTCGCAGGTGAAGGGCGACTTCGATCTCGCGAGCCCGTCGACGGTGTGGGACGTGCTCGTGTTCACGCACGAGGTGGGCCACAACTTCGGCTCGCCGCACACGCACTGCTACAGCCCGCCGATCGATCGCTGCTACAACGCCGAGACCGCGCAGTCCTGCTACAAGGGCCCGGTCGTGTTCTCGCGCGGCACCATCATGAGCTACTGCCACCTGCTCGGCGGTGTGGAGAACGTCGACCTGCTCTTCGGCAGCACGGTGAGCAGCCAGATCGTCGGAACCATCGGCGGCGTCTCCTGCCTGAGCGCCGCGGACACGGGCACGTGCGGCAACGCCGTCATCGAGGGGAACGAGCAGTGCGACGACGGCGCCGTCGTGGCCGGTGACGGCTGCTCGACGAACTGCCGCTTCGAGGTCTGCGGCAACCGGTTCATCGATCCGGGCGAGGCATGCGACGATGGCAACACCGTCACCGGCGACGGCTGCTCGCCGACGTGCCAGCGCGAGCCGATCTGCGGTGACGCGACCGTCGACCCGGGCGAGCAGTGCGACGACGGCAACGCGGTGAGCGGCGACGGCTGCTCGGTCGCCTGTCTGACCGAGCCCTGCCTCGTCGTCCGCTCGGGGCAGACCGTGTGGGCCAAGGCGAAGGTCAGCGTCAAGAAGCCGGGCACGACCCGGGCCGGCCTCAGCATGACCGGCGTCTTCTCGCTCGGGCTCGCCGTCGAGCAGCTCGGCCTCGCGACCGACGGGGCGCGTCTCGTCCTCGAGAACGGTGCCGGCGCACGTCGCGTCGACGTGACGCTGCCCGCCGGCCCGCTGTGGGTGGTGCGTCCGGGCAAGTGGATCTACCGCGATCCCGCCGGGACCAGCGGCGGCATCCGCAAGGTCGTCGTCCGCGACCGCACGCGCGGCGGCGTCCCCGACGTGCAGGTGAAGTTCACGGGGCAGGGGACCTATGCGCTCGCGCCCGAGGACCTTCCGCTCGTTTTGACGCTCGTCCTCGGCGACGACGCGGCGGGGCACGCCGGGGCGTGCGGCCGCTTCGCCTTCGACGGCGGCTCCTGTCGCGCGACGCGCAGCGCCAGCCGGATTACGTGTCGCTAGGAGCGTATCGCACCTGCGCATCCCGTGCCGTAGTCTTTCGTTGACGGCTTCGCCACGGCGACCGTAGAGTCGGCGCCGTGCACATCCTGCCGCTATGGCTCGCCGCGGCCTGGTTCCTCATCGAGCCGCGGGTCGACGCGTTGCCCGACGGACGACACGCCGTCAGGGACGACGAGCCGGTCGCGAGCGGGAAATGGCGGACGAGCTACCCGTTCGACGCGCGCGAGGAATGTGAAGCGACTCGAAAACGGCTGATGCGCCCCGACGTGGTATCGGCCTACTCGAAGGGAGTCGCGGCGGAAATCATGGCCAAGTCGCGGTGCGTATCGGCCGACGAGATCGGTGCACGAGACGGCGAAGAGTGGGACCTGGTGAATCCTCTACCCGAGGAACTTTCGGAGGGGCGGTTTCGGGTGCGAGACGACAAGCCTCTTGGCGTCCCGAACAACTGGTTCGGGCTTCTGACCTTTCGGACACGGCAGGAGTGCGAAGCGAAGCGCAGCGAGTTTGTACGACCGGACGATCGCACCATCGTGACCTCGCTCGAGACGGCGGTAGAAGTCGCCATGCACAAGTCGCGCTGCGTCCGGAGGGAGATTACCCCTACGGCTGGCGACTAGCGTCCCTCTTGCCTTGTGGGCGGCCTCTGCCTAAGTAGCGCCGTCCATGACGCGCGGGATAGGCATCGCGGGCGCCCTGCTGCTGGTCGGGCTCGGGGGGAGCCCGGCGCTCGCGGGCAGCATCACCATCAACATGACGACGCGCGCGGACCTCCGCGCGGACGAGCTCGGCGTGAACCTGAGCGTCGGCAACACGGGGGACGAGGCGGCGGGAACGGTCGTGCCCATCCTCCGCCTGCGAGACCGCGAGGTGCGCGCGCAGCGCGAGGACTCGCTCGCGCCCGGAGCGCGCATCGAGCGCGAGATGGTGATCCCGGCGCAGGACCTGACCGAGGGGCGCTGGCCCTTCCGCGTCGCGGTCAGCTACACGGATCAGAACCAGTATCCGTTTCAGGCGCTGCACGTCGCGCTCGTCACGCGCGGCAACCCGCTCCCCGCCAAGGTGGCCGTGACGCGCATGGAGATCACGCCGCTCGAGAGCAGCGCCGCGGTCGTGCTCCGCGTGAAGAACCTCGCCGGCGTGGAGCGGACGGCGACGGTCACGGTCTTCGCGCCCGAGGACGTGGAGATCCAGGATCCGGCGTCCGAGGTGAAGCTCGACCCGTGGAGCGAGGAGCAGGTGCACTTCGACATGACGAACCGCACCGCGCTCGCGGGGAGCCGCTACCCGGTGTTCGCCTCCGTCGAGTACGACGAGCCCGGCACGCACCACACGGTCGTTGGCCAGAGCACCGTCGAGGTGCGCTCGCCGCGCGCGTTCCTGCCGCGCATGCTCGTGTGGGTGGTGGGCGCGCTGCTCCTCGGCTGGGTGGCACTGCTGGCGATGCGGCGGCGGGGCCGGCGGGCGGCGACCGGCGCCGCGGCCTAGCGACCCGCTCGGAACGCCGCGTCCACCGCGCGCGTATCCAGCACCGCCGTCCCGAGTCCCGCCGCCTGCACGTGGGCCAGCGCTGCGGCCGGCGCGATGGTCCCGCCGGCCGTGATCTCGGACGCGGCGAAGCGCGCCGGGTCGCCGCGGTAGAGGCGCTCGCACGCGGCGCGGTCGGGGAACATCTTCCAACCCTTCGCGTTGGCGGGGGCGACGACGACCGCGAAGCGCTTCAGGTCGGCGCCCAGGACCTCCGCCGCGCGGAGCGGGTTGTTGGTGACCAGGCCCGCCTCGATGCCCGCGCGCGCGGCGCGGTCGGCGACGGCGGTGAAGAGCTGGCGGACGCCGCCGGCGAGCCCGATCTCCGTCAGCTGCGGGTGGAGGAAGAGGCGCGAGACGCGGAGCCCCTTGAGCGCCGCGAGCTCCATGTCGGCGACCAGCAGCGCCCCGGTCGCGAAGTCCTTCTTGAGGACGGCCGGAACCTGCGACACCGCGCCGAGCCCGATCTTCGTCATCGCCCCGGGGCCGAGCCGCATGAAGCGCGCGCGGGCCGCGCCGACCATGCCGAGGTCGGTCAGGTCGCGGATGAACGCGAACATGTTCGGGACGACCGCCCAGAGCGCCATGTCGCGCCAGCGCTAGAAGCCGAGCAGCGCCTCGCGGATCGTGTCGTCGAGGACGGCCAGGGTGGCGCGCGCGCCGAGCGCGTATGCCTTCTCGCAGACGGCGTGGACCTCGTCCGGGCGCGAGAAGCGCGAGACGGCCGCGAGGCGCTCGTCCCACGAGCCGTAGTGGCGGCTCTCGGGCGGCCGGAGCTCGAGGACGAGGTTCACGCGACGTCGACCGGCGCGCCGGACGCGGCCGAGGCGTAGATGGCGTCGATCATGCGCTGCGTGTTGAGGCCCTCGGCGAGCGAGCAGAACGGCTGCGTGCCCGAGCGGCAGGCGCGGACGAACGTGTCGAGCTGGCGGTAGAAGGCCTCGCCGCCGATGTGCGGGCTCACGTCGAAGGCGGTGTCCGCGGGGACGTCGCTCGCGTGGATCTCGTTCCACCCCTGCTCGAAGCCGCCCGCCGCCTCGAGGAGGTGGAGGAGGATGCGCTCGCGGGCGAGGACGAGCGTCCCCTTCCGCCCGTCGATGGTGAGGCCGTAGTCCAGCATCTGCGTCCCGGGCGTGCTCCACGACGTGTCGAGGATGCCGGTGACGCCGTTCGCGAACGTGAGCAGCGCCTGGGCGGAATCGTCGACGGTGCTCGCGTGCGAGCGGGTGTGCGCCACCACCCGCCGGATGGGCCCGAGGAGCCAGCCCACGATGAACAGGAGATGCGAGCTCATGTTGGCCACGACGCCGCCGCCCGAGAGCTCCTTCTGGAAGAACCAGCCCTTCTTCTCCGAGAACACCTCGCTCACGTAGGCGTGCGCCTTGAAGCGCAGCACCTCGCCGAGCGCGCCGCTCCGGAGGATGCGCTCCGCCTCCCCGACGATGGGAAGGTGCGCGTAGACGTACCCGACCGCGTGCACCACGCCGGCATCGGTGGCGAGCCGCAGGATCGCCTCCGCGTCCTCGCGGCTGGTGGCGACCGGCTTCTCCACGAAGAGATGGACGCGGCGCGCGAGCGCCTCGCGCACGACCGGCAGGTGCGTGTGCGTGGGCGTGCAGACGAAGACGGCGTCGACGCTCGCCTTCTCGCAGAGGGCCGCGAGGCTCGGATAGAGCGTCGCCTTGAGCCCCTGGCTCGCGAGGTGCGCGGCGAGGCTGGTGTCCCGGTCGACGAAGCCGACGACCTCCGTATCGGGATGCACCTGGAGCAGGTGGCCGTGGATCATGCCCATGCGGCCGGCTCCGATGACCGCGCATCTGAGCGCCGGACCGCTCATGCCGCCCTCCCGAGCGTCTGGCGCAGGCCTTCGGCCAGCGGCGTGATGTCGGGCGCGAGATCGCGGTCGAGCGCCGACAGGTCGCACGGCGCCTCGACGAGCGCGCCGTGGACGTTCTCGGTCGTGAGCGGCGGATTCGGCAGCAGCCGCTCGAGGAGCCACGCGAGCACGAAGCAGAGCCGGATCGGAAGATGGAGCGGCCGGCAGGGCTTCCCGAGCGTGGCGCAGATCGCGCCGAGCATCTCGTCGTAGGTGACGCGCTCGCGGCCGCCGACGTCGTAGCTCCGTCCGATCGTCGCGGGGCGCGCGAGCGTCGCGAGGATGACGCCGTTCAGGTCCTGCACCCAGACCGGCCGGAGATGCCACTGCCCCGGGCCGACCACCGGGATGACGGGCAGCTTCGCGGCGAGCGCCGCGATGCGGGCGAAGACTCCCTGCCCGCCGGCGCCGTAGACGAGGCTCGGCCGGAGCACCGTCACGTCGAGCCCGGAGCCGAGGAAGATCGCGTCGGCGATGCGCTTCGTTCTACCGTAGACGCCCGGACGCGGCAGGTGCACGTGCTGCGTGCTGACGGCGATGATCCGCCGGCAGCCCGCGCTCTGGCAGGCCTCCACCAGCGCGGAGGCGCCGCCGACGTTCACGCGATAGGCCACGGCCGGATCGGTGCGGCCGGCGGAGGTGGCCGCGCCCAGGTGGACGACCGCGTCCATGCCCGCGACCGCAGGCCGGAGCGAGGCGCGGTCGGCGAGGTCGCCCTGCACGACCTCGATCGGCGCCGCCGGCGGCGTCGCCGGCGCCCGCCGCACGAAGAGCCGCGGCACGTGGCCCGCCGCGACCAGGCGCGGCACGAGCGCCGCGCCGATGAACCCGCTGGCGCCGGTCACGAGGACCCTAGCCACGGCGCGGCTTCCGGAGCTTCGCGGCGGCGCGCAGCTCGTTCATGTGCTCGGTCGCGAAACCCGCCCAGCGATTGCCGGGGTAGGCGACCATCACGCGGCGGAACATCGTCTTGGCCTCGCGGAAGTGCTCGAGACGGCGGAAGCAGAGTCCCATGTGAAACTCGGCCTCGGGCACCCAGATGCTCTCGGGATGGTTCTCGACGACGTCGCGATACCCCTCGAGGGCTTCCGGGACGTGATTCGAGCGCAGGAGCGCCGCGGCACGGAAGAACGTCGCCTCCGCCGCCTGCGGCGTGTCGCCGCCGAGCCACTGCGCCCACTCGAAATAGTAGATTGCGGTCGGGAAGTCCTGCTTCTCGAACGCCCTCCATCCGCGCATGTAGATGTTGGGCGGCGCGCTCGTGCGGATCAAGTTGAACCCGGTCACGAGGAGCACGGCGGCGCTCACGACGACCAGCGCCCAGGGGTGGATGGCACGGATGGTGGACGCCTCGACGGTGCTCGGTTCGTAGGAAAGCCTGCGGACCGACACGGCCGCGAGGAGGATCCCGACGAGGCTCAACGTGAGTCCCGTCCAATCGGCGCCGATCCGGTCGAAGTGCAGGCGGACGCGTTGTCCGTCCGGGATGACGAGCATGAACGCCGGGCTCGCGAGATAGACCCGCGACGCGCCCTCGACGTGCCAGTTGGGGTAGTACGCCATCGAGATCCAGTGCGGCACGCCCGGGCACGTGGTCGTGAACTCGATCTCCATGTGGTCGACGCGCTCGTTGATCTCGCACTGCCGGTCGATCGGCACGCGCGGTACCTGGATCGGGGTCACGGCCTTCAGGGGGAAGAGCCGGCGATCCTCGTCGCTCAGGAGATGGCTCGCGACGAGCGGGACGTCGAGGACGGCGTCGTTCGAGAACCAGCGGTGGAAGTCCTTCTTCCAGCGCCGCTTCGTCGTTTCGAGGAGCACGGGCTGATAGTGCGGCACGCGCACGTACTTCCCGTCCATCTCCTTGCGCCGATAGATGCGGTACGGCGACTGGTCGAAGATGCTCTCCCAGCGCGGGTCCTTGTCGAGCGCGTCCTTCACCACCGGCGTCACGGTGAGGAGATCGCGGACGTTGAACAGGTCGAGCCGCCGCGTCCCGCGCGTCGCGTTGACCGCCGGATAGGGATACCCGGGAATCACGCCCGTCCCCGCCTTCGAGATCTCGGACTGGATGTAATAGATGAAGGGCGACGTCACCGGCGTCTGGAGGAGCACGCCTTCGAGCGTCGCGCGGTTCGCGAAGTGCGGGATGCTCTCGAAGATGCGCATGCTCCCGAAGTGCTCGTAACAGGGGCAGTTCTCGTAGGCGACGCGCGGCTCCTGCACCGTCCCCTGCACGGCGTCGAATATCTTCCGGAGCGTCGGCCATACCGACTTGCTCTCGATCCCGCTGTAGTTCCACTTGATCCACTGCGGGATGTACCCTACGTTCGCGTCCACCCACGCGAACGTGCCGGCGACCAGCGCCGCCGCCGGGATCACGGCCAGCGGGATGTGGGCGAGGAGACGCGAGGCCAGGTCCACGGCGAGCATGGCGACCAGGAACTGCGCGAACGGGACGAAGCGGATCTCGGGCAGCCCGACGCTCGTCGCGTTGTAGAACGCGATCGCGGTGATCAGCACCCCGAAGGCGAGGTAGCGCGTGGACCGGTTCTCGGGGCGCGGCAGGATCAGCGCGAAGAGCACCGCCACCCCCGCCATCGCCGCCACGGGCTGCAGCACCCTCGGCAGGAGCTCGCGGTACGAGTTGAAGTTCCACGTCCAGTTGATCGACGTCGCGTAGCCGATCTTCACGATCAGCGGCAGCAGCCAGAAGCTCATGATGAGCACGGCCGTGCCGTACACCGCGACGAGGTAACGGAGGTTCCGCGCAGCGCGCTCGCGGTCGAGCAGGAAGAAGAGGCCCGGCGTCACCGCGTTCAGGAAGGCGACGGGATGGCAGAGGCCGGCGACGGCCAGGAGCACCGACAGGCCGCGGCGGCCGGTGCCGGTCTGGATGTGGCGATAGAGGAGCCCGACGAACATCACCGCCAGCGCGAAGCCGATGGAATGCGAGAACTCGCCCGCGAGCGTGCTCGGGATGTTCCCGCCCCACATCGAGTTGCCCTCGTTGAAGAGGAAGACGAGGACCGCCGCCGACGCCAGCGCCGGGACCGGGAAGCGGTAGCCGAGGCCGCGCATGGCGACGAACGCCGACAGCGGCAGGAGGAAGACGCCCGTCACGGTGACGAGCCGGAACGCGACGTTGAAGGGCACGAACGCAGACAGCAGGATCACGAGCAGCGACGGCGGGAGGAAGTAGAACTGATAGGGGGCGTAGCCGCCGAAGTTCCCGAGGTCCCATCCCTGCGGATTGCCGGACGGGAGGAGCACGTCGCGGAGGTGCTCGATGGGGTGGACGAACGACGGCGTGTCGCCGCCGCCCGGGTAGGTGCTCATGAACAGCAGCGAGGGCCGGAAGTACGAGAGCAGGAAGGCCCACACCGCGACGAGGACCGCGAGGTTCGCCGCGAGCGGGCCGTAGCGCGCGAGCGGATCGCGCGACGGCTCAGGCGTGGCGCTCATATCCGCCGCGGCGCGCTTTCCAGGCGATGCGCAGGACGTCGAGCAGCATGCGCGGCGCGTGCCGGGTGAGCCGCACGGACGAGTCCTCGTCGTGGAGCAGGTGCAGCGGCTGGCGCCGGACGCGATAGCCCGCGGCCTGCGCGCGCAGCAGGATCTCCACCTCGAAGGCGAAGCTCGTCACCTCGAGCCGCGGGAACAGGGCGCGGGCGACGTCGCGTCGATAGCCTTTGTATCCGCACTGGGTGTCCGGGTAGTCGAGGCCGCAGAGACGGCTCACCATCCAGGTGTAGACGACGCTCGACGCCTGGCGTGTCGTCGTGACGTCGATCTGCGCCTGGGAGTCCGGATGGAGGCGATCGCCGATGACGATGTCCGCGCCCTCCTGGAGCCACGCGAGGGTCGTCGCGAGCGGCTCGAGGCCGAAGGGCAGGTCGGAGTCGGTGAAGACCACGTAGTCGCCGCGGGCCTGCACCATGCCGCTGCGGATGGCGCCGCCCTTCCCGAGGTTCTGCGGGTGCGTGACGAGCACGCTGCCGGCGGGCAGGTCCTCCTGGACGAGGCGCTGCTCAGGGACGCTCCCGTCGTCGACGACGATGAGCTCGGCACGATCCCCGTAGTGGGTGGCCAGGAAGTCGCCCGCGGCGCGCGCCGCGCGCGTACTGCGCGCACGCTGGTTGTAGGCCGGGACGACGAGCGAGAGCGTGATCGGCCCATGTGACACGGTTTCGGGGCGCGGGGTCTATCACGGCCGGTCCGGGGGCGCCACCCGCGGAACCCTTGCCGGCCGGGCCTGCGTTCCCCTACAAGGCCGCGGTGATCGCCGCGCCGGCGCCCGCATCGCGACCCGACGCCCCGCTCATGCGGCCGCTCGACTGGGTGCTCTGCGCCGCCATCATGTCGCTCGGCCTGAGCGGCCGCCTCCTGTTCGCCAGCGGCATGGGCCTCGGCGACGACTTCATCTTCCGCGGCGAGGTCGCGACCATCCTCTACAACCACCAGGTGCTGCCCGACAATCAGGCGTACCGCTTCATGTGGTGGCTGCCGACGGCGTTCACCTGCCGCATCTTCGGGCTCACCGAGCTCGGTCTGATCCTGCCCTTCGTCGTGGCGTCGGTGCTCGGCATCGGCGTCGTGTATGCGCTCGGGCTCGCGCTCTACGGGCGCGCGGGCGCGGTCGTCGCGTCGCTGCTCGTGTCGGTCACGCCGATCGACTTCGTGTGGTCCACGATGATGGCGCCGGACATCATGCTGTCGGTGATGCACGCGTTCACGATGCTGTTCGTGGTCCGCGCGCTCCAGCTTCGCGACCCGCTCCGGCGCCGGCGGGCGTGGTTCTTCGCGGCGGTCTGCCTCTGGCTCTCCTACCACGCGAAGATCCCCGGCATCCTCGTCATCCCGGCGATCACCATCGCGATGCTCACGCACCGTCGGCAGCTCGATCGCCAATTGCTGACGTTCGTCGTGACGGCGACGGTGCTCTTCGCGTCGACGCTGCTGATCGCATACGTCTTCTGGGGCGATCCGCTCCTCGCCTACCACAACGAGCTCAAGTTCCAGGGCCTCTCGGGGCCGCTGGCGTCCGCGCGGCGCATCAACGCCGACGTCTTCTGGTACTACCCGCGGCTGCTCTTCATGGACGACCACCTGGGAGACCTGCTGTACTCCGTGCACCCGCACCTGCTCATCCTGCTCGCGGTGGCGGCGCCGTTCCTCGGGCTCCGCTCCTC
>Ga0111538_10009835_pt1 | contig 12738 bp, 9 predicted proteins | sample SoiMethybrSBSTD1_FD_79669 | JGI IMG/M metagenome (GOLD analysis project Ga0111538, IMG submission 79669) | Bulk soil microbial communities from a Populus tree surrounding site in Tennessee, USA - Soil MetaG P. TD hybrid SBSTD1 (version 2)... | ecosystem: Environmental > Terrestrial > Soil > Tree...
GCGATGACCAACGTGTGTTGCGCGAAAGTCTGATCACTGTTACAGGGGCCTTACACGTGTCGACGTCGCCGATCCCGCGCGAGGTACACGCGTCACCGTTTCTTCGCGGCGTGGGTTCGGCGTGGCGACTTCGCCCGTCTTGGCGGCTTTGCCTTGGTGCCAGCGCGTTCCGGTAGCTTTTTGCGCCCGGTCTCGCGGTTCCATTCTTCGAACGTCTCGTTGGAGATTTTCCCTTCCACGAGCAGCTGTGCGAACTTCCGCCGTTGCGCCTGACTCTTGAATGGCATGAGCTCCTCTCCGTCGATCTTGATGCCGCAGGTGGCGATCTCGATCGTTGGGAAGCGTATGCTCGAGCTGCCGAACGTACGGTCTCACGCTCCGTTTTGATGTCCCGCGACGTTCGCAGACCGCGCGCGAACGTCAGGGTGTAGGATGTCGCGCATCTTCGGCGCCCCACCGGACTGGTCGGCGCGACGGCACGCAGACTCAAAAAAGGTGTCTCAATGAGGCGTATGACGCGACAGTTCTTTCTCTTCGCGATCCTTCTCGTGCCCGTCATCGCAAGTGCACAGACGACGCTGGCTGGCGTGGTCCGGGATGCGTCCGGCCTTGTGTTGCCGGGTGTCACGGTCGAGGCGAGCAGCGCCGTCCTGATCGAAAAGGTCCGCGGCACCACTACCGAGGCATCGGGCCAGTACCGCATCACCGATTTGCCGCCAGGTACGTACTCCGTGACTTACGCGTTGACCGGATTCTCGAGAGTGGTGCGTGATGGCTTGACACTATCGGGCTCGGGCGTCGTCAGCATCGATATCGAGTTGAGAGTCGGAGGGCTCGAGGAAACCGTGACGGTGACCGGGGTGGCGCCCGTTGTCGACGTGCAGAGCACCCGGCACGAGACGGTGTTGAACAACGAAGTGATCCGCACACTACCGGCCACGCGCAGTTATACCGGCATCCTTTCCAACATTCCGTCGCTGATGCCGACCGGCGGCGTCGGCGCCGAGACGAACGCGGGGCAGATCAATCGCTTCACCGCACACGGCGGGCGTCAGAACGAAGGGCGCATCACGGTGAACGGGCTGCTGCTGACCGAGCCGGGCCAGGGCGCCGGCGTCTCGTCGCTGGCCTACGACGTGGCCAACGTGGACGAGATCCAGGTGTTGGTATCCGGCGGGCTCGGTGAATCGGAAACCGGCGGGCCGATCATGAACCTCGTGCCTCGCTCGGGAGGCAACACGTTCGCGGGAACCGCGTTTTACAGCGGCGCGGGTGAATGGTCTCGATCCGACAATGTCGACGATGCGTTGCGGAGCATCGGGATTCTCGAACCATCCGCGCTCATCAACGCATTCGATGTGAACGGATCGTTGGGAGGTCCCATCCTGCGGGACCGGCTCTGGTTCTTCGGCACCGCGCGGAGCTTCGGGCAGACGACCGCTGTATCGGGGGCGTACGCCAACAAATACGCCGGCGATCCGACGCATTGGGACTACGCGCGTGACACGGGAGTCGTGACGCGGAACGCATCGCGTTACGACGTGTTCTCGCTGCGGCTCACCGACCAGCTGACGGCGCGCAACCGCGTCACGTTCTCGCAGGAGAATCAGTATCGCTGTCAGGGATCCACGCTCACGCAAAGCGGCGAAGGCTGCCGGAAGCGCGGTGAGGATTGGATTGCCGTCGGCACGGCCACGAGCTCGCCGGAGTCGTACCCCGGTTACCATGACCTGCCCTACTACGTCACGCAGGCCACGTGGTCTTCTCCGTTGTCGAGCAGGATGCTCCTCGACGCCGGATTCTCGCGATTCCATTACCGGTTTGCCGGCTTCGGACAGGTGCCGCCCGACGGGCTGACGGACCTGATCCCAGTCACGGAGCAGTCGACCATATATGGACTGGCCAACTTCAACTATCGCGGCCTGTACGATCCGGCGGGTCACGCGTTTGCGGACAACGACGCCACATCGCTGCAATGGCGCGCGTCGGCCGCCTACGTCACCGGAGCCCACAACTTCAAAGTCGGCTATCTCGGCTCCAGCCTGAGACAGACCAGCGGGCGGGTCTCGAACGACTCGCAACTCCGCTACACCTTCAATAACGGCGTGCCGGTCAGTTTCGGCTACTTCATCGCGCCGCGATGGGATACGACCGACCGCACGATGACCGCGGCAATCTTTGCGCAGGACCAATGGACGTTGGGCCGACTCACGCTGCAGGGCGCGGTGCGTTATGACCACGCGAGGAGTTGGGCGCCGGAAGAGAGAAACGGTACGACGTCGACGTCGATCTTCAACCCGACGCCGATCTCGTTCGAGCGGACCGTGAGCGTCAAGGGCTACCACGACATCACTCCGCGGATGGGGGTGGCGTACGACCTGTTTGGCAACGGCAAGACGGCGCTCAAGGCGAACCTCGGGAAGTACCTGCAGAGTGCGCAGGTCGGCGGAACGTACGTGGTGAACAACCCTGCGCAGAAAATCGTGACGCGAATCACGGCGCGGCCGTGGGTTGATGGCAACCGGAACTTCCAGATCGACTGCAACCTGTCGGACCCGCGGCTGCAGGACAACGTGGCGGCGGGTGGTGATCGCTGTGCGGCGCTCGGAGGAGCCAATCTGAACTTCGGCAACCCCAATCCCGCGCTGACGATCATCGATCCGGCGGTCCTCGAGGGATGGGGTGTCCGCGAAGCCGATTGGCAGTTCGGAGTGTCGGCGCAACAGCAAGTGCTCCCGCGTGTCGGCGTGGAGGTTGGCTACTATCGTCGATGGTTCCAGAACTTCCTCGTGACCGACAATCTGCTCGTCGGCCCCGAGGACTACCAGCCGTGGACGCTGACGGCACCCGTCCACCCATCCTTGCCGAACGGAGGCGGTTACCCGGTGACGGTGTACGACCCGACGCCGGAAGCGTTCGCGCGAGGCGCCAGGAACTTCATGACCTTCGAAACCAACTTCGGCCCGGCACGGACCTGGTACTGGCATGGCGTGGACGTCACGGCGAATGCCCGGTTGGGGGGCGGAGTGACGCTACAGGGTGGGACGAGCACGGGGCGCGGCGTGCAGAACACGTGCGCCACTGTGGTGAAGATCGACAGTCCGGACCCGCGCGGGTGTGCGGTGACCGAGCCCTGGCTGACGGCGATCCGTGGATTATCCAGCTACACGGTTCCGAAGGTCGACGTGCTCCTCAGCGCGACGTTCCGTTCGCTTCGCGCGACCATCCCGTTTCTGGGTGCAACGGGTTCCGCCTCCAACGGCGCGTCGATGGCGGCCAACTACAACGTTCCCAACACCGTGGTGCAGCGGCTGCTCGGGCGCCTCCCATCCGGCAGCAACGCCAACGGTACCACGACCGTGAACCTCGTGGAACCAGCGCAAGTCTACGGAGACCGCGTGACCCAGATCGACATGCGATTCGCCAAGGTGCTGCGTTTCGGGAGAAGACGAATCGACATCGGCGTCGACCTCTACAACCTGTTCAACACCAACGATCCAGCAGGCTACGAACAGACGTTCGACTACGACACACAGGGAGCGAGCTGGCTGCGCCCGTCGTCGATCGTGCCGCCGCGATTCGCCAGAATCAATCTCAGTGTGAATTTCTGAGAGGTGCGCGTGTTGTGAATTTCGCCGGATGACCGCTGAGCCGAACACATGACGTCTTACGCGGCCGCGCGACTGAGTACGCGGCGCAACCGAGCCCTCGCGTCGAACAATGTGCTCTTCGATGTACCGATGCCAATCGCCAACCGAGACGCGATTTCGGCATGTGTGAAGCCTTCGACCGCGTAGAGGTACCAGATCGTTCGCTGACGCCGAGTCAGCGTCCGCCATGCCCGTTCGAGGGTGAGCGCCGCCGTGAAATCCCGTGAGTACCCGCTCGCCCGCCATTCGCCTACTGGCAAACCCACCTCTCGCCGTTGTCGTTGCCGCAGCACATCGATCGAGACGTTCACGACGATTGCGTGCAGCCATGTCGGCACGGACGATTCCGAGCGGAATCCCTGTTGCGCCTTGAGTGCTCTCAGGAAGGCCTCCTGGACCACATCCTCGGCGTCGGCCCACGACACGACACGCGCCGCTGTTGCGCGGAGCTGTCGGTGCGTCTGATCATGAATCGCTTCCCAATCCGTCACCTGGAACACGCTCGAATCCCCCAAGCAGACCACTTCCTCTGAACACGCGTTTGCATTCGTGAGCGATCACGGCCGCTGACGGGCGATGCTGGCAATGATCGACGACCAGCGCACCGTCTGCGCCGCGTGCAGCGTCTGTCGCGCGCGCACGAGGGTTGCGGCGGTGACTCGCGACCCGCTCACTGTTTGGCTGTCGGCGTAGATCAGCAGCTTCTCGGTAATCGTCGTACGAAACGCCTCGGGATACTGCAGCAGCGTGTCGCGCAATCCAGCGACGCCGCGCATCGGCGTGCCGTCCACATAGACGCCCGACGAATCGACGGGTCCCGCCTGATCCTCCGTCCGCCAGCGGCCGATCGCGTCGAAGTTTTCGAGCGGGTAGGCGAGCGGGAAGAAGTTCTGATGACAGCGCAGGCACGGAGAGTCGGGAAGCGTCCGCGTCTGCGGCGTAATCGGGCGGTCCGGGCTTACGGGCTGAGCGCCGGGGAACGGCCGCGGCGCCGGTGCGCCGAGAAAGTGGTTGCGGATCCACATTGAGCGCGCAGCAGGCGAGGTGTAAGCGGGACCATCGTTGTGGCGTGACGTGATCATCAGGATGCTCGCCTGCCCCAGCAGGCCATACCGCTCCGGCGTCTTCAGCGGCACGCGACGGAACTCCGGGCCGTCCACACCGGTGATGCCGTAGTGCCGCGCGAGCGCTTCGTTGAGGAATGTGTAATCCGCATTCCATAACGCGATCGGATCGGCATCCTCGCGAAGCTGGCTGCGGATGAACAGGGTCGTTTCAGTCGCCATCGCATCGCGCAGCGTGATGTCGAAATCGGGAAAGTTCTTCCGCGAAGGACTGACCTTGCTCAGTTGATCGAGCCCGAGCCACGGGACGAAGAAGCGCGAGACGAACGCATCGCCACGATCGTCGGCAAGCATGCGCCTCACGTGCTGCTCGAGGACGGCCGGTTGCGTGAGGCGGTTTCGCCGCGCGTCATCGAGCAGCGCCGCGTCAGGCGCGCTGTTCCAGAGCACGGTTGCGAGACGAGCAGCAATCTCCGGGCTGGTGGCGTGGGCCGGACGCGTGGTCGTCACGCCCAGCGCGGTTTCGATCGCCGTGAGCAGGCGTCCGGCGGCTGCCCGACCGGGTCGCGCGACCCCTGCAGGCGGCATCGTGCCGGCCTGCACCTGGCGATACGCTCGCGACCAGGCGTCCGCATCTTCGCCGATTGCCGTTCCGTCGAAGCGGTCGAGCATCGCGTTGGACGGCGAACGCATCACGCCGTTGTGGCAGCCGGCGCAGAACGTGTTGACCGTGGTCGAGGCGTCGGCATCGCTCGCCGTCCGTAGCTGGCCGTCAGCGACGGCGGACTGAGTCGCCGACTGCAGCACACCCGCACCAGTGAAGAGGAACCCAAGGAAGACCGCCGATGTCACGTACCGCATGGCGGCACGATACCGGGCATCGGCGGGCCAAAGCTCACGGCGATGTCTCGTAAATGCAAAATCTTTGTCATTCGGCGCCGGAGTCGGCGATCCGCAGCCGCGGGTCAGGGGATGATCTGCTTCATCTGGAAGGGCGTGCTGACGGCGATACCGGCAAGGAGCGACGACCATCGATACCCGTCGGCGGCGCTCGCGCGAACGATTGCGCGCACACTGGGCATCTCGTAATCGTAGACCTGCCCCGACTTGCCTCGGCGACCGAGCGCATACGCGAGCAGCTGCTGCGTCACGTTCGTGTAGTACGCGTCGCGATAGTCGAGCAGACCGGCGCGTAAACCGGTGGGGCCGTCGAAGCGCCGGCCGTCGACAAACATGCCCGACGCATCGATCGGCGCGCTGCCGTCGCTGGTCCGCCATGCACCGACCGCGTCGAAGTTCTCGAGCGCAAGACCAAGCGGATCGATGATCGAGTGACAGGCAGCGCACGACGGATTGACCTTGTGGGCACGGAGCCGATCGCGCATGGTCGGACCGGTCGGCGGGTTCTCGGCCATGGCAGGGACGTTCGCCGGAGGGCTCGGCGCGTCGACCCCGAAGAAGTGCAGCAGCACGAAGCGGCCGCGCTGCGTCGGCGACGTACGTGACGACATCGACCATCCAGTCAGGATGCCCGCTTGTCCGAGCAGCCCGGCGCGGCGGTTGTCGGGCCATGCGACGCGGCGGAAGTCAGCGCTGGTGATGCCGGCGAGGCCGTAGTGTCGGGCAAGACGCGCGTTGACGTAGGTGTAGTCGGCGGTCCAGATCTCCAGAGCGTCGTGGTCGTCGCGCAGTTGATCGTGAAGGAACAGACGCGTCTCGGTATCCATCGCCCGCAGCAGCTCGGCATCGACGTCAGGGAAGCGCGATGGGTCGGGCTCAGCCTTCAGGACTCTGTCGAGCGACAGCCACTCGGTGAAAAAGCCGTCGATCAAACTCGAAGACCTGGAATCGCGAAGCATGCGCGCAATCTGGCGACCCAGCACCGCCGGTTCGTGGAGTCGTCCCGTCGTCGCATCTCGGAGGAGAGGAGGGTCCGGCGAGGCATTCCAGATGAATCTCGCGAGTCGCGCCGCCAATTCCCCATTGTCGACGCGCTCCGCATCATTGACCGTGCGATTCACCGAATAGCTCGCGTCGAGCGCCGACTGCAGCCGCACGATGAGAGCGCGATAGGTGGCATCAGGCGGTCGAAGGGAGTCCGGTGGCGGATCGCGCCGAGCCATCAGCCGGCGGAGTACCCTCTCCCATACCGTCGTGTCCCTCGCGACGTCGCGCTGATCCAGTGTCGTCAGGTCCAGCCCACCCGAGCGATTGCTCGCGTTGTGACACCGTCCGCAGTAACGGTCGAACACCGGGTCCGTGACAGACGACACGTCGCGAACGTGCGCCGTTGGCTGCACCGCACCCTGTGGGGCCCGTCGACGCACGACCAGCAGGCGGTCGCGCGCCAGGCCAGCTTCTGCGCGCTGCTCCGGGTAGAGTCGGATCACCTCCGCGTAGACGTTCGCCGCGTCCGCGGAGCGGCCCAGCTTCTCGTACGCGCCGGCAGCACGCACCAGTGCGCGTGCCGCCAGTGCGCGGTCAGTCCCCGCTGCTTCCGCGGACCGTCGATACAAGGCGACAGCCTTGTCGAGATCGCCCGCAGCGTGTTCCTGGCGCAGCCCCTGCTGATACAGGTCTTGAGCTTGTTGCGCGATCACCGCGATCGACGAGCAGATCGTCGCCAGCAGGATCGTGACGAACACCGTGCGCATTACGCATCACCCGCGGCCACGAACTTGTAGCCGACGCCGTGCACGGTCTGAATATGAACGGGCCGCGCCGGATCCGCTTCCAGCTTGGCGCGCAGTGATGCGATGTGGTTGTCGACCGTCCTGGTCACAGGATATGCGTCCACGCCCCAGACTTTATTCAGCAACTCGTCGCGCGTGGCGACGGTGTCGTCACGAGAGGCGAGGAAGCGAAGCAGGGCGAACTCCTTGCGCGTCATCTCCACGGGGCGTCCGTCGCGGCACGCGCTATGACGGCGGAAGTCCACTTCGACCCTCCCGAAGCGGAGGATCGCCGGAAGGTTCGACGACGCCGATGACGCACGGCGCAGCAGCGCGCGGACCCGCGCCATCAGCTCCGGCATCGAGAACGGCTTTACGACGTAGTCGTCGGCGCCGCAGTCGAGACCACCCACCCGGTCGGCCTCTTCTCCGCGCGCCGTCAGGACGAGCACCGGCACGTGGATGTCTTCCATCCGCAGACGGCGGCACAACTCGAGGCCGCTCATGCGCGGGAGCATCAGGTCCAGCACGATGAGATCGGCCTGTTCGGACTGCTGCAGTGCGTAGGCGGTTTCGCCGTCCATCGCCGTCAGGACGTCGTAGTTGTCGAACCGCAGGTTGTCGGCCACGGTGCGGAGAATGCCCGGATCGTCCTCGACGACGAGCACCTTGGTCATGCCTGTGCCTCGACCGGAAGGTGAATCGAGAACGTGCTGCCGCGGCCCACGTCGCTGACAACGTCGATGCGTCCCCGGTGCGCTTCGACGACGTGCAGCACGAGCGCGAGGCCGAGCCCGGCGCCGGCGATGCCGGACGTTTCCGCCGCCTGCACGCGATGGAAGCGTTCGAAGATCCGCGCCTGTTCGCTCCTCGGTATGCCGATGCCGTGGTCGACGACGTCGACGAAGGCCTGCTGTTTGCGCGTGCCGGTCCGTATCTCGATCTGCCGGGCGCCTCCGGAGTACTTCATGGCGTTGCCGAGCAGGTTGAGCACCGCCTGCGTCAGCGCCGTCGGATCGCCATGCAATGTCGGATTGGTTCCGTCGCTCGACACGGACAGGGTGAACGCCGATTGCGCGAGCGGATACTCCAGCGTCCTCACTGCCGCTCGCACCACATCATCCAAGTGCGTATGCTGCATGTGATACGTCTTGCGACCCTGCTCGATCCGTGAGAACTCCAGCACTGTGTCGACGAGGCGGCCGAGGCGTTCGCTCTCGCTGACGATCGTCTTGAGATAATCGTCGGTCGCCGCGGTACCGGCGCGTCGCATGAGGAGCGTTTCAGCGTGCGCACGGATCGAGGTGAGCGGCGTTCTCAGTTCGTGCGACACGCTGGCGACGAAGTTCGAGCGCATCAGCGCGGTTTCGCTTTCACGGTGCACGTCGCGGAGCAGCAGCAGCGCGGTCAGCAGCGCGGCGCCGAGCACGACGGCCAAGACTGCTCCGTAGATGAACGCCGGCGTCGGGTTCCCGTCGTCGAAATGACCGGCCGGCCAGAGCACGTGTAGATCGACGAAGCCATCGCCGAGTGGCACCGCGCCCGGTGCAGCTGTGGCGCGCAGCGTGACGCCGCTCGGGAGGATTCCCCGCGGCGCGACAGCGATGACGACCGGGGCGGCAAACGACGTCGGCGACACGAGTGTGACCAGCCAGGGCTCGTCGCCGTATCCCATCCACGGAAGTTCGCCACGTGAGGTCCGCGATGCGCGCTGCAGCGCCTGCGGATGCGCGTGGATATGGCGCGCCAACGCTGCCGCCTGGTCGATGTCATACAGAACCCGGGTCAGCTTCGCCAGCGCTTCGGCGGTGGATGCCGACGGGAGCCGCTGAAGCAATGACTGCAGCGCGTAGGCGGCGCTGGGCGAGGGCCACTGACGTGCGTCGACGGCCTGAAGCGCGAACTCGATGACTGCATCGATCTGACGCCCGCGTTCGAGCAGCCGATCCGCTGCGTAGGTCGCGATTGGCACACCGTCGGCGTCGAGAACATCGCGGCATTCCGCCAGCGTGCGGCGATCGGTCCGTTCGCTGTCGGAAGGCATCGCGGCCTTGAAATACGCGCGTCCGAGCGACACGCGCGCCGTGCAGCGCTCCAGCGGTGTGCGGGCGGTCGAGAGCGCGCGTTCATACGAGGCCACCGCACGTGCCGGAGCGGCCTCGCGGAATTCGTGCGACTCGCCTTCCTGCTGATGTCGAAGGAACGTCACGGAGGGCCGTGATGCGCGGCTGTCGACCCAGGGCGGCGTCATCTCGTCCTGGACCATCGCCGCGACGAAGACGATCGGCGAATCGGGCGGCAGCCGCATGCCGGACTCTCCGATCAACCGGTTCACCTCTTCGAGACGGAGCGCTTGCAGACGCGCCGACAGTTCGCGGCGCAGCTGCTCGAGTGCCGTGCGGCGTGCCTCTGCGACGCGGCGCTCGTTCAGTTCGTGCGCCTGGCGGGCGACGAGTCCCACGAGAACGATGACCGCGGCGGTTGGAATCAAGACGGTCGCAAGCAGCAGCCCGTGTCGTCGCACCCGCCGCCGCTGGTCCGTAGACCCCACGGGGCGTATTGTAGGCTTCGCTACCGGTCCGAAGTTGTCATGGAAATGTAAGGTCGGTCGGTACTGCTTGTCGTGCTCTTTTCGAAGGCCATTGGCTTGACCATCGATCCCGATCACAAATCGGCATGCTAGGATCCGGGTTGCGGTTCAGGCCGCATCCCGTCCGCGGGAAGGGACTATCCCACCTGGTTCGCTCCAACTGATTGTCGGCACGGCTCTCACTCTTTGCCCGAATCGGCGGACACCGGGCGCACAGGAGGAGAGATGTCTCGCCAATGGGTGGGGTCGCTATGAGCTCTCGGCGGACGGCCGCAGCCTCACAGTCGTTACCAATCGCATGCGGATTCTGTTCGAACGTGTCGGCTAATGGGTCGTGGCGCGGCCCCGCGCGCGTGGATCGGCGCGTTCGCGGTCGCGCGCCCGCGCAGCCATCCGTTCCCGAAGATGGAGGCGGGAATGTTCAAAGGATCGCGTCTTCCTGGATGCCCAGCCGCAGACAGGCGTGATGGCAAGCCGTACCGATCAGTGCGTATCTCTACCGCGTCACGATGAAGTAGACGCCCAGACCAGCCAAACAGAGGCCCAGGACGTACCTCGGGGTCACCGGCTCGTTCCAGATGAGCACGCCAAACATGCTGGCGACGATCAATCCCGAAAGCCGAACCAGCGGGGAAGTGACGGACAACGGCGCTCCTGCCCTGAACGCGCCATAGAGGGCCACGGTGACCGCGCTGAAGGCGACGCCGACGCCCAGGGCAGAGACGATACCGCTGGCGGACGCCTGACCGATCCCGCCGCGTGCCCGGTCCACGAGAAACCACGTCAGACCGACTGCAAATGCGACTGTCCCGTAGATCAGCGTGCCGAGGCTGTTCGGCAGTTTGCCCGCGGCTATCTTCACGAACACGTCTGCCGCCGCCAATGCGGCCGCAGCGGCGCCGGCGTAGAACATCCAGCTCATTGCGAATTCATACCGTACGAAGACGTCGGCCTCACACCTTCATGCCGAGCGGGTCGAAGATGCGAGTCTGGAGAAAGCGGTCATGGCCGCGATGAGGATGGAGGAGGAGGAGGGAAAGCTGCGCGTCGAGAATCCCGTGGTGAACCGGTCCCACCTTCGGATTCGACAACGCTCAGAAAGGAGAATCACGTGCGCTCATGTGAACCGCTTGACGAACTCGAGCGCCTTCTCCCCGACCTCCCGCCAGCCGGCGTCGATCGTCAGCGCGTGTCCACGGCCCGGCATCTTGATGATCTCAGTCACGCTCGTATTGCGCTTTTGCTTTTTGTAGGCCGCGTTGGCGATCGCCCAAGGGACCGTATGGTCCGAGTCGGCCGAGACGATCAGCATCGGACCCCGCTCCGGGTTCGTCGTGTCGACCTTCGCTTCTGACCACGGATTGACGTTTGCGGACGCCGCCTGGAAGAGCGGCTCGCCGGCGCCGGGTACGGAGTAGCCGAGGTACAGCTCTTTCGCTTCGTCCTCTCCGACGGCGTTCGCGAAGCTGTAGCGGAACTGCTCATAGCTGAGTGGGACCGCGCGGTTCCAGTTCGCCGGGTTGCGCAAGGCAACGCTCGCCGTGCGCAGCGCCGGGAGGGGCAGCGGCAGCACGCCGCGGAACGGAGCAGGGCTGATCGCAACCGACGCAGCGGCGAGCCCGCGACCCGCGAGAATCATGGTCAGCAGGCCGCCGAACGAGTGGCCGATGATCACCGGCTTCCGATCCAGGCGCCGGATGATCGCCTCCTCGTAGTCGGCGATCTCGTGGATCCCCTTGCCAGCGAACACCTCAGGGTGCTCCCTGGCCTCGGCGACCGTCTCGGGATCGTCGGGCCAGCCCGGTGTCACGCCCACGTAGCCGGCTTCCTCGAACAGCGTCACCCAACGGTCCCAGCTCGAAGGCAGCAGCCACAGCCCGTGAACGAAGACAACAGGTGTGGCGCTCGCGGCGTTCGCGCGCGCGACCTGTGCTGCTTCGTGGTCAGTGATGGTCCGCTCAGGGATTTCGATGGTGCCCATGTGTCTCACGCGACCTTTCGTTTGATTTGCTGACAGAACGCGAGCAAGTCGCGGTTCACGATGTCGGCATGCGTGGCCGTGAGGCCGTGCGGCAGGCCCGGATAGTAGATTTCGACAGCCCCTTTGATCAGCTTTGCTGACTTCTTCGCCGAATCTTTGACGGGCACGATCTGGTCGTCCTCACCGTGCATGACCAGGGTCGGGATATCGAACTTCTCGAGGTCTTCAGTGAAGTCGGTTTCCGAAAACGCCTTGATGCTGTCGTACGCGTTCTTGAGGCCGGCCTGCATGCTCCAGAGCCAGAACTGATCCAGCGTGCCTTGCGATACCTGCGCACCAGGTCTGTTCGCGCCATAGAACGGCGACGCGAAGTCTTTGTAGGCCTGCGAGCGGTCCTTGGCCAGGGCGTTCCGCAAGTTGTCGAAGACCTCGATGGGGAGCCCGTCCGGGTTGGCTGCAGACTTCAACATGATCGGCGGAACGGCGGCGATGAGGACCGCCTTGGCCACACGTGTCGTGCCGTACCGTCCGATGTAGCGCGCGACTTCTCCGCCGCCAGTCGAGTGGCCCACCATCGTGATGTCCCTGAGATCCAAGGCCTCAATCACGGCCGCCAGATCGTCGGCATACCCGTCCATGTCGTTTCCGAACCACGCGTGGCTGGATCGGCCATGACCACGACGATCGTGCGCCACGAATCGGAAGCCGCGCTCTGCGAGAAACAACATCTGGCCGTCCCACATATCGGAATTCAACGGCCACCCGTGCGAGAGGGTGACGA
>Ga0111538_10009836_pt1 | contig 12738 bp, 11 predicted proteins | sample SoiMethybrSBSTD1_FD_79669 | JGI IMG/M metagenome (GOLD analysis project Ga0111538, IMG submission 79669) | Bulk soil microbial communities from a Populus tree surrounding site in Tennessee, USA - Soil MetaG P. TD hybrid SBSTD1 (version 2)... | ecosystem: Environmental > Terrestrial > Soil >...
ACCTTCGAAGGCTCGCGTGCCGGTCAGCATCTCGAACAGCACGGCGCCAAACGCCCAGACGTCGGTGCGCTTGTCCACGGCTCGTCCGCGTGCTTGCTCAGGCGACATGTACGCCGCCGTGCCCATGATCATACCGATGCCGGTTGCGGCGACCGGGCTCGTCAGCGTCGGGGACATCGATGGATCACTGCTTACAGATCGGGAGGCAGTTTCAGAGAGCTTGGCCAACCCGAAGTCGAGCACTTTGACGGTGCCGTCTTCCCGGACCTTGATGTTCGCTGGCTTGAGATCGCGATGAACGATACCCTGCCCGTGCGCGGCTTCGAGTGCCTCGGCGATCTGCATGGCAATCGGCAGGGCTTCATCGATCGGAATGGCGCCTTGCGCGATGCGATCGGCCAGCGTCGGTCCCTCGACGAGCTCCATCACGAGCGCCTTCACGCCGGCCGCATCCTCGAGGCCGTAGACGGCCGCGACATTGGGATGGTTCAGGGAAGCGACGACCTCGGCTTCCCGCTGGAATCGCGCCAGCCGATCCGGATCGGCGGCCAGCGCCGACGGAAGAATCTTGATGGCGACCTGGCGCTTCAACCGCACGTCGGTCGCGCGGTAGACCTCGCCCATTCCGCCGGCACCAATCTTCTCCACGACGCGGAATGGACCGATCGTCTCGTTGATCAGCATCGCGCGCCATTATAGTGAGTCTTCCTGGGGCGCTGCCTGACTCCGAATAGAATGCCGACGCAGAGATGCTCCGTTACGCCACGCGCGCCCTGCTCAAGTCGCCCGCTTTCAGCGGCGCAGTCATCGTCATCTTGGCGATCACGATCGGCGCCACCAGCGGCACGTTCAGTGCCGTTCACGCCATTCTCCTCACCCCACTGCCAATCAGCGAGCCGTCGCGCCTTGTGGTCGGGTGGGAAACCGACGCGAAAGCCAGCGGCCCCGTGGAGCTGTCATACAAGGATTTTCAGGATTGGCAAGCGGGCAGTCAAAGCTTCGCCTCCTTTGCTGGCGTGGGATCGTCGAACTGGCCGATGGTCCTGGACGGACGCGGCGACCCTGTGCAGCTGCCGGTCACCGGTGTGACCGCGTCGTTCTTCGAGACGCTCGGCGCTCGACCATTCCTTGGCCGGACGTTCAAACCTTCAGACGACGTGCCGAATGCGGCGCGCGTGATCGTGCTGAACCACGGCACGTGGGTGAGGAGATTCGGGGCAGACCCGACCGTTGTCGGACAGCGCGTCGTACTCGATGACAAGCTCTACACGGTCGTCGGCGTCATGCCGAAAGGGTTCGACTTTCCTCGGAAGACAGAGCTCTGGACGCCCGCGACTCCCATCCTGGCCGACAGCGGTGCGCTCAATGATGCGATCGGCGTTCTCTATGGCGTTGGCCGGTTGCGGGATGACGTCACGCCAGCCGCAGCGTCCGCGGAGCTCACTCGGCTGGTCAGGTCGGTGCGGGCCAAGGACCCGACCGGGAATCTGGGGTCTGGCGCTGTGGTCACGCCATTCATTGACTATTTCTTTGGCCCGGTGCGTCCGGCACTCTGGTTGCTCTTTGCGGCGGTCGCGGTGCTTCTGCTGATCGCGTGCGCCAATGTCTCGGCGCTCCTTCTCGCTCGCGCCTCTCTACGGCGCCGTGAGCAAGCCATCCAACTGGCGCTCGGAGCCAGCCGCTTCACGCTTGCCCGCACATGGATTCTCGAAGCGTTGATGCTCTCCACCGCCGGAGGTCTTCTGGGCCTTTTCGCCTGTCGCGTGTTCGCGACTGCCATCGTCCGACTTGCACCGGACGACATTCCGCACATCGCCGACGTGTCCATCAACCCGAGTGTGATCGCGTTCACATGCCTGGCGGTGTTCATCACTGCGGTCGGGTGCGGTATCGCTCCTGTCCGTCATGCCGGCGCGGTCGAACTCCGCGAGGCACTGAGCGACGCTGCCTACGGAACGCCTGGACGGCAGGCGCGGCGCAGCCGATCGCTGCTTCTGATGCTGCAGATGGCGTTTGCCGTGGTGCTCCTCGTGAGCGCTGGGCTCGTCGTCAGAAGTTTTGTCAAGCTTCGAACGCTCGACCTCGGGTTCTCCGCATCGGGCGTGCTCGTCATGGACGTTACATCGCGTAGCGCTGGATCTTCGGGCAACGAGTGGATGCAGCAGCTCCTTGCGCGCGTGCGAACGTTTCCCGGCGTGGAGGCCGCGGGCGCTGTGCACCTTCCACCGCTGGCTTTCGGGCCGGTCGGCTCAGGCACCTGGTTCCAGTACGAAGGGCAACCGCGAACCGTGGAAGCGACCGCGGGGAATCCAATTCTGAACTACCAGGTGGCGACGCCGGACTATTTCCACGCGATGCGCATTGCGCTCAAACAGGGCCGCCTCTTCGACGCACGCGATGACGCGCGATCGACGAAGGTCGTCATCCTTGGAGAGAGCACTGCCAAGCGGCTCTGGCCGCGTGAGAATGCCATTGGCAAGCTGATCGGCATGCCGACGTTTGCCGATGGCCCGGCCCAGGTTGCCTGGCGAACCGTCGTGGGAGTGGTCGCGGATGTCAGGTACCTGGGGCTGGACGATGTCTCGTCGCTGGACGTTTACGACCCGGCCGCGCAGGCTTTGTACACCGCGAGCAATCTGGTGGTGCGAACAGCGGGCAACCCGCTAAGCATCGCGAGTGCCGTCGAAGCCGCTGCGAGAGCGCTCGACACTCGTGTTGTCATCGACCGCGTGACAACGCTCGAAAGCGTGGTGTCGCGCACGGTTGCGCCGTGGCGCCTGAGCGCATGGATGTTCGGTGTCTTCGCGACGCTGGCGGCGTTTCTCGCTGCCGTGGGTCTCTTCAGCCTCGTAAGCCTCGATGTGGCCAGTCGCGAAAAGGAATTTGCCGTGCGGATGGCCTTCGGGGCGGTGCGACGCGACATTGTGCGTCACGTGTTTTCCGCCGCAGCCTGGCACGTGCTGGTTGGGGTCGGCTCCGGCTTCGCGATCGCCGTTCTCTCGACCCGCGCGCTGCAGCGTCTACTTTTTGGCGTCGAACCGCTCGATGGTGTCACATACGCCTGTGTCATCGTCCTGGTTCTGGCCGTTGTCGCCATCGCGTCGTACGTCCCTGCCCGTCGAGCCGCGGGTCTCGATCCCTCGGTCCTGCTACGCCGAGGCTAGAGGTCGGAGGTGAGAGGCTGCTCACTCGTTGCGCAGGGCGCGGACCGGATCGACGCGAGCCGCGGCCAGCGCTGGAACGAGATTCGCCACGAGCGCGACGAGCAGCAGAACAGCTGACGCCGCGCCATAGGCGAGCGGGTCGAATCCGCTGACCCCGTACAGAAGCGAGTCGAGGACGCGGGCGACTCCGGCCGCCGCCAGCGCGCCCAGCACCACGCCAGTAAGAGCGAGCCGGATGCCCTGCCCGAGCACCATGCCCAGCACCTGGCGGCGTTCAGCCCCGAGCGCCATCCGGATCCCGACCTCCCGTGTGCGCCGGCTGACGGAATAGGCGATCACGCCGTACAAGCCCACCCCCGCCAGCAGTACCGCAAGCGTCCCGAACGCGCCGAGAATGATCGCGCCGATCCTTGTCGGCGCCATCGTGGTGGCGGCCACGTCTTCCGCCGAGCTCTCCACGGTGAAAAGAATGTTGGGCTCCAGCCGCCATAGCGCCTGGCGCAACATCGGCAGCGCGTTGACCGCTGGCGTCGCGGTGCGCACGATGAGCCGGATCGTACGCGACGGCTCTTCAGGAAGATGCAGATACGGCCGCGGCGCCTCCCCAACCGATCGCACCTTGTGGTCGCGCGCGACTCCAACGACTTCGTACGGCGCCGACGTGAATGTGCCCATGTGCAGCCGCCGGCCAACCGCCGATCCATCCGGCCAGTACAGCCGCGCAAGCGTTTCGTTGACGACGACCACCCGGCGCTTCGACGTGACGTCGTCCTCCGTGAACGCGCGGCCCGAAACGATCGGGACGCCGACAGCCGCGAAATAGTCGCCGCCGATCCTCACGGTGTCGACCGGCGTCCCGTCGTCTCCGGCCGCGTGGTGCTCCGGTACGAGGATGCTGTCGAGGTTGATATCGGGCGACAGCGGCAGCCGAGACGCGGTTGAAGCGGCAATGACGCCGGGCAAGGCTCTGATCGCCAGCAGGGCTCGTTCGCGCAGGGCGCCGGCACGGCCGGTGTCATAGCCATTCATTTGGAGGTTGAACGACAGCGCCGATACCGGCCGCGGGTCGTAGCCGAGGTCGATCCTGTGTGCCGCCAACACTCCCCGAGCGAGCAGTGCGCCGACGACGAGCAGCACGAGCGACAGCGAGAGCTGACCGACCACCAGCGCGTCGCTCAACGAGAAACGACGACGGTGGTCGCCCTCCATCGAGGCCTTGAGCGCCGGCACGAGCTCCGGCTTCGACGCCGACCACGCGGGCGCGAGGCCGAACAGCAGGGCGGTGGCGATCGATGCACTCAGCGCGAACGTCAGCACGGTGCCGTCGATGGAGAAGTCGAAGCTGACCGGGATCGGCAGCGCGTCGACGCCGATGCCGCTCAGCGTGCGGCCGGCCCACCAGGCGATCACGACACCCGCCACGCCCCCGGCGGCGGCGAGAACCAGCCCTTCGCTCAAGAGCTGTCGGATGAGGCGCGCCCGGCTTGCGCCGAGCGCCGTGCGGATGGCCAGCTCACGCCGTCGCGACGCACCCCGCGCGAGCAGCATGTTGGCGACGTTGGCGCAGGCGATCAGGAGCACGAGGCCGACGGCGGCGAGGAGCGCCGCGCTGGCGGCGCGCACGTAGCCGTCGAGCATCGGGTGAAAGCGGATGCTTGATGCCGGCAGCACGCTGGACGTCACCGTGTTGTTGGTGACCGGGAAGTCAGTGCTCAACCGGGCGAAGATCGTCGCAATCTGTGCGCGGGCCTCCTCAATCGTCCGGCCATCGGCGAGGCGGCCCTTCAGGAAGAGCCAGCGCGTCCCACGGCGCTCGAGCCGCGTCGCGCCCGGATCGTCATCGGCGGCGCTCTGGATCCCAGAGAACTGCAGCTCGTCGACCATCATCAGCGGCGCCCAGAACTCGCTGGGAATCCCCGGCATCGTGCCGCTAAAGCCCGCCGGCGCGACGCCGACGATCGTGTAGCGGAGTCCCGACAGCTCGATCGGGGCGCCGATCACATCCGCGCGCCCGCCAAGCCTCTGCAGCCAGAGCCCGTGGCTGAGGACGACGACGGGGGAGGCGCCCGGCACCGTGTTCTCGTCGTCGCGAAAGGCGCGGCCCATCGCCGGCCGGATGCCCAGCACGTCGAAGTAGTCGGCCGAAACTACTTCGCCGGTGACCAAGGCGGGGCGGTTGCTGCCCGACATGATCCCGCGGACATAGGCGCTCGCGGCGATCCCCTGGAGGGCGTTCGCATCGCGGCGGATGTCGAGATAATCCGAGTACGACGTGGTGAGTTGCGGAAAGTCGGCGTTCAGACTCGAGTAAATCTCGACCAGCCGTTCGGGGCGCGACACCAGGCTGCCTCGGAGCAGGACGGCGTTGACCACGCTGAAGAGCGTTGTGTTGAGCCCGATGCCCAGGGCCAGGGAGGCAATAGCAGCGGCCGAGAAGGCCGGCCTCCGGATCAGCTGTTGAAAGCCGTGCTGCAGGTCGCGAACAAACGAGTCCATGCCTCCTCCGACACATCTATCTACGGCTCGGAGATCCCGAAAGTTGCCCGGGAGCGTCCAAATCGCCGAGCAGTCCCTAATCCGCGATCCCCGGTAAACTACCCGTTCTGGTCGACGTGTTAGACCAAATATCTCAAAGAGGTGCCAGATGTTCAGGCGTGCCCTCGTCCTTTTCAGCTCATGCGCAATCGGCATCGGCGCTGCACTCGCGGTGATGGTGGGCACGGCCCTCGTCGTGTTGGCTCAAGCACCCGCGCCGACAACGGTCGACGGTCTCGTGTCCGCCGCCAAGAGCGCCGCGGGGACTGATTGGCCAGGCACGTTCTTGCGCCTCTGCATCCCGCCGCCCGCGACGGGCCGAGGAGCCCCGGCCGCCCCAGCAGGCGGCCGGGCCGGAGACGCTGCGCGCGGCAACACGACGACCGGGAACGCGGCTCGCGGCGCCGCGACAACTCCGCCAGCGGGGCGCGCCGGTCGCGGAGCGGCGCCTGGGGCGACGGCAACAGCCGGACCGCCCAGGGCCTCTTGGTACGCCGAGCCCGCCAAGGTCGCCGACAACTTCTACTTCCTCGGCACCAAGGCTCACAATTCCTGGGCGCTCGTCGGGAGCGACGGCATCATCATCGTCGATGCGCTCTTCGACTATGCGTCGCCGGACGAGATTGTCGGCGGGATGACGACCCTTGGCCTCGATAAGAACAAGGTCAAATACATCCTCATTTCGCATGCTCACGGCGATCACGACGGCGGCGTGCCGTACCTGCAGGACACGATGCCGTCTGCGCACATTGTGTACGGCGGCCCTGATTGGGATGCGGTCGATCGGCGCACCGGGACCAAACCAAAGCGCGACACTGTCGGTGCGGACGGGATGAAGTTCACAGTGGGTGACGCCTCGGTTCAGGTGGTGACGACACCGGGCCATACCGCGGGAACGCTCTCGTTCCTCTTCGAAGTGAAGGACAACGGCAAGCCGCTGCGCGTCGCGTACGTCGGGGGCACCGCGATTCCGTTCGACGGCACCGCCGCGTACTACGACGGCTACATCGCGTCGGTGAGGAAGATGGCCAAAGCGGCCGCTGATTTCGGCGCGACGGCCCTGATGTCGAACCATACCGAGTTCGACAACGCGTATTACAAAGCGCACACGGCTGCTGGGCGGAAACCTGGCGCCGCCAATCCATTCGATGTCGGCCAGGCTGCGGTTGGCCGTTACTTCTCGGTGGTCGCAGGCTCAATGAAGAAGGAAAAGCTTCGAGCGGTCAGCAAGCCGTAATTTCAGGCGATGCCCGGGCTCGATGATTGGCTGTCGGTGGCGCGGTCGGCAGATCCCGACGATCTGCGCGAATCCATCCTGAGCGGGTTCAAGAGCGGAAAACCGTTCACGCCCTACGTGCCAACGATTGCGCTGCCTGCGCCAGTCGATCGCCTGCTCGATTTCGGGTGCGGCGTCGGCCGAAGCTTTCCTTATTTGAAAACCATCGCCCGTCACGTCACCGGGTTCGACCTGCCACCCATGATCGAACGCTGTCGTAGGCTCGCCGGCGAGGCGGTCGATCGGCTGATCGACGACTGGGATGAAGCCAGGAATCATCGCTTCGATGTGATCGTTGCCGCGCTCGTCCTCCAGCACATCGAACCGGCGATGTGCAGGTCGTATCTAGTGGACTTCGCTCGAATGGCGCCGGTGATCTATCTACTGACGCGCGTTCAGGACGACTTCGGCACGAACGTGCTTGACCTGGTCGCCGAGACGGCGCTGTTTGACGCCGGCGCGTGCATCGGCGTCGATCACGATCCCGCGACACATCAGCTGAAGATCCTCGGCCGGAAGCCACTCGACGAAAGTTCGTCAATCGGGAGACACGGGTCACTACGAGGTGCTTCTGCGCTCGAAGGTATGGGTCGATGTTTGATTTGACTGGAAGAGTCGCGATCGTGACGGGGGGCAACGGGGGAATCGGTTGTGGCATGGCACGAGGCTTGGCCCAAGCCGGAGCCCGAGTCGTCGTCGCCGCGAGAAATATGGAGAAGTCGAACGCGGCGGTTCGCGATTTGCGAGCGCTGGGGTCAGACGCGCTGGCCATTGCCGTCGATGTCACTGACGAGCGCTCGGTCGAGGCACTCGTACAGGAGACGACGAAGCAATGCGGCCGCCTCGACATTCTGGTCAACAACGCTGGCATGAATATTCGTAAGCCCGCGAACGAGCTCGCGCTCGACGAGTGGCGACAGGTGATGGACACGAACCTCACGAGCGCGTTCCTCTGTGCCCGTTCCGCGTATCCGCACATGAAGGGGGTCGGCGGCGGGAAGGTCATCAACATCGGATCGATCATGTCGATCTTCGGCGCGTCGTTCGCGCCGGTATACGGGGCGAGCAAAGGCGGGATCGTGCAACTCACCAAATCCCTGGCGATTGCCTGGGCGAAAGACAACATCCAAGTGAATGCGGTGTTGCCGGGCTGGGTGGACACGGATCTCACGCGCAATGCTCGAGCGGAAGTGCCGGGTCTGCACGAACGTGTGCTCGCCAGGTCGCCGACGGGCCGGTGGGGCACCATTGACGACTTCGCCGGCGTCGCCGTGTTTCTCGCGAGCGCCGCATCCGCGTTCGTCACCGGGGCAGCGATCCTGGTTGACGGCGGATACTCGTCTCTAGGTTGATCGCGCGCGATCGCTCCGCGGGGTGCCGTGAGTGTTCGAGTAGCGGGAGGAGAATGTGAAAAAGTCTGGCGCGAGCCAAGATCAGTCGGCATCGGAACTCATCTCGAAAAGAATCGCCGAACTCGGGGACTGGCGCGGGAAAACCCTCAGCCGCATGCGCACGCTCATCAAGAAAACCGACCCGGACGTCGTCGAGGAGTGGAAGTGGGTCAAACCAACCAAACCCGGCACTCCGGTTTGGTCGCACGACGGCATCATCTGCACTGGGGAGTCCTATAAGAACGTCGTGAAGCTGACCTTCGCCAAGGGCGCGTCTCTGAAAGATCCGGCCCGTCTCTTCAACTCGAGCCTCGACGGAAACGTACGACGCGCGATCGATATCCATGAAGGAGAAGAAGTTGACGCGTCTGCCTTCACGGCACTCGTTCGTCAAGCGATCGCTCTCAACGGTTCTGGCAAGTCGAAAACTGCGAGGAAAGCGAAGTCCTAGGGCCGCCGCCACATTCCCAGAGTCACACACAACCAGGCCACCGTGAGGCATCCGAATCCGGAGAAGACCGGCACCAGAGACTCGGCAAGACCAATCAGCGCGACCCGCGGCAGCGGTGTCGCCTCGGTGGCGCCCAGCCCGGCGAATACGTTAATGAGCCCGACCGCCGTGCCCGTGATCGCCGCAAAGATCGTCGCCAGCGAGAGTGGACGCATCAGCGCCAGGCGCTGCTCGCTTGGCCAGATGGCGTAGACTACGCCCAGTGCGAGCGGCACCACGCCCAGAAACATGCTCGCGAGGGCCACGAGCCCCGCACTTCTCAACGCGTCGCCGATCATTCGATACCTCCTGGATGGGTCATCAAGTTAGAACGCTGGGGACCCCGAAGCGTGACGCCGTCACGTTTCGCCGCGGCGGGCGTTAGTACTTCGAGCGACTTTCATGGATAGGGAACGAGAGCTTCAGCTCGTGGGGCGCTTGCGGGCCGATGATCCAGCGGCCTTCGACGCGGTCTACGACGCGTTCAACGCACGCCTGCACAACTTTCTGGCCAGGCTGTCGGGCTCCCGCGACGTGGCCGAGGATCTGCTGGAGGAAACCTGGCTGCGGCTCGTGACGCATGGGCGTCGGCTGGACCCCGAGACGCGGCTTGCGCCCTGGCTGTTCGCGGTCGCGCGGAACCTCCATACGAGCTACCGTCGCTCGCGGAGCGTCGAGGACGAGCACACGGCCAGTCTGCCGAGTCTTTGGCCCTCCGGTTCGCCGGCACCAACGCCGCTCGAAGCGGTCGAGTCGAGCGAAGCCCAGCGTCGAATCGCCGTGGCACTTGCGTCGCTGCCGGTCCGCTACCGCGAAGCGTTACTGCTTGTCGCCGTCGAGGGACTGCGGCCGGGCGAAGCCGCGGATGTCTGTGGCATCACGTCCGAGGCCATGCGCCAGCGATTGTGCCGCGCGCGAGCGCTTCTCGCCCAGCGACTGGCGGACGACGAGGGCCTGCAGCTGCTCGCGCTCAATGAGGTGACCCCGTGAGGATCGTGACGCCGGTCGCTGATCTTCAGGATCACCTGCTTCGCGATTTGCAGCCGCTGGCGCCCGATCCCGCGCGCTCGACTCGCGTGCGCGCGCGCTGCCGTGCACAGCTCGCCCGCAGCCGCAGACGATCGGGACAGAACGAAGCCGTTGCCGGACTCGTGCGACGGCTGCTCGCACCGGCAGTCGTGCTGGCCGGCTGTGCGCTCTACGTGGCGTCGCTCGTGAGCAGTGTCCTGCGCGTCCGCCACTTGTTCTAGCAACCAGAATAGCGACCGCAAGGAAAGCGCAATGCGGTGGTGGTCATTCGCTTTCAGTCCGTGACCGACCCGCCGGCTCCGGCAGTCTGATAAGCGGCTCCTGGCCAGGACGGCCACCAGCGTCAGGGCTGGAGAGTCACCTGCGAACCAGCGGTCGAAATCTGGATCTTGGTATGCGTTTGCGTCGCGAGCACCTGCAACTTTGCAATGGCGTCGCTGATGATCACGCTGTTGGCCGTGCCATTCAAGGACGCAAGAATCGATTCCTGGATCAGCAGCGGATGCTTGTAGGTTGTCGCGCCTGTCTTATCGCCACCCGCGAGATCGTAAAACGCATTCCGATGCCCCAGCACTCCTGGGAGGTTGTAGGCCAAACCGGCGTTGAGAATGCCCGCCAGCGAATGATCGGCCTCGCGATGGTTGCGCTTGCCGATCGGAAACGGCGCAAGGAACCACGCCGGCGTCGGTTTGGTGTAGGAGTTGATATTGAGCTTGACGTTCGACGGCACCTCGTCGACCTCGCCAAGGTCGTCGAGCGTCTGGACCGAATCGGCCGTAAACAACAGGTCGACGGTTTTGCCGACCGCGTTCAGGCAGCGCGACAGACTGACCGCGGCCGCGCCGCCATTTGAGTGCCCAACGATGATGAGTGGGGTCGCGTCGCGCAGTTTCAGCACGTCGCAGACAGCCTGCCATTTCGTCTGGTGCAGATGCTCTGTCGTTTGACCGGTGAGCAGGTGGAACGTCAGCCCCTGGCCGCCCGAGTGTGTCTGGACAAATGGATCGCTATTGACGTGTGTGATGCATTCGTCCATCCGATCGCGCACTTCGACGGGATTCATTTCGTCGAACCCGCCGCCCGAGAAAATGACGATGACACCTTTGGTCAGGTCGGTCACGTGGGGTTCCTCTGTCAATCGAGTGGCAGATTATACGTGAGCAACCGAACCCGGTCGGATAATGTGAGGCACCGGAGGACTGTTATGAGTCGACGTACTGCATCGCACGGCAGCGTGGCGATCGTTGTCGTACTGATGAGCTCCGTGAGCGCCGGAGGTCAGCCGACCACTGCCCCGGATCCAAGACTCGGTACGTGGAAGCTCAATCTCGAGAAGTCGCAGTTCGCGGCAGGGACCGCACCACAAATGCAAGTTCGAACCCTGCAATCGCGGCGGGATGGATTTACTGTCTTCACGCAAGTCGGCGTGGACGCGCAAGGTCGCGCGACATTCATCCAGACGACGTACAGGTTCGATGGGAAGCCCTACCCGGAATACACCGAAACCACTTTGGCGGAATTCGCCGCAACGGGGACGAAACCGAACACGAACATCTACAGGCTGGTCGATGCGTATACGGTGGAGATCGACAGACTGGATGAGACTGGAAAGGTGACCGCCACAAGCAAACAGTCCCTGTCGCGCGACGGCAGGACAGTGACCACTACGTCGGCTACGAGGCCCTCCCAAGTGTGGGACAAACAATAGGCGTCAATCTCACGTGCGGCTCAGCCGTAAGCCAGCGAGACGAATTCCTCCGGAGGCGCGTGACCACGGTGGGATAATGCGCGCTTCGGGAGGGACACTTTATGGAGAGACGCTGGTTGCGCGCGGTTGCCGTGATAGCGCTGTTGGCCGGGTCGGCGAGTGTGGCGCCTCGCCCAGCCGCGCAGGCCGCACCTCGAGTCCGTCTCACCTGGGTGGCGGTCACGACGTGGTTGCTCGAGATCGGTGAAACCCGCGTGTTGCTCGACGCGTTCTTCACGCGGCCGCCCGATCCGCTGTTCCGTCCGGGCACGGGCGGCGCCTACACCTTCGAGCCGAAGCCGTCCGATCGTCCGACCGTCGAGCGCGTGCTCGCGGCGCTGAACATCAACGGTCACAACTCGCTCGACTACATTCTGTCGGGCCATAGCCACTACGACCACTCGCTCGACATCCCGTTGGTCGCAGAGATCACCGGCGCCAAGGTGATCGGTCCGCGATCGACGTGCTTGCAGATGATCGCCGAAGGCGTGCCGTCGACGCAGTGCACCACGGCGGACGGCGGCGAGACCTTCACGCTGGGCTCATCGCCATCGACCAAGACGATGCTTCACGTCATCCACAGCGATCACAGCGGCAATGCCACGAGCATCCTTCACGTGCCTCGCGAACTGGCGATTGTGCCGACCGTGGTTCCACCAACGACAGCAGGCGGGCTTCACGTCGGAGTGCTCGAGGATATGCCCAACGGCGGCGGGACTCGTGTGTATCTCATCACGGTGCAAGGCCCCGGCCCGAAGAAGTTTTCGATCGTCATGGAGACGAGCGGCAGCTCGACCGACTTCGAGAACCCGATCGCGGTGCGCAATTGCATTGGCGTGTTCCCGGTGCCGGCCTGCGATGTCGAGGTTCCGGGCACGACCTTCCCGTCCCCCGGCGACGGCTTCCGGCTGGCGATGCAGCAGGCGGGATTGAGCAACGTCGATTTGTTCATCGGGTTTGCGACCGGCAATCCCGGACCGTCCGATCTCTCACTGAAGCAGCAGGAATTCGCGATTCTCCATCCGCGCTTTTTCATCCCGACCCATCTCGGGTCGCTGGGACAACCGATTGCCGACGGACTCGACTCGCAGTTCACGCCGAGCGCT
>Ga0111538_10009837_pt1 | contig 12738 bp, 9 predicted proteins | sample SoiMethybrSBSTD1_FD_79669 | JGI IMG/M metagenome (GOLD analysis project Ga0111538, IMG submission 79669) | Bulk soil microbial communities from a Populus tree surrounding site in Tennessee, USA - Soil MetaG P. TD hybrid SBSTD1 (version 2)... | ecosystem: Environmental > Terrestrial > Soil > Tree...
CACTGCGCATCGACGAACAGGCGGCCGAGGTCATCGGCGTCATGCCGCGCGGTTTTGAACTCCCCGAAGCGACGGCGATGTGGCGGCCCTGGACGCTCGATGACGACCAGCGACAGGATCGGTTCTCGGCGTACATCCGAGTGGTCGGTCGCCTCGCGCCAGGCACCACGTTGCAGCAGGCACAGTCCGAGCTCAACTCGAATGCGGCTGCGCTGGAGCGGGAACATCCGAGATCGAACACCGGCGTTGGCTTTACCGCCGTCACGCTCGAAGACTATCTCGTGGGAACCCGCCGGCCGCTTCTCTTCACCCTGCTCGCCGGTGCCGGGGTCCTGCTGCTGGTGGCGCTCGCCAACGTTACCGCGCTCCACCTCACGCGCCTGTCGCGGCAGCGGCGGGAGACATCGTTGCGCGCCATGCTCGGCGCACGCGGCGCGCAGCTGGCGAGGCCGCTGGTCGCCGAGGCGACCCTGCTCGCATTGTTCGGCGGACTCTTTGGCCTGGCAGCCGGGTGGGCCGGCGTGCGTGTCCTGCACGCGTTAGGTCCGGCGGATCTCCCCCGGCTGGTGGACATCCGGCTCGACTGGCGCGCCGTGTCGCTGGCCGCCGCGCTGGCGCTCGTGGCCGCGCTCGTGCTCTCGATGTTGCCGCTCTGGCGCATTGCCCACGACGCCGGGTCGAGCCGGACGATCGCCGGCCACCGGCACGCCACGCGGGGCCGGCGCGCGATCGTTGGCGCACAGATCGCGTTAGGCCTGGTCCTGCTCATCGGCACGTCACTGCTCGCGCGAAGCTTCATCCGGGTGCTCACGGCCGACCGGGGGTATCGGACCGACCACGTGCTCTCGTTCACTGCCTGGGTGTACGACGAGTACCCGGATGGCGGGCAGCGGCTGCAGTTCGTGCAGCGCATGCTCGACCGGTTGTCGGCGATTCCCGGCGTCGAGTCGGCGGCGATGGGTTCGGCGTTGCCAATGGCCGATGAGATCACCGGCGAAACGGCCGACGTGATTCCGGTTGGCTCCGCGGGGCTTCCCGGAGAGGAACGGTCGGCGCGGGGCATCGTCGTCTGGCCGACCTACTTCTCGACGCTCGGCATCGCCGTTAGGCGGGGACGCGCGCTCGCGATGACCGACGACGCTCACGCGACGCCGGTCGTCGTGGTGAACGAGGCGCTCGTCAGGCGCTACTTCAGCGGCGAGGATCCGGTTGGGCGCGTGATAAAGATCGGGCTCATGGGGCGGCCCATCGACCGGCTCATCGTCGGTGTCGTCGCCGATACGCGACACGCGCGGCTCGACGCCGATCCCGAACCGGGCGTGTTCATTCCCTGGGCACAGATGCCGCTCGCCTCGCTCACGTTCATCATGCGCACGAGCGTGGACCCCGGGACGCTCGTGCCCGTCGTGACGAAGACGCTGTTCGAGGTCGACCCGCGCGTGGGCATTGCGCGCACCGCCACACTCGAGTCGCTGCTGGACCAGCGGCTTCGCGAGCGCCGGTTCCTCCTCGTCCTGCTCGGCGCCTTCTCGATTGCCGCCATTATGGTAGCCGCGCTGGGCGTGTTCGGCGTGATGAGCCAGGCGGCTACCGAGCGCCGTCGCGAGATCGCGGTCCGTATGGCGTTAGGCGCCACGCCCCGCACCATCATCGGCGAGTTTGTCTCCGAAGCGGGCTGGATGACGGTCGCCGGCCTGGTCGCAGGGCTGGCCATTGCTGTCGTGGCAACACGCGCAATCACGAGGTTCCTGTACCAGGTCGCGCCGTTCGATCCGGCGTCCGTCGTCATAGCCGTCGTTGTCGTAGTCGGCCTGTCGATGGTGGCCGCACTGTTGCCCGGTCGCCGCGCGTCGCGTACGAACCCCGCGTCAGTGCTTTCGGAGAGCTGACTGTCGATGGTATCGAAACGGGCCACCGTGGGCACAAAGCGTTACTATCGCCGGTTGACACGGCCGAGTTCAGGTGCGATAAGTCTCGGCCGCCCAACGAAATGACGCCACCACGTCGGTGGCCCGTCTCACGCATGGGCTACCGTCGGAATGCGTCTTCGACATCGCTTGCTCGGGCTGTTCGCTGCGTTCGCGCTGGTCCCCCTGCTTGCGATGGGGGCTTTCGACTACACGCGTTCGCTGCGGCACCTCGAAGCCGTGCTCTCGGTGCAGACACGAAGCATTGCCGATCGCGCGGGGCAGGAGCTGAAGGACCGCCTCGACCTCCAGGAATCCGACCTCGTTCTTCTTTCACGAAACGCCGAGACGCAGCAGTTCCTCCGGCTTCTCGCAACCGGTGGATCGACTCCGAATGCAACTACCGCTAGGCAGGATGTCGAGCGGTACTGGCAGGAATTGTGGACGACGATGCACTTCGGCTACGAGCGGGTCGCGCTCGTCGATCTCGCCGGAAAGACCCAACTGGTACTCGGCACAGGGTCCGAGGCGGCTCTCGACCCGAGGGCGCTGCGGCTGCCCGCCGCACCCGGACTCGCGAGAGACATAGCGGACATCGAGACCGGCGCGCCGTTAGGCAGGCTCGAATACACGGCGCTCAACGCCGACCTGGTGCGCGGCGCCGTCTTCCGTTCGGTGTTCGGGGCGCACGGCCGGACGTTCATCGTCGACCGTCGGGCGGGGCGAATCCTCCTCGAACCGTCGGCGAACGCACCCGACACACGGGAACTTCCGTTCGCCGTCGATCTCATTTCACCCGAACGCGGAACATTCTCATACCGGGACTCTACCGGCGGACGCGTGGCCTCGTTCGTCAGCATCGCGGAGCCGCCGTGGACCCTGCTGGTAACGGCATCGCTCGATGAATTCGCCGGGCCGTTCGTCCGGCTGCGGCTTCTGGACCTTACCGTGCTGTTCGCGGTGGTGCTGGCGGTGTCGATCGGCTTCTTCCTGCTGCTCCGGCGCGCGACCGCGTCACTCGACCGCATAACGATTGCCGCCGACCGCGTCGGCCGTGGCGACTTCAATCCCGAGCTGCCGGCGCCCGGCTCGGACGAAGTTGGCCGACTCGCCGCTGCGTTCGGCGCCATGACGGCCCGGATCCGCGAGATGATCGCGCAGGTCGAGGCGAGTCGGCAGATGGGCGTGCTCGGTCGCTTCGCCGCCGAATTATCGCACGAGATCAGGAATCCGCTGACGGCAATCAAGATCAACCTCCAGGGCCTCGAGCGCGACGCACGAGACGGCCTCATCCCGCCCGAAAGCAAGCGGGCAGTCGACATGGCGCTGCGCGAAATCCGGCGCCTTGACCTGGCGGTGAAAACGGCACTGAAGACGGGAAAGCCGCCCGCCGAGCCACGCCCCTTCCAAGTGCATCGCGTGCTCGCCGAGTCGGTGGAGCTCGTGCGGCCGCAGGCGGCCGAGCACGGAGTGACACTTCATACGGCCTTTGAAGCACGCGAGGACACGCTCTCGGGCGATGCCGAGTCGATCCGCGGCGCGGTGTTGAATGTCCTGCTCAACGCGGTTGAAGCGATGCCGGCTCGCGGCAATGTCTGGGTGGAAACAGAGAATGCGAATCGGGATTCGCTGCCGGCGGTGGTGATCCGCATTCGTGATGATGGCCCCGGCATCCCCGCCGAGCTTCGCGATCGCGTCTTTCGCCCGTTCTTCACGACCAAGAGCGAGGGCACGGGACTGGGGCTCTCGGTTGCGCTGCAGACCGCCCGTGCCCACGGCGGCACGCTCACGTTAGGTGATCCGGCCACGAAAGGGACCGAAGTCGTCCTTGAGCTACCGGTCCACGCCCACTCCATGCCCGCCGCCTCATGACACGAAACATCCTGCTCGTGGATGACGACGCCGCCATCCGGGACACACTGGTCCACCACCTGGGACGCGGCGGTTTCTCCGTCACCGCGGCCGATTCCGCCGAGCCGGCGTTAGGTATGCTTGCGGACGTCGACCCCGATGTCGTCATCACCGACGTCCGCATGCCGGGGATGAATGGCCTCGAGCTGGTAGCACTGCTGAAGGAGCGCGCGCCCGACCTCAACGTGGTCGTGATCACCGCGTACGAGGACATGGAGACCGCGGTGGGCGCCATGCGGGCCGGCGCGTTCGACTATCTCGTCAAGCCGCTCGACCTCGACCAGATCGAGCTCGTCATGAATCGCGCGATTCGTGATCGCCAGTTGCGGCAACGGCTCGACCGCATCTCTGAAGATGAAGGCCGCCGATCGGGTCTCGACCAGCTTGTGGGCCGCGACGCGCGCATGATCGAGATCTACAAGCGCATCGGCTCGCTTTCCACCAACAGGGCCACGGTGTTGGTCCGCGGTGAGACCGGAACCGGAAAGGAGTTGATCGCGCGAGCCATCCACTTCAATTCCCCGTGGGCGAGTGAGCCGTTCATCGCGGTCAACTGTACCGCGGTTCCCGAGTCACTGCTCGAATCGGAACTGTTCGGCCACCTGCGCGGCTCGTTCACGGGCGCAGTCACCAATCGCCGCGGGCGTTTCGAGCTGGCCGGCCAGGGCACGATCTTCCTCGACGAGATCGGCGACATCAGCCCCGCCTTCCAGGCCAAGCTGCTCCGCGTCCTGCAGGAAGGCGAGTTTCATCCGATCGGCAGTGAGCGCCCACGCCGGAGCGAAGCGCGCGTCATCGCCGCTACGCACGTGCCGCTGGAGGATCGCGTCCGGGCCGGCGCGTTCCGCGAGGACCTCTATTTCCGCCTGCGCGTTGTGGAGTTGGTGATACCGCCGCTTCGCGAGCGGCGCGAAGATGTCCCGATCCTCGTGGATGCCCTCACGCAGCGTATTCGTCGTCGTCTCCACCGGCCGGCGCTCACAGTGTCGAACGCGGCGCTGGGCCGGCTCGTTATTCACGACTGGCCCGGGAATGTGCGCGAGCTGGAGAACGCCATCATGCGCGCCGCGGTGCTGTCGCCATCAGGCGTACTCGGCGCGGACGACTTCGTGCTCGATGCACAGGCGCGCGAGCCGGCAGGGAACGGTGGCGACACGTTGGATGACGCCGAGCGGCGCCACGTCGCCGCGATTCTCAAGCGCACCAGCGGGAACAAGCGAGCCGCCTGTCGCATCCTCGGCATCTCGCGTCCGCGACTCGATCGAATCCTCGCGCGCCACCGGATCATGGCGACGTTGCGTGACCACGCTGGTAACGATGAGTGACCAGGCGCCTTGAGGATCCCGATGGGGAGGAAACCGAACGCGTTGTGGTTTCGCGACTTGAACGTCGCGACTCGGCTGGCACGAACCTGGAATGGAGCTCGGGTGACCGCGCTGGTTAGGCGGCCTTCCCCAACACGAGGTTCGCCATGAGACATCTCCTTTTCATCGCCCTGGTGGCAGGCGCGGCCACTGCAGCACGGGCGCAGTCGACACAATTCCGGCAGATCTTCACATCCGACTCGATCATTCCAGCATCTGCGGAAACCTCTCCCGATGGCAAATGGATCGTCATCGCGAGAACGGAAGGAAGCCTTGCAAGCTTGTGGATCGCGCCAGCGAACGGCGGTTCACCAACGCGGTTGACGTCAATCGGCTATAGCGACATGCAGCCCGCATGGTTCGCGAGTGGCGATCGGATCGCGTTCATGTCCACTCGCCCGAACCGCAATGGCGGACGCCAGCACTATCTCATGACCCTTGGGATCGATCCCGCCACGGGTCGAGCTGTCGGCGCGCCGCGCCAGGTCAGCAGTGAACCCGTACAGCAGAACGCGCGACCACGCGCATCCAAGGACGGTCGCTGGATGCTCTATATCACCGGGGCGCCGCCGGAGCCGGCCATGCTCAGGATCGTGCCAGCCAACGGTGGCAGCGCGCGAACGGTCGCGACGGGCACGCACCCAATGAACGCGGTCACGTTCAGTCCCGACGGGCGTTTCGTGTACTACGGACAGCAGGCAGGCGTCGGCGGGAAACCGTGCCGCGGTGATGGATGGGGCTGCGCATCGTTCACGATCATGCGCGTTGCGATCGCCGGCGGCGCTCCGGTGCAAGTTGCCCGGGAATCACACAGGATTCGTGTGTTGGCCGCTGACCCGCGGTACGTGCAGCATCAAGTCGTTGCGTCGAACTCGATGAGCAGCACCGGCACATGGGAATTGCGCGATTCAACCGGGCGCGCGCTCGGCCGCATCGAATTCCCCGACGACGTACAGCACTCGTCCTTCACCGGCGATGGTTGGGGAATCGTCGGGATCAATCGCGTGCAGCATCGGGCCATTCGCCTTGTATCGGTGACCGGCGGCGCGATGCGCAACGTATCGACCACGGACCGACGCTGGCCGGAAGCGTGGATGCCCGACGGCTCTGCGATCATCACCGACCGCGAAGAGAACGGCCGCATCGTGATCGAGGTAACAGCGCTCGACGGAAAGGCGGTTTCACAGCACCAACTCCCCGCGAGTGCGCAGAGTTCAGGCTGGAACACGAGTTTCGGTCCGTGGTTCACGTATCAACCTGGCGCACTGGGTCTGACCGCGATCAATGTGGTAACCGGACAGACAAAAGAGATCTCGAGGAACACGGTGTGCTGTCTCCAGGGACGCGGCGGGATGGAGCAGGACGGTGCGAGGTTCGTGTTGTCCGAAGACGACGACATTCAGCAGACGTACAAGACCTCAGATCCCACCACGGGAGCCGTCTCTATTCTTCGGACGTTCAAGAAGGGCGGCGCTCGGCGGCGCAACACCATGGCGAACGGTTCGCGCCTGGCCTGGCTCGAGGAGCGTGGCGATTCCGTAGACCTTATGGTGAGCGACAACGCTTCGGCGCCGATTCGCAAACTCATGTCCGCGCGAGTTCCCTACCAAGGCGCGGGTGAAACGATGGCTTGGAACTGGAAGGGTGATCGCATCGCTCTCTGCGGTGACGCGACGGGAGCACACGGCAGCCTGACAATCGTCGATGTCCAGACTTCGGACCGGCAAGTCATTCCACTCACGGGCGCCACTGACTGTTGGGCTCCACAGTGGCAGCCTGACGACAGCGGGTTGGTCCTCATCGTGACGATGAATCGCGCCGAGAACCCGCCTGACCTGGCGTATCTGTCTCTCAAGCCAGGCGCAAAGCTGTCAGTAATCACTGCCGACGAGCCGTACGATCTGTGGAACTACATCACCTCGCCCGATGGGAAATACGTGACGTACGCCGTGAACCTGCCGGTGTCGCGCGCTTCGATCTCCATCGCAAGCTTCAAGTCGCTGGTCAACGGCACGCGTTAGGCGTGCAACGAAAGACGCCTCCAGGACGCGCTGATGCGTTCTGGAGGCGCTAATCGCTTGGCGACGGCTACCGCTTCGCCGCTCGCATCGCGGACACGTCCCTGGCTATGCCATCCAGCATCGCGTCAAGCTTCGCCCGGTCGAGGTATTCACCACGCACCACGAGACCGTGGATCCGCCGCGTGGCGCTGATGTCCGTGAGCGGATTGCCTTCAAGGATGACGAGGCTCGACGAGGTCCCCGTGCCGAGCCAGCCGTGGCGTGCTTCCCGCTTGAGGAATTTCGCACCGTTGATCGTGGCGCCCTGCAACGCCTGCAGCGGTGTCAGGCCCGCCTTCACCAGCAGTCCAAGCTCGTCGTGCAGCCCGATGCCTGGATAATCGTACGAGTTCAAGAAGCCTGCGTCCGTACCAGCGAGAATGAGCACGCCGGACTGCTGCACCAGCGGAAGCTTCGTGCTGCTCGACTCGTAGTTCGCGTGGCGGCGCGCGATTTGTTCCGGCGTCGAACCTGCCTGCCGCTCGATGCGCCAGCCGTAGGTCGCCTGCAATCCGGGCCCGATGTACTTCAGGTACGGATCGTTGCGATGGTCTTCGCTGTCGAGGAACGCCAGCGTGCGACTGATGTTCAGCGTCGGCGTGAGCGCTGTCCCCCGTTCCGCCATCAGGCGATACAGCGCCAGCGCGGTTGCCGTGTCGAACGGCGCGCGTCCATCCGCGCTTGCTGCCCTTGGCGCTCCCTCGGAACCACCACGAATCGCATACGACAGGTGCTCGATCGAGCCGAGGCCGAGTTCGACGGCCTCACGCACCGGCACCGCGGCCGGGATGTGTGAGGAGCTGGTCATTCCCCGCGCGCGGGCCTTTCGCAATGCATAACGATAGAGGTTCGGCTTGAGCGCGTTGTCGGTCAGCTTGACGAAATCCACGCGCTGTTTCTGCAGCAGGTCGAGCGCGCTATCCACGCCAGCTTCCGTCTCGACTTCGGTGTCGCCGGGCCAGATCGAGTTCTTCCCCTCGATCTTCGGCCCCGAGGTGAAGATTGTCGGTCCAGCGAGCGAGCCATTGTTGATTGAGTCGCGCCACGCCAGCACCGTCATCGCCAGGTCTCCGGCCGCGTCCCTGAGGCCGGTCACGCCATGCGCGAGGTATAGCGGCAGCAGCAGCCGGTTTTCGGCGATCAGCGTATCGCCACCACCGAAGTGCATGTGCATGTCCCAGAGGCCCGGGATGACCCACCGCCCACCGGCGTCGATCTCGCGCCGGGCGCGGAATCGCGAGGCGGCTCCGTCATCAACAATCGCCACTACCGTGTCACCCCGGATCGCGATGCAGCGATCCGCGGACACTGTGCCGGATCGCGTGTCGACGACGTTGGCGCGCCTGACGAGCAGGTCCACCGGAGTTGCCTGTGCCGGAGCGGCGACAGGCACGAGAATCGCCGCCAGGGCGATCGCGATTCCAAACTTCATGACCCTGTCCTCCGCCTGCTTACGTCTCGGACTGCTTGACCTCGGAGTGATCGCCGAGCGTGACTTCTCCCTTCGCGCCCGCCACGATGACATCATCGCCGATGAGCGAGTTCACGAGCGTCGAGCGAACGATCCGGCAGTTACTGCCTGCGATCGTGTCACGAAGGGTCGAGTGCTCCACGATCGAACCGGCGCCCAGCGAGACGTTAGGCCCCACCTTCGAGTTCACGATCTTCGCGCCGTCCTCGATGTAGACCGGGTCGATGATCTGCGACCGGTCGATCCCCGCAGGGACGCGCGCCCGGCCCTTCTCGAGCATCACACGATTGGTGTCGAGCAGCGTGTCGATCTTCCCGGCGTCGTACCACCCATCGACGTCGATCACCTTGATCTCCGCGCCCTTGTCGATCATGTACTGGAACGCGTCGGTCAGGAAATACTCGCCCTGGTTCTTGGGCGACTTGAGCACCTGATCGATGCCCTCGTACAAAAGCTTCCAGTTCCGGATGTAATAGAGGCCGATGTTCGCCCGCTTCGAGATCGGCGTCTTCGGCTTCTCCACGATCTTTGTCATGTTCCCGTCGGCATCCGTCACCACGACGCCGAAGCGCTGGTAGTCCTCGACGGTCTTCACCCAGATGATGCCGTCGGCATCGGTTCGGTTGATGACGGACAGGTCGGCGTCGAAGATCGTGTCGACAAAGATGATCAGCACCGGCTGGTCGACGTACGCACGCGCCAGGGCCACCGCGCCCGCCGTCCCGTCCTGCACCTGCTGTTCGATGAACACCGCCGGAATCCGGAACGCCTCACGAGTGTACTGCTCGACCTTCTCCTTGAGGTGCCCCGTGATGTACACGACCTGCTCGACGTTGCCTAACCGCTCGAGATCCTCGAGGATGTAGGCCATCACCGGCTTGCCGGCGACCTTGAGCATCGGCTTCGGCGTGATGTGCGTGTGCGGCCGGAGCCGCGTGCCCTTCCCCGCCAGCGGGATGATGACCTTCATGGCGCGCTCGTTCCTTCTCGTCCGTAACGGTCCTTGAGCCGCACGACATCATCCAGCTCGGGCGTCGACACCTCGAGCACGTCGCAATCGGTGACGGCTTCCATGTAGTGGATCGTTCCCGGCGTTATGCGGAAAGAGTCGCCGATCTTGAGCTGCACGTCCGTCATTTCCGGGATGGGGCTCCGCCCCGCGACGGGTGTCTCGCCCGTCCCCGCCGTTCGCAAACCGGCCAGCCCTGTGGCCTGTGGCCTGTGTCCTGTGGCCTGCGCAGCCTGGACCCAGTACTTCAGCACCCCGGCCAGCAGGAAGACCGTTTCGTCTTTCCTGTTGTGATACTGCACCGAAAGCGCGTGACCGGCCTTGATGTGCAGGATCTTGCCGACGTAGCGATCGGTCTTCGCCCAGATCGTCTCATGTCCCCAGGGCTTCGGGACGGTCGTAACCTCCACGCGGCCGCTCATGCAGGCAACTTGGACTTGGACTCGAACTTGGACTCGAACTTCATCTGGCTGAGACGATACGAGCTTTGAGAGTCTTGAGTCTCTTTCGCACCGAACCATCCATCACACGGTCCCCGACGCGGACAACCACGCCGCCGAGCAGGTCGGGATTCACGCTCACATGCGGCACCACCGTCTTCGCGAACGCGCGCGAAAGCTGCGCCGCGATCGTCTTGTGGTCGGCGTCGCTCGCTTCGCGCGAGAGCGTCACCTGCGCGTGGATTCGACCGCTGGTCTCGTCCACCAGGTTCCCGTATTCCACGGCGATCTGAGGTAGCAGCATCTGCCGGCGATTCAGGACGACCTTCTGGATAAAGCGCACCATGGGCTTCGGGAGCGTTCCACCGAATGCCTTCCCCATGATGACATTTTTCTGCGCCGCCGAAATCTGCGGAGCGGAAAGGAAGTTGCGCAGACGAGGATCTTCCTCCATGGCGGTCCCGACGCCGCTGATCGCGGCGCCCCAACCATCGAGGTCTTTCGCCTTGCGCGCCAGGGCCAGCAGCGCCTCGGCGTAATTGCGGGCGATCGTCGTAGCGCGCATTACGCCTTACCGCCCAGAGAAACGGAACTCAGGTAGCCTTCGACGAGCTTGCGATTGGCATCGGTATCGAGGTTCCGCTCGATCACCTTGCCCGCGCCGGCGATGGCCAGATCCACCGCCTCACGACGCAACGCGGCGATCGCGTTGGTCTTCTCATTGTCGATGTCGCGCCGGGCGCGTTCCAGCAGCTCCTGCTGTTGCGCCTTCGTCTGCTCCATCAGGTCGCCGCGCAGTTTCTCGGCGGTGGCGCGCCCGTCGGCGATCAGCTTCTGCGCCTCGCCACGCGCCTGCTCGAGCTGCGCGCGGTTTTCGGCCAGTACCCGCGCCGCTTCGTCGCGATCGCGCTTCGCGCTGTCGAGCGCGTCCTGGAGCGCGCGCTCGCGCGCCTCGACGGCCGCCAGCATCGGCTTGAAGGCGAAGCGGGACAGGACGACCAGCAGCAGCGCGAAGATGACGATCGTCCAGAACATCAGGCCGCCGTTAGGCGACAGCAGGTCGCCCTTGCCCTCTTCCTGGAGGGCGACGGCGGCGAGGTTCAGCGTGAGCATCTGCATGGGAACCGGATGGGAGATTTGAGATGGGAGATGTGACCGTTGCTCTCCCGGATTGCCGGCGACAGACCCCGGGGCCTGACGCCGGCCACTGAATTACAGCGCGCCGGCCTTGCCCTGGATGACGAATGCGATGACGGCGGCGAAGAGCGCGACGCCCTCGATCAGCGCGGCGAGAATCAATGCTGCCGTCTGGATGGTGCCGGCTGCCTCGGGCTGGCGCGCCATGCCCTCGACGGCGGAGCCGCCGATACGACCGATGCCGACACCGGCGCCGATCGTCGCGAGTCCGGCGCCGACACCGGCACCGATCATCGCGTAACCCGAGCTGTTATCCGCTGCTGCCTGCGCAATCGCAGTGAGCATTGGGATGATTGCCATTGTTGTTCTCCGAACGTATGTCGTTATGCAGCAGTCGCCCCGCAGGCGCCATCCTGGCCGCCGCTTCCCGTCACCGAGGCCCGGGCCTCAACGGGATTCCCAGACATTCGCCTGGTACTGTCGGATCGGAGTGGAGCGCGCTCTCCGATCTCGTGGTTCTACATCAGTTGTGAGTTTCAGTTAGTGATGCGCCACCCGCATCTGCCCAATGAAGACGGTAGTCAGGAGCGTAAAGATGAACGCCTGCAGGAATGACACGAAGATCTCGAGCAGCATGATGCCGATCGCCATCAGCAACGGCGCCAGGCCGGCCGGCAGCTTGAAGGCGAAGATCAATCCGATGAACGCCAGCACGACGATGTGACCCGCCGTCATGTTCGCAAAGAGACGGATGGCCAGCGCGAACGGCTTCGTGAGCTTGGACGCGATTTCCACCGGCGTCATCACGAAGAACATGATGACGCGCATCACCGGGTGGAGATCCTTGTTCCAGTAGAAGATCGTGTTCAGGTAGCCCAGGCCCTGCGCGCGGATGCCGGAGATCTCGGTCACGATGAGCGTCAGGACCGCCATCGTCGCGGTCACCGAGATGTTGCCGGTGGCGGTCGAGCCGTACGGGATCAGGCCTAACAAGTTGGCGAACAGCAGGAAGAAGAAGATCGTGAGCAGGTAGGGCGCATAGCCTTCGCCGTGCGGGCCGATGTTCTTCATGATCACTTCGTTCCGGATGTACAGCACCATGCCTTCCAGCCCCGCGGCGAAGCCCATCGGCCGCCCGACCGCGTGCGTGTGCCTCGTGTGCGCGCGCGCCGTGCCGATCAGTACCACCGACGCCAGCGTTGCCGCCAGGAAGAGCATCAGGACATGCTTGGTCGGCGACAGCTGGATCTCGAGGCTGCCGATGCGCACCGGCTCCCAGAGCGGGCCGCATCCATGCTCACCCACGTGGCGGCCCAGGCAGAAGTGCCTGGCGAAGGGCGGTCTCCAGTACGGCAGCTCGATCTCGTAGCCGTCCGTGATGTGCGGCGTGATGATGTCGACTTCCTGTGGCACCGCGTGCTCGCCGGCGGGGGCGGCGG
>Ga0111538_10009840_pt1 | contig 12737 bp, 10 predicted proteins | sample SoiMethybrSBSTD1_FD_79669 | JGI IMG/M metagenome (GOLD analysis project Ga0111538, IMG submission 79669) | Bulk soil microbial communities from a Populus tree surrounding site in Tennessee, USA - Soil MetaG P. TD hybrid SBSTD1 (version 2)... | ecosystem: Environmental > Terrestrial > Soil >...
GGATCGGCGGCCACCGCCGGCGATCCCTGCTCGCCGGTGGTGGCGGCGTTCACGCGGAACTCGCCCCCGGCGCGGAGCTGCGCCCCGGCCGGCGCCGCGGCCAGCAGCGCGAGGAGGCCCGCGGCCCACGGGCGCGTCACTTGATGGCGAGGATGGCGTCGATCAGCTTCGGGTCGTCCGGGAGCTGGCCCACCTTGGGCAGGCGCTTCACCAGCTCGCGCCAGCGCGCGTCGGCGGCGAAGGCGCGCGCGAACAGCGGGCGCGCCGCGTCGAGCTGCTTGTTGGTGGCCAGGGCCACGCCGTGCCAGAACGCCATCTCGGCGTTGCTGGGCACCAGCTTCTCGGCCGTGCCGTATTCGCGCTCGGCGCAGGCCCAGTCCTTGGTGGCCACGCAGTCGTCGCCCGCGCTCATGTGGTTGTAGGCCCGCTGCAGGTTCACCAGCCGGCGCAGCTCGGCCAGGGGATCCGGGTGGTCCTCCACGCGCAGGTCGAACACCTTCTCCGCCCAGGGGCGGCCGGAGGAGGTGGCCTTCACGATGAGGATGGCCGCCGACTGGCGGCCGCGGATGTCGCCGCCCTCGGCCTGGGCGGCGTCGAGCGCGGCCAGCAGGCGGTCGGCCAGGTCGCCCTTCGCCGATTCGTAGGCCATGGCCATGGCCGGCCACACCGTGGCCTTCTCCATGAGGTTGGCCTGCACGGCGTAACCCTGGCCCTTCTGCCCGCCCGCGGCCGGGATGTCGAGGGAGCCGGTGTGGGTGGCCACGTTGCCCTTGGCGTCGACCATGCCCACCTGCCGCACCTCGCGGCCGGAGTCGGCGGCCAGCAGCTCGGCCAGGGCCTCGGGCGCCGTGCGGCCGGCCTTCATGAGGGCCAGGCCCTTCGGGCCGTACGCGGGCTCCACGAACGACTGCGTGGCCACCGCGCCCACGCCGGCCTCGGCCCAGGTGACGCTGCCGCCCACGGAGAACCAGTGGCTCTGGACGGCCACGCCCATCTCGCCGGTGGCGGGATCGCGGGCCACGATCGAGTAGGTGGCCACCGGGCGCACGGCCGTGGGCGGCGCGGCCACCGAAGCGGCGAGGAGAGCGAGAGCCAGGGTCATGGGACTCCTCCGGGCGTGGGTGAAGTGGACAAGGGTCGCGGGGCGACGAGATAATGCCCCGTTCGCCTCCCCGAGGAAAGCGTGTCCAGAGAAAGGTGTCGATGAGCAAGGAAGACTTGATCGAGCTGCAGGGTGTCGTGAGCGAGGTGCTGGCCGGCGGCAACTACAAGGTGCAGGTGGGCGAGAACCACGAGGTCCTGGCCCGCCTCAACGGCAAGATGCGCCAGTACCGCATCCGCGTGATCGCCGGCGACCGCGTGACGGTGGGCGTCTCGCCCTACGACCTGAAGCGCGGCCTCATCACCTACCGCGCCAAGTAGGCGGCCCGCCAAACGGCGGCACACTATAATCGCCGCGGCAACGGCGCATGGACTCCACCCTCGCTCCCGCGTACCAGGCGCTGCCCTCCCTGGTCTACCTGCGGGCGCAGATCCCGGCCCGCCATCCCTCGGCCGCCCTGCTGGGCGAGGAGCGCCTGGGCAGCGGCGTGGCCTCGGGCCCGGGCGTGGTGGTCACCGCGCACTACCTCGTTCTGGGCGCCCGCCAGATCCACCTGGAGGGCGCCGACGGCCAGGTCCGCACCGTCAAGCACACGGTGATCGACCACGAGTCCGGCCTGGCCGTGCTCGTGCTCGAGGGTCCGCCGCTGCGGCCCGCCCCGGTGGCGGACGGAGCGGCCCGCCCGGGCACGCCGGTGTTCATGCTCACGTGCACCGGCGAGCGCGAGTGGAAGGGCGCCACCGGCCACGTGACGCAGGTCGGCCCCTTCGAGGCCTACTGGGAGTACATGCTGGACGGCGCCATCATGACCACGGCCGTGAACCCCGGCCTGGCCGGCGCTCCCCTCTTCGACGCCCGCGGGCGCACGCTGGGCGTGGTCACGCTCGGCCTGGCCGCGGTGGCGCGCTACAGCCTGGCCATCCCCTTCGATCTCTACCTGCGCAAGCGGGACGAGATGGACAACGGCCGCCTGCCCCCGCTGGGCTACGCCTGGATCGGCATCTACCCCCAGCCCCAGGACGGCGGCATCGCCCTCACGGGCGTGGTGCCGGGCGGGCCGGGCGAAAAGGCGGGCCTGGAGCGCGGCGACCTCATCCTCTCCGTGGACGGCCAGGCCGTCTCCACGCTGCGCGAGCTCTACGACGCCATCCGCCGGCGGGTGCCCGGCGACTCGCTCAGCTTCCAGGTGCTGCGCGAGTCCACCATCCGCGTGGTGGAGGTCACGGGCGGCGACCGCGAGGCCTTCTTCCGATGATCCTGAAAGTGGCCCGCATCGGGCACCCCGTGATCCGCCGCCGGGCCCGCGACCTCACCCGGGAGGAGCTGCGCTCGCCCGACCTGCAGCGCCTGGTGGACGACATGACCGAGACCATGCACGAATACGACGGCGTGGGCCTGGCCGGTCCCCAGGTCCACCTGGGCCTGCGCATCGCCGTCATCGAGGTGCCGGGCTCGGACGAGCGCTCCATCGCGGCCGTGCCCCTGACCGTGCTCATCAACCCGCGGGTCACGCCCCTCGGCGACGAGACGGTGGACCTGTGGGAGGGCTGCCTCTCGATCCCCGATCTGCGGGGGCTGGTGCCCCGCTACCGGCGGCTGCGCCTGGAGGCGCTGGACCGCCGCGGCAAGCCGTTCACGGTGGAGGCGGAGGACTTCTTCGCCCGCGTGATCCAGCACGAGTGCGACCACCTCGACGGCGGCGTCTACCTCGACCGCATGCGCGACATGCGGACGCTCTCGTTCCTGCCCGAGTTCGAGCGGTTCGTCCAGCACGCGCACGAGGAGGAAGACGAAGAGGAAGTGGAAGAGGAAGAGGAATAGCGCCCACGGGCACGAGGGGGGTAGCCCGAAGGGCGTAGGGGGGCTGAGCGGATCGCGAAGCGGTGGCCCCCCTGAATAAGGAAGCAAACGGGCGCCGGCAGGCGAATGCCGCTATGCGGGTGTAGCCGAAAAGAACGACTGCGCTACGGCCGTTCACGGGCACGTTCACGGGCACGTTCACGGGTACGGGTACGGGTACGGGTACGGGTACGGGTACGTCTCCTCTAGTGGGATCGGTCGGTGCCGAGCCCCATCCATCTCGCGTCCGGCGTGGCCGGGGGCGAGGCCATCGGCATGCGCACCACCAGCTCCGCGCCGCCGCTCGCGCGGTAGCGGCCGGTCAGGCTGCCGCCGTAGTGGGCCACGATCTCGCGGGCCAGGGTCAGGCCGAGGTCGGGGTCCTGCCGTGAGTCGACGTTGCCCGCGGCCAGGGGAGTGAGCAGCGTGCGGGGCAGGCCCTGCCCCTCGCCGCGCAGGCGGACCACCAGCTCGTCGCCCTCCAGCGCGGTGGCCAGCTCGATGGAGCCGGTGCGCCCGCTGGAGCGCAGCGAGACGGCCGCGGCGTCCAGGCAGCACAGCAGGGCCTGGCGCACGGCCGGCGCGTGCACCCACCACACGGCGGGCAGGTGGGGATCGAGGGCCCGCACCACCCGCACGCCCTCGTGCTCGAGGTCGGCCGCGCGCAGCTTCACCACCTCCTCCACCAGCCGGTTCACCGAGGCCAGCTCGGGCGTGGCCCGTCCGCCCTGCAGCAGCGCGATCAGGTTCCGCGCGATGCGCGCGGCCATGTCGGCCCGGGTCTGGATGCGCTCCGAGTCGCCGCGCACGCGGCCGGAGGCGTCGCTCTGCGTGAGCACCAGGCGGTTCAGGGCGGTGATGCCCGAGAGGTGGCCGGTCAGCTCGTAGACGGCCGCCGCCACCACCTTCAGCGTGCGCTCGGGATCGGCGCCGCTCACGCCGCTGGTGGCGGAGGCCGCGCGCCGGAGAAGCAGCGGGGAGCGGTGCGTGAAGTACTCGCGCGCGGCCAGCAGCCCGCCCACCACCACCACCGCCACCCAGGTCAGGCTGCGCCGGGCCAGGTCGAGCTCGGTGTGGGCGGAGGGCGACATGAGCGCGTCGAAGGCGGGCAGCGCGGCCAGGGAGAGCAGCGCGGCCGCCGTCCACAGGGGCGGGGGCGGCTCCCAGGCCGCGGGCAGCGCTTCGCGGCGGGGCCCACTGGTGCGCTCGCCGAGCGCGAAGCCGGCCAGCAGCAGCGGCGGCACGATCCAGCCCAGGTCGGTGAGCGAGCCGCCCGCGTATTCGGGCAGGCTGCGGATGTAGCCGGCCAGGGCCTGGCCGACGGCCCACAGGCCGACGAACGCGCTCAGGCGCGCGAACAGGCCGCGCCAGTAGGGCGTGGCCGCGCGCAGGGCCAGGGCCAGGGCCCAGGCGGCCACGGACAGGCGCAGCGCACCCCGCCAGAGCGCGGTCTGCTGGCGCAGGGCCGGGTCCCACACGCCGAAGGGGCCGGGCAGCAGTACCAGGTAGAAGTGGACGTAGACGCAGAGGCAGAACACGGCCGCCGCGCCCAGCAGCCAGGCCGCCGAGCGGCGATGGTCGCGCGGCCGGTCGGGGCGGGCCAGCAGCGCCAGCACCCAGGCCAGCTCGGCCAGGGCATAGGCGCCGAAGTGCCACACCCCGCCGCGCTCGGCGCCGCCCAGCCCGCCCTCCCACACGCGCAGCGCGCGCGTGAGGCTCCAGATGGCGGGGCCGGCCGCCAGCAGGGCCCAGAAGCGGCGGGACTGCCCGTGATGGCAGCGCGCGGTCCAGAAGAGCGCCAGCGCGGCCACCGCGCTGGCGCCGACCTGCATCCACACGCTCCAGGCCAGGCGCACGGTGGACGGCACCAGCACCAGCACCAGCGCCGCGGCCGCGGAGGCCACCACCGCGCCCACCAGCGGCCAGTCCGGCGCCTCGCGCCCGGCCGCGGCCGGACGCGGCAGCGGCAGGTGCACGGCCACGCAGCCCCCCTGCTCCACCGGCTCCACCGTGACCGCGCCCCCGTGGGCCCGGGCCACGAAGTGGGCGCGGGTGAGGCCCAGGCCGAAGCCCTCGCCCACGCGGCGGGTGGTGAAGAAGGGCTCGAACACGCGGTGCAGGAGCTCGCGCCCGATGCCGGGCCCGTCGTCGGCGAAGCGCAGCACCACCTCGCCGTCGCGCACGTCGCCGCTCACGCGCAGCGTGCCCCCGGGCGAGGCCTGGGCCGCGTTGCGGATGAGCTCGACGAAGCAGCCGGCCAGTGCCTCGCGCGCGGCCAGCACCGGGGGCAGAGCGGCCAGCCCCTCCAGGGCCACGTTGAGGGCCGGCCCTTCCTCCAGCGCCTCGAGCACGCAGCGCTCCAGGAGCGCAGCCAGCTCGACCTCCTCCCGGGCGTCCACCCGCGGCAGCAGGGCGCCCGAGAGGCGGCCCACCACGTCGCGGGCCCGGGTGGCCTGCTCCAGCGCGCGTTCGCCCTTGTCGCCCAGCAGCGCGGCCGCGGCCTTCACGCGGCGGAGCACGTCCTCCACCGCCGACTCGATGCGCGGCACCAGCGGCGTGGCCAGGCGCCCCAGCTCGCCCAGGCGCTCGCCGCGCTGCTCCTCCTCGACGCGGCTGCGGTGGGCCAGCGCCATCTCCCGCGCCCGCTCCCCCTCGGCCCACAGGCGGACCGCACACCCGAGCGTGAGGACCGCCGTGAAGGCCAGCAGCAGCTCGGTGCGCGGCGGGAGCTCGATCCCGACCATGGGCAGCAGCAGCGAGAAGAAGCCGTCGAAGGCGGGCAGGCCCAGGCCGCAGAGCAGCAGGGCCAGGTCGGCGCGCCGCCGGCGGCGCTCGGGCCACGGGCCGGGGTCGTGGGCGGCCAGGGCCAGGAAGTAGTAGGGAAGGATCCAGGCCACGTCGGCTGGCCCGCCGGGCGCGAGCTGCCGGCCGAAGGCCTGGGACACGGCGCCCAGGCACGAATAGGTGAGGGCGTGAAGGGCGATGGCGCCGTAGGCGTGCCGCCAGCGGCGCTCGTCGACGATGCGCCACAGCGCGCCGGACCAGAGGGCCAGCACCAGCCACAGGAGCCCCTGGGCCCAGCGCCAGCTCATGGGCCGGCCGATCAGGGGCAGGAACGAGAGGCGCAGGAACGAATAGGTGATGGCCACGGCGATGAGGCCGACGTCCACGCGCGCCACCAGCCCGCGCCGGCGCCTTGGCGGGTGCGGCCGCACCGCCATGGCCGCGATCATGGGCAGCAGGAAGCCCAGGAAGAGCGCGTCGAGCAGGAGGGGAAAGCCACGCTGCTCCTGCACGTTGGACCAGGGCGAGTAGCCCAGGAGGGCGGCCATCGCCCACACGCCGTTGGCCAGGGACCAGGTGGCGGCGCCCAGGGCCAGCAGGCCGAAGAACCAGGCCAGGCGCCCCTGCTCGCGCCGGGCCCGGCGGGCCAGGAGCGCGGCGGCGGTCCCGGCGGGCAGCATGAGCGCGGCGTCGGCCGTCCACTGCGGGAAGTGGAGGGCGAAGAGGGCGTAGTAGCCGGCGAAGTAGACGGCCCAGACCAGGGCCAGCCGCGCCTTCACTGTTCCTCACCCGCGGAGCGCGTGGCCCGCTGGAGCTGCTGCACCACGTCGGCCGCCGCGCGCGTGGAGGCCATCAGCTCGCGCAGCGCCGGCGCGTCGGCCGCGCCGCCATGCAGGGCCAGCTCGGCCCAGCCCGAGACGGCGGTGAGCGGGTTGTTCAGCTCGTGGGCCAGGCCGGTGGCGAACTGCAGGTAGGGGTTGGGCTCGCCCAGGGCCAGGCGCGCCTCGTCGGCCTCGCTGGAGGGCGGCGGCTGCACGGTCCACCGCTTCACGCGGGCGGCCGCCAGCACGGTGAGCGCGCCCGTGGACAGGAGGGCCAGCAGCGTGCGCTCCGCGGCCAGGGCCGGCGGCGAAGACGCCAGCAGCCGCTCCGCCAGGTCGACCAGGAGCGGCGCGCTCATGGCCAGGGCCAGGGCCGGATGGGGGACGCTGGCGCCCGTCATCCAGGGCGCCCGCACCCAGGCCGCGGCCGGGGCCAGCCGCGCCGCCGCCCCCATCCCGAGCACGGGCAGCAGCCAGAGCGCCTCCCAGGCGCAGTAGGGCTGGTACGCGCCCTGCGTGTAGAGCCAGCTGGACCCGGCCGAGCCCAGCACGCCCAGCCCCGCGCTCACGGCCAGCACCCCGTACGCGCGGCGGAAGGCCTGGCCGGCGGCGCCGAAGGCCAGCCCGGCCGCCCAGACCATGGGCAGGAGCTCCTGCCCCACCATCACCGTGATCGGCAGCGGCGCCCCGCCCCCTTCGGGCAGCACCGCGAAGTACAGGACCGCGAAGCAGCCCAGCACCACCACCATCAGCCACTCGAGCTCCGCGCCCCGCGCCTGCTGCACCGTGCGCGGCCGGTCCGCGCGCACCAGCAGCGCCACCGAAAACAGCACCAGCGACGCGTAGTAGGCGGCCTGGCCCGAGGCCAGCAGGCTGCCGTGCAGCCACCACGCCTCCTGCGCGGCCAGGAGGACGTGGCTGAACGCGCGCGCGCCCGCCGCTCCCGCCACCAGCATCCAGAAGGCGCGTTCGCCCTCGCGCGAGAGGCGCGAGGCCTGAAGCGCGTAGAAGACGGAGGCCCCGCCGGCGGCCAGGAAGGCGGCGGAGGCGGCGGCCACGCGCCAGGCCACGGTGGGCAGCGGCACGAACACCGTGGCCAGCGCGTAGAGCCCGGCCAGGCCCAGGCCGGCCAGGGCCGTGCGCGCCGCCGGGGGCAGGGCCTTCACGCGAGGCCCCGTGTTATCTTGAGCGGCCGATGGAACCCATCCACGACGGAAGGCCGGCGGTGAGCCTGCGCAGCGCCTCCGCGCAGCCCTACGACGGGGCCATCGCCGCCGCCCGCACCTGCTACGCGCCGCGCGTGATCGCGGTGGAGGAGGTGACGCCGGCCCAGCGCGAGACGATCGGCCCCCTCACCTTCGAGGCCGGGCACCACACCGTCTACCAGCACGCGCACTTCGAGTTCGGGCTCGAGAACGTGAGCCGGCAGTTCGTGTGGTCCTTCCTGCACTCCCACCCCTTCTACAACTCCGAGCAGTCGAGCCAGCGCTTCGTCCGGCTGGACCGCATCGCGGCGCACGTTCCGCCCGGCCTCGGGCAGAAGGCGCGCGCCGTGTTCGAGGAGGGAGTCGCCACGGCCTGGGAAAGCTACCGGAGTCTCTCACAGATCCTCCGCCAGGACACGGCGCGCATCCTCACCGACCTGCGCCACGTGGGGCCGCGCGCCTCCGACAAGCGCAAGAACAAGGTGGCCCGGGAGTCCGAGAAGAAGGCCATCGAGCTGGCCCGCTACGTGATCCCGGTGGCGGCCCACACCTCCATGGTGCACACCGTCTCCGGCATCGTGCTGCACCGCCTGCACCGCATGATGCGCTCGGGCGACGCGCCGGCCGAGGGCGCGGCCGTGGTGCAGACCATGGTCGACCAGGTGCGGGCCATCGACCCCTTCTTCTTCGACCGCGTGGGCGAGGGCCCGCTGCCCGAGGGGGAGCTGGCCGAGGCGCGCTTCCCGCGCCTGCGCGGCAGCGGCGACGCCGAGGCCGCGCGTCTGGATGCCCTGCTGGGCGACCGGCTCTCCCTGCTGGTGGACTGGAGCGGCCGGGCCGAGGCCACCACGGCCGACGCCGTGCGCGCGGTGCTGGGCGCCTCGCCGGCGGAGGTGAGCGACGCCGAGGCCCTGGGCCGCGTGCTCGACCCCTCGCAGAACCGCCAGCGCCTGGAGACGCTGCAGCTCGCGGTGCACTCGCCGCTGACCCGCGCGCTGCACCATGCCAGCTACACCTTCCTGAAGAGGCTCTCGCACACGGCCGACAGCCAGGACCAGCGCCACCGCATGGTGCCCGGCTCGCGGCCGCTGATGACGCTCACCGACACCGAGAAGCCCGACTACGTGCTGCCCCCGCTGGTGAAGGCCAACGCCCAGGCCCACGAGATCTACGCGCGCGAGATGGAGCGGGCGTGGGCGGCCAAGAACCGGCTGCTCGACATGGGCGCCTCCCTGGAGGAGGCCCTGTACCTGCTCCCCAACGCCAAGGCCCTGCGCTTCCACGAGAGCGGCAGCCTCCTCTACCTGGCCCACAAGTGGACCATGCGCACCTGCTTCAACGCGCAGGAGGAGATCTGGCGGGCGTCGATGGAGGAGCTGGAGCAGGTGCGGGCCGTCCACCCGCAGCTGGCCGCGCACATGGGCCCGCCCTGCGTGCTGCGGGCCGGCCGCATCACCCCCACCTGCACCGAGGGCGAGCACTTCTGCGGCGTGCCGGTGTGGCGCGGCTTCCCCGCCGTTGAGCGCCGGATCTGAGGCCGCGCCAGCCATGGCGCGCCCGCGAGGGGCGAAGGAGCCGGAGCCCACGCTGAGCGGCTGGGGCCGCGTCCCCTCCCCCGGCCGGGAGGTGCGCTCCGAGGACCTGGAGGCCCTCACCCGCGACGCCGTGCTCTGCCGCGGCCTGGGCCGCTCCTACGGCGACTCCTCGCTGCCGCCGGCCAGCCATCCGGTGGTGGCCGGCACCGCGCTGGCCGACCGCCTCCTCCACTTCGATCCGGCCACGGCCACGCTGCGCGCCGAGGCCGGGCTGACGCTGGGAGCGGTCAACCGCCTCTTCCTGCCCCGCGGCTTCTACGGCCCCATCACGCCCGGCACGCAGTCGATCACCGTGGGCGGCATGGTGGCGGCCGACGTGCACGGCAAGAACCACCACCGCGACGGCTGCTTCGGCGAACACGTGACACGCCTGCGCATGCGCGTGGCCGACGGCTCCATCGTGGAGTGCGGGCCGGACGAAAACGCCGACCTCTTCCGGGCCACGCTGGGCGGCATGGGCCTCACCGGCCACGTGCTGGAGGCCGAGTTCCGCCTCTTCCGCGTCCCCTCGCCCTGGATCTTCTGCGAGAGCGAGCGGGTGCCCGACATCGACGCCTACATCGACGCCCTGAAGGCGGCCGCGTCCGAGTGGCCCTACACCATGGGCTGGATCGACTGCCTCTCGCGCGGGCGGTCCATGGGCCGCGGCCTCCTCATCAAGGGCCGCTGGGCGGAGCCGGGTGAGGCGCCGGCGCGCTTTCCGCGCACGCCCCGCCGGCCCGCGCTGCCCTTCGAGCTGCCGGGCTGGGTGCTCAACCCGCTTTCGGTGCGGGCCTTCAACGCGCTGCTGTACCGCTCGCACCTGCGGCGGGTGAGCCGGCGCACGGTCGACCCCGACACCTTCTTCTACCCGCTCGACGCCATCGCCCACTGGAACCGCCTCTACGGCCCCCGCGGCTTCACCCAGTACCAGTGCGTGCTGCCCGAAGAAGCGGGGCGCGGCGCGGCCCGCCGCTTCCTCGACCTGCTCACCCGGAAGGGCGGGGCGTCGATGTTGTGCGTGATCAAGGACTGCGGGCCGGAGGGCCGGGGGCTGCTCAGCTTCCCGCGCCGCGGCATCTCCATCGCCCTCGACATCCCCGTGCGCGACGGCACGCAGGCCCTGGTGGACGCGCTCAACGAGCGCGTGATCGCCGAGGGCGGGCGCGTGTACCTGGCCAAGGACCGCTTCACCCGGCCCGAGCACTACCGGGCCATGGAGCCGCGGCTGGACGAGTGGACGGCCATCCGCCGGAAGTGGGACCCGCAGGGCCGCCTGCGCAGCGCGCAGTCGGTGCGCCTCCTGGGCGACCGGCCGTGAAGGCCGCCCTGCTGGGCGCCACCAAGGGCATGGGCCGCGCGCTGGCCCGCCTGCTGGCCGCACGCGGCGACCAGCTCTTCCTGCTCGGCCGCGACGGGGCCGAGCTCGGGAAGAGCGCGCGCGACCTCGAGCTGCGCGGGGCCGCGGGCGCCGTGGGCACGGCGGCCTGCGACCTGGAGCACCCGGAGCAGTTCGCGCCCGCCCTGGCCGCGGCCGAGCAGGCCCTGGGCGGGCTGGAGCTGGTGGTGGTCACCGCCGGCGTGTTCGCGACCCAGGACCGGCTGGAGCAGGACGCGGACCTGGCGCTCACCCTTCTGCGCGTGGACTTCGCGCACACGGTGGCCTTCTGCGAGGAGGCCCGGCGGCGCCTGATGGCGCGCGGCGGCGGCACGCTGTGCGTGTTCAGCTCGGTGGCCGGCGACCGCGGCCGCAAGCCGGTGGTGCTCTACGGCGCGGCCAAGGCGGGCCTGAGCCGCTACCTGGAGGGCCTCGACCACCGCTTCCGGGCGCAGGGCCTGCGCACGGTGTGCGTGAAGCCCGGCTTCGTGAAGACGTCCATGACCGAGGGCCTGCCCTCCCCGCCCTTCGCCGGCGAGCCGGAGGCGGTGGCCCGCGTGGTGCTGAAGGCCATCGACCGGGGCACGCCCGTCGTGTACGCGCCCGGCATCTGGCGCTGGGTCATGGCGGTCATCCGCCTGCTCCCGCGGGCCGTCATGCGCAAGGTCGGCTTCTAGCCGGGCGGACGAGGGCCCTGCAGGCCGTGTGGCCTGCAGGACCCCACGACGTCACGCCTTCAAGCGGCAGAGCCGATCAGAGGGGCACGCAGTAGCAACCGGCGTAGGGAGCGCAGCAACAGCTCTGCCCGTGACGCTCGTAGCAACAGATCTCGTCGGTGCCCGGACCGCACCCCAGCGGCTTCGCGTTGGACTCGATGGCGGCGCGGAAGGCCGCGCTGACTCCATCCACCGGGGCCGCGTCGCTCACGCTCATGGAGACGCCCGCGTCCGCGGCCAGGCCGGCCGGGGTCGCCGGCGCTTCCGGCCCGTGCGCCGCCGGTGCGGCCGCGTTCACGGCCGCGCCGCAGCCGGGCGTGGGATCGGCCCCGCCGTCGGCACCCGCCTGGGCCAGGCCCAGTCCGAGCACCGCCGCGGCGGTCAAGGCAAACGTCTTCATCCTGCTCATGTCACGCCTCCTTTTGGTGCGGGAGGCGGCTGGCGCAGGGGCGTCGCTGCCCGAGCGCCGCTGCCGGCTCCCTCACGGATGTAGGCGTGACGCCGCCGTGCCGGACGAGGGCACGACGGTGCGGTTTCGCACACCGTTTCAGGGGCGGACGATGGACGGCTAGACGGGCTCCGGACGGTAGCAGCAGACGGAGCCCGTCTCCACGCGGCGGGCCAGGTGCAGTCCCACGGTGGGGTTGGCGGCGGTGATCTCGTCGATGGCGCGCTTGACCGCCTTCTGCACCGCCGTGCGCGCGCGCTCGGGCGCGTCGGCGAAGGAGCGGATGCGGCCGCCCAGGCCGCTGGCCCGGGCCAGCTCGCGCGTGAGCCCGGCCAGCTCCTCCTGATCGGCCGCGGCCAGGGCCGGGCGCAGCCGCAGCTCGTCGATGCGCGTGCGCAGCGCCTTCAGGGCCGGGCGGTCCATCACCGCGTGCGGTCCGCGCTCGGAGGGCTCCGCGGCGCCGTCGAGCACCAGCGTGAGCGCAGGCACGCCGCGGTCGGGCGCGGCCAGCAGCCGGGCCAGGTGGCGCATGCCCACGCGGTCGGGGACGGTGGCCACGTCGTGGCCCAGCGACACCCTCCACTTCCCCCCCGCCACCAGCGTCATGAGCGCGGCCTCGCCGGCGCGCGGGCGGGCCGACACGCCCGCGCCCAGGGCCTCCGTGCGCCAGCGCGCGGCCAGGCGGCCCATGCCGGCCGCCTCGGCCTCCTCGATGGCCTGGTGGATGAGGGCGCGCCCGCGCGCGTCGTGCCCGCCCCGCGGCGTGCGGCGCAGGCGGGCCAGCCCCAGCTCGGCCTGGGCCAGCAGCTCGGCCGGGCGGTGGCCGAGCTGCTGGTTGGCGGCCACCGCGGCGGCCAGGTGCTCGATGCC
>Ga0111538_10009843_pt1 | contig 12735 bp, 11 predicted proteins | sample SoiMethybrSBSTD1_FD_79669 | JGI IMG/M metagenome (GOLD analysis project Ga0111538, IMG submission 79669) | Bulk soil microbial communities from a Populus tree surrounding site in Tennessee, USA - Soil MetaG P. TD hybrid SBSTD1 (version 2)... | ecosystem: Environmental > Terrestrial > Soil >...
CCTGCCCAAGACGCGCTCCGGCAAGATCATGCGGCGGTTGCTGCGCTCCATCGCGAAGGACGAGGAGATCAAGCAGGACGTCTCGACCCTGGAGAATCCGGCGATACTGCAGCAGCTCAGCGAAAAAAACCGCTGAGTGGCGCAAGAGTGTCGAGGAATGAGTGTCGAGTGGTAACGCGAGGAACGACGATTGAGGGTCGAGGAAACCCGCTCAACCGACGCTAGAACTCGTCACTCCCCCCTCGACACTCGACACTCGCACTTCCTCCGACAGGAGGACACATGATCCGGGGTGGTGAGTGAAGTTGGCCCTTTTCGCCGACATCCACAGCAACCTCGAGGCAATCACGGCCTGCCTGCACCACGCCAGGTCGCTGGGGGCCGACCGGTTCGCCTTTCTCGGCGACCTCGTAGGCTATGGCGCGGACCCGGTGGCCGTGCTCGACCTGATCGAGCGCTACGCCGCCGATGGCGCGGTGGTCGTGCTTGGCAACCACGATGCGGCGGCGATCGGGCGCGATACCGGCGCGCTGAACCAGAACGCCCGGACCGCCATCACCTGGTCGCAGGGCAAACTCGGCGCCAGCCAGCGCGCGTTCCTTGCCGGCTTGCCCCTGACGGTACGGCAGGACGATATCCTGTTCGTCCACGCCAGCGCCGCGGTTCCCGAGGAATGGACGTACGTGAGCGGCGCCGTCGAGGCGGAACGCAGCATGAAAGCGGCGGCGGCAGGCTTCGTGTTCTGCGGTCACGTGCACGAGCAAATGCTCTATTACGCGGGTGCCGATGGGCATCCCATGCCTTTCCGCCCGGTCGCGGGAACACCGATACCGACTGCGCGGCACCGGCAGTGGCTTGCGATCGTCGGGTCTGCCGGGCAGCCCCGCGACGAAAACAACGCTGCCTGCTACGCCCTCGCGGACCTGGAGCGCGCGCGGCTCACGTTCTTCCGGGTCCCCTACGACTACCGGCAGGCGGCGCAGAAAATCCGCGCCGCCGGGCTTCCCGAGCGCCTCGCGATCCGGCTCGAACGGGGCAATTGAATGATGGCGCCCCCGGAACCGGGCACCGAGATCGATGGATTTCGTCTCGGCGAGCTGATGCACGTCGGCACCATGGCGTGGGTTTATCGCCTGCTGGGGACCGACGGGCCCCTGCCCCTCATCATGAAAATCCCGCGGCTCGGCGCAGGGGAACGCGCGGTGAACGTCGTCAGCTTCGAGCAATGCCGCCTCGTCCTGGGCGCTCTCGCACAGGGACCTCACTATCCGACGCTGGTCGCGTACGGGGACGTCGAGACCACCCCGTACCTCGTCATGGAGTTCGTGGAGGGCGAGAGATTGATCGAGTGGACGCAGCGGGCCCCGATCCCCGCCCCGGACATTGCCCGCATCGCCACTGCATTGGCCCTCGCATTGGACGAGATTCACCGCCAGGACGTGGTCCACCTCGATCTCAAGGCCACCAACGTGATCTTCCGGGAGAATGGAAAGGCGGTGCTGATCGATTTCGGGCTCTCCCACCACGGCCACTATCCCGATCTGCTCGCCGAGGAATTCCGCTACCCGGTGGGCAACTGGGAGTACATGTCGCCCGAGCAGATCCTGGGCATTCGCTGCGATCCACGCAGCGATATCTTCGCGCTCGGAGGGCTCCTCTACGAGCTCGCCACCGGTCAGCAGCCGTTCGGTCGGCCGCAGTCGATGGCGCATCTGCGAAGGCGGCTCTACCGCGATCCCGTTCCGCCGGCTGCTCTGGTCGCGACGACGCCGCCGTGGCTGCAGGAGATCATTCTGCACTGCCTCGAAGTCGACAACCGCAGGCGCTACGCCTCGGCCGCCGAGGTCGCAATCGATCTGGCAAATCCCGGCCAGATCGCCTTGACCGACCGGGCCGTGAAGCGGCGCCGGTCCTCCTGGACGACGACGCTCTTTCACCGCATGTCGGCGGACAGGTTCGTTCCGGCTCCGTGCCCGCCGCTGGCGATGCAGAGCAGCGATGCTCCGATCGTGCTGGTGGCAATCGATTGCATGCAGGGTGACGAGCCGCTGCTCGAGGCTTTGCGCGAGGCCGTACGGCGCATTGCCGCCGTGAACGATCGCTGCCGGATCGCCTGCGCCACGGTGGTTCCGCCTGCGGCGGCGCTCGAAGGAGAAGGAGAACAAGCCACGGCCACCGGTCGCCATATCAAGCATCTGGTGACGCTGCGGCAGTGGGCGCGGCCGCTGGAGCTGCCCGAGGAGCGACTGACCTGTCACGTCCTGGAGTCGGACAAGCCGGCAGCGGCACTGGTCGACTACGCCACCGTGAACGAAGTCGACGAAATGCTGATTGGCGCGCCCCACCGCCTGGCGTCCGTGCGCCTGTTCCTGAGCGTGGCGGAATCGGTAGTCCGCGATGCTCCGTGCAGTGTTAAGGTTGTGCGTGTGCCACGGCATGACTGAACGGCGCGCGCAAGGGAGGTTCGATGAGTGATCCCGAAACGAGGGGGCAACGCTTCGTCGCGTTGTGCATGCTCGGCATGATGCTGTTCAACTATCCGATCCTCGCGCTGTTCAACGTTCCGGCGACCGTGTTCGGCATCCCGGTCCTGTACGCCTACATCTTCATTGCCTGGGCGGCGCTGATCGGCATGATGGCGCTGATCGCGGATCCGGACCGGTAGGCCCGCAGCGCGGCCACGCCAATGCTGCACGGCAGCGTCATCATCTTCACTGCGTTCGCCTACCTGGGGCTGCTGTTCGCCATCGCCTATTATGCCGACCAGCGCGCGGATGCCGGCCGCCCGATCATCAACAACGCGTACGTCTACAGCCTGTCGCTGGCCGTCTATGCCACCGCGTGGACCTTCTACGGCAGCGTCGGCAGAGCAGCGAGCGACGGCATTGGCTTCCTGCCGATCTACATCGGTCCGACCCTCATGATCGCGCTATGGTGGGTCGTGATGCGCAAGATCCTGCGCATCTCGAAGCAGAACCGTATCACTTCGCTCGCCGACTTCATTTCCTCGCGCTACGGCAAGAGCGCGCTGCTCGGCGGGATCGTCACGGTGATCGCGGTGATCGGCATCCTGCCGTACATCTCGCTGCAGCTGAAGGCGATATCGAGCAGCTTTTCGATCCTGGTGCAGTATCCGGAAATCGTCATGCCGGGCACGGCCGGTCCGCAGCCGATGCGCGAGGATACCGCCCTGTGGGTGGCGCTGATTCTCGCCGCGTTCACGATCGCTTTCGGGACGCGCCATCTCGACGCCGCCGAGCACCACCAGGGCATGGTCGCGGCGATCGCCTTCGAATCCCTCGTGAAGCTGCTGGCGTTTCTGGCGGTCGGGGTGTTCGTCACGTTCGGCCTCTACAACGGCTTCGGCGACCTGTTCGCGCGCGCGGCCGCGGAGCCGAAGCTGCACGCCATGATGACGCCGCTCGAGGGCGTCGCGGGCGGCTACGCGGGCTGGGTCTGGCTCACCATCCTGTCGATGATGGCGATCATGTTTCTGCCGCGCCAGTTCCAGGTAGCGGTGATCGAGAACCTCGACGAGAAACACCTGAACAAGGCAATCTGGCTGTTCCCGCTCTACATGCTGGCGATCAATGTGTTCGTACTGCCGATCGCATTCGGCGGTGTGCTGCACTTTCCCGACGGCGGCGTCGACGCGGACACTTTCGTCCTTACGCTGCCAATGGCCGAGAAGCAGGAGCTCCTCGCCCTGCTCGTGTTCATCGGCGGCCTGTCGGCGGCGACCGGTATGGTGATCGTCGAAACGATTGCGCTCTCGACCATGGTCTGCAACGACCTCGTGATGCCGGTACTGCTCCGGCTGCGCAGCTTGCGGCTGAACGAGCGCCCCGACCTGACCGGCCTGCTCCTGGGCATCCGGCGCGGGGCGATCGTCCTGATCCTGCTGCTCGGCTACCTGTATTTCAAGCTGGCCGGGGAAGCCTACGCGCTGGTGTCGATCGGGCTGATCTCGTTCGCGGCTGTGGCGCAGTTCGCGCCCGTCGTGCTGGGCGGCATTTTCTGGAAAGGCGGCACGCGCCGCGGCGCGATGGCCGGGCTGATCGCGGGCTTCGCGGTCTGGTTCTACACCCTGCTGCTGCCGGCCCTGGCGCGCTCCGGATGGCTGCCGACCGGCCTGCTCGAGCAGGGCCCGTGGGGCATGGAGCTGTTGAAGCCGCTACAGCTGTTCGGGCTGGTGGGACTGGACCAGATTACGCACGCCATGATCTGGAGCATGATAGCCAACATCGGCGCCTATGTTGCCGTGTCGCTGTCGGTCTCGCCGAGCGCGGACGAGCACCGGCAGGCAAGCCTGTTCGTCGACGTGTTCAAGCAGACCGGCGGGACGGGCGGCGCGCGCTTCTGGCGCGGCACTGCCTCCGCGCCGGATCTGTACAACCTGCTGGCACGCTTTCTGGGTGTCGCCTCGGCGGACGGCGCATTCCGCGAGTACGCAGCCGCCAGGGGACTGCGCTGGCCCGACGACGGGCTGACGGCTGACGCGGAACTGGTCCACCACGTCGAGGTTCAGCTCGCCGGCGCGATCGGCGCGGCATCGGCGCGCGTAATGGTTGCATCGGTGGTCAAGGAGGAAGCACTGGAAATCGACGAGGTACGGGAAATACTCGACGAGGCTTCGCAGGTCGTCGTCTACAGCCACAGGCTGGCACAGCAGTCGCGCGAGCTCGAAGCGGCGACGGCCGAGTTGCGGGCCGCGAACGACCGCCTCAAGGAGCTCGACCGGTTGAAGGACGACTTCGTGTCGACCGTGACCCACGAGCTGCGCACGCCGCTCACCTCGATCCGGGCCTTCACCGAAATACTGCTCGAAGACCCGGAAATCGAGCAGCGCAGGAGATTTCTCGGCATCATTGCCAAGGAGAGCGAGCGGCTCACCCGCCTCATCAACCAGGTGCTCGACCTCTCCAGGATCGAGTCGGGAAAGGGGGAGTGGCAGGCCACGAGCGTCGACATGACCGCGGTGATCTCCGACACGGTCACCGCGATGAGTCAGGTCTTCCAGGAGCGGCACATCGAGGTGGACGTGAGTGTCCCGGCCCGGGTGAGCGCGGTTGCGGCCGACGTCGACCGGATTATCCAGGTCATGCTCAACCTGCTGTCCAACGCGGCCAAATTCTGCGAGTCCGGCGAGGGCCGCATCGAGATCGCGCTCTCCGAGCAGGAGCGGAACCTGCGCATCGATGTGCGCGACAACGGGCCGGGCATCGACCCGGAGGATCAGGAGATCATCTTCGACAAGTTCCGCCAGGTCGGCGATACGCTCACCGACAAGCCGCACGGCAGCGGGCTCGGATTGCATATCAGCCGCAAGATCGTGGAGCATTTCGGCGGCAGGCTGTGGGTCGAAAGCAGCCGGGGCCACGGCGCGTGCTTTTCCTTCACGCTACCGACGGGAGTGGGAATGTGACCAGGAAGATTTTAGTCGCCGACGACGAACCGAACATCGTCGTTGCGCTGGAGTACCTGCTGCAACGCAGCGGTTACGAGGTGCACATCGCGCGCAACGGCGATGAAGCCCTCAGGCAGGTCGAGGCGCACGTTCCCGACCTGGTGCTGCTCGATGTCATGATGCCACTGCACAGCGGTTACGAAGTGTGCAGGCGCATCCGGGAGCGGAGCGAATGGCGGCACATCAAGATCGTCATGCTGTCCGCCAAGGGGCGCGATGCCGAGATCAACAAGGGTCTCGCGGCCGGCGCCGACCTGTATGTCACCAAGCCGTTCTCGACCCGGGAGATCGTAGAGAAGATCAGGGGGCTGCTGGCCTGAGGTTTCCTGATGGCATAAATGGTGCGATGCAAAAGAGAAATTGTTCGGGGTTGTAAGTATTTCGTAAGCAGCTGCGGAAATACTATCCGGACGGTCGAGGGGCAAAGGCTGCATTCAATCGTAGTCGGACGGGGGAGAGACCAATGGCTGAGACCACGGGAAGCAAGGGATTCCTGCAGGAGGAATCGGTAAGGAGCGTGCGGACGGAGGAGCGGCGCGTCATTTTCGCGTCCTCGCTGGGCACGGTCTTCGAGTGGTACGACTTTTACCTCTACGCGACGCTGGCGCCGTTCTTCGCCGCTCTGTTCTTTCCCCCGGGGAACGAAACAGCGGCGCTGCTCTCGGCGTTCGCGACCTATGCGGCCGGCTTCCTGGTGCGCCCGTTCGGGGCCCTCGTGTTCGGCCGGATCGGCGACCTGGTGGGACGGAAATACACATTCCTCGTGACGATCGTCTTCATGGGCGGGGCGACCTTCCTGGTCGGCCTGCTGCCGACGTTCGCGACCATCGGATGGGCAGCGCCGGTTCTGCTCGTGACCTTGCGGCTGGTGCAGGGTCTTGCGCTGGGTGGCGAGTACGGGGGCGCGGCGACCTACGTGGCGGAGCACGCGCCGCACGAGAGGCGCGGCTACGACACGAGCTGGATCCAGACGACGGCGACGCTCGGGTTTTTCCTGGCGCTGCTGGTGATCGGTGTGTGTCGCGTATACATGGACACCAAGGTGTTCGCCGACTGGGGGTGGCGCATCCCGTTCTGGCTGTCGCTGATCCTGCTGGTGTTCTCGGTTTACATCCGGCTCAAGCTGCACGAATCGCCGATCTTCCAGAAGATGAAGGCGGAGGGCAAAGGCTCGAAATCCCCCCTCACCGACAGCTTCTTCAAGTATCCGAACAACAAGTATGTTCTGCTCGCATTGCTTGGAGCCACTGCGGGCCAGGGCGTGGTCTGGTACACGGGGCAGTTCTACGCCCTGTTTTTCATACTGATCACGCTCAAGCTCGATTTCGTCAGCACCTACACGCTGATCGCCTTGTCGCTGCTGATCGGGACCCCGTTTTTCATCTTCTTCGGCTGGCTTTCGGACAAGATCGGCCGGCTGAAGATCATCATGGCGGGCTGTCTGATCGCCGCAGTGACCTACTTCCCGCTGTTCGCCGGGCTCACGCACTACATCAATCCGGCGCTCGAGGAGTTCTCCGCGAAAACCCAGATTACGGTCGCGGCCAACGAAGCCGACTGCAAGTTCCACATCTTCGTCGGTCCGTGGAGCAAGTTCTCGAACTGCGACCGGGTGAAGGACTTCCTCACCAAGCAGGGCCTGTCGTTCAAGTCGATTCCCGCCGAGCAGGGCAAGGAAGTCGTGACCACCATCGGCACCGCGAAGGTCGAGGGCTGGGACCAGAAGCAGCTCGCCGGAACGCTGAAGGCCGCAGGTGCGCCCGTCACCGCGGACAAGAGCAAGGTGAACTGGGTGATGGCCGAGCTGATCCTCGTGATCATGGTGATTTACGTGACCATGGTGTACGGCCCGATCGCGGCGTTCCTGGTCGAGCTGTTCCCGACGGAGATCCGCTACACGTCGATGTCACTGCCCTATCACATCGGCAACGGCTGGTTCGGCGGCATGCTCCCGCTCACCGCCACGGCGATGGTTGCGGCAACCGGTGACATCTACTACGGCCTGTGGTATCCGATCGTCGTTGCGGTGATGTCGCTCATCATCGGCAGCATCTTCCTCAGCGAGACACGGCACCGCGACATCCGGACCTACCAGCACCTGAATCCGTAAATGCCGCAGTCCGGCGCAAAAGCCCGCCCTCGAGGCGGGCTTTTTGTTGCCCGCGCGCGTGTTCCCGGTTCGCGGGATGTGTCAGAGCCGAATAAGGCGCACGCCTGGAAAGCGGCGCACGGTCCCCACCATCCAGAGCATGGCGGCCGCCTGCCTCAGCTCGGTCCCCGCGCGGCCCGGGGCACGCGAACCACATGAACGCTGCAATGCGCGTTCGACGTGACTCCTGAGGCGACCGATCGCCACCAGGCCAGTGCCTCCTGATCCGGATCCGGCGCCCCGATCATGATCAGATCGACATGGTTCTCACGCGCAAAGTCCACCAGAGCTCCCGCCGGACTCGCTGCCTCCAGCACGTGCAGCGACAGCCGCTGCACCGGCAGATGCAGCGGTTCGACCCAGTGGCGCAGGCGCACCAGATGGTCCACCGGCAATCCCGCCTTGGCGTTGCCGTCTGACTGCGACTGGGCTCCCGGCCCTCCGCTGATGACCGAAACGCAGATCAGCCGGAACTCCGCGCTCAACGTCAGCACTTGCGCGACGACACGCCGCAGCGCGGGGTGGCGTTCGTCGTCCGGATGCATGGTGTCCACCGCTGCCAGAATTACCGGCGCCCTGTCGACGAGCGCGCCGGGAAGCGGACGCGCAACGGCAGCCCGATTTCGCGCGCGCCACCAGCGCCCCGCCTGGGCAAGGAGTCCGGATCGCCGCAACTTGCCGGCGCGTGCCGTGAGGGCGACCTGGGATGGATGGCGCAGATCGAATGACACGCGCGCCGCCGACTGGTAGCGGTTCGCCGCATCGGGCTCCAGGCAATGCAGGATCACTTCCTGAAGCCACGGCGCAATGCCGGCCTGCCGGACGCGGGGCGGGACCGGGTCGAGCCAGAGTCGATCGCGCAGTCCTGCCATGGACTCCGGTACGCCGAACGGCAGTTCTCCCGTCGCCATTTCGTAGAGCACCACACCGAGCGCGAAGAGATCGCTGCGGGGGTCGGAGCGCGTGTGCAGGACCTGCTCGGGCGAGACATACGGCGTCGATCCTGCGGTGAAGCGCCGCTCCTCGGCCAGCAGATCCGGGTAGCGGACGTGGTGAGCGAGACCGAAATCGATCAGGCATACGCGCCCGTCCGGCATGAGGATCGCATTGTCCGGCTTGAGATCGAAATGAATCGTATCCTGCTGGTGCAGGCTCTGCAGCGCATCGGCGATTTTCGAGGCGATACGCGCGGCTTCATCGGGGGCCATCGGACCGCTCTCGAGAATGGCGGCGAGGCTTCGGCCTTCCAGCCATTCGAGCACCAGGTACGGGTTCTCGGAGATATCACCGGCCCGCACGAAGCGCGGGAAGTGCGATCCGGACAGCCGGGGCAATATCCTCACTTCCGTTTCGAACGCGAGCAAACCCTCGATGGACTGGTCGTCTGCGAGCCGAGGAACCTTCATGATCAGCGGAAACCCGGTCTCCGGACCGCTGACGCGATAGATGTCGCCCATGGCGCCGGAATGGATGTGGGCGCCAAGGCGAAAGCCGTCGATCAGGGCGCCTTCTTGCAATCTTGCCGGCATGGATGTCGCGCCTCGACCTCGTCGAGGTCGGGCGCCGAGTTCGAGTCGATATGCAAGAGCCGATCCCGCCCCCGACGCCAACCTCGCTACTCGGTAGGGCCGAGCTTTCCTTCCTTGATCATCCAGGACAAGACGCCAAAGATCGTTGCGACGGCGGAGAGAAACATCCAGAACCAGGCGTAACCCCGGGAGAGGTCGCGCTCAACCTCGTCAGCCAGGGTCTCCAGGGCCGAGAAGCCGCTAAAAGCGAAACCGAAGCAGAGCAGTGCGAAAACGCCGCACATCCACATCGCAATCCTGGCAGAAATCTTCATAACGCAATACTATCATCGTCCAGCTGACGCCCTGCAGCGCTACCTCCTGAAACTGCCGGGCCCGGGTTGCAACGCGCACGGGCCACCCGGGCGCAGGCCCTATCCCTCGGCGCCTTCCTTTTGCTCCTCCACCAGATAACCCTGGCCGTACACCGTTCTCAGCTCGACTCCGCTTCCTTCCATCTTCTTGCGCAAGCGGTGTATGTACACCTCTATCGCGTTATGGCTTGCGCTCTTGTCGTAGTTGTAGAGCTTGTCCACGAGTTGATCCTTGCTCACGATACGCCCGAACCGGTTGAGAAGGACCTCGAGCACGCCGATTTCGTGTGGCGACAACTCGAGCGGCATGCCGCCGATGCTCGCCCGGCGTTCCACCGTATCAAAGCTCAATCTGCCGCAGGTAATGACGGGAACATCACCGCCCTGCCTGCGCCGCAGCAGGGCCCTCACCCTTGCCTGCAGCTCGTCCAGGCTGAACGGCTTGACCAGGTAATCGTCGGCTCCCAAATCCAGCCCGAGCACTTTCTCCTCCGGTTTTTCGCGACCCGACAGAATCAGCACGGGCAGTGGCGAATTGCGCTGGCGCAGTCGGCGCAGCACCTCGTAGCCGTCGAGCTGGGGTAGTTGCAAGTCGAGAATGACCAGGTCGAACGCGCTGTGCTTGAGCGCCTGATCGGCGTGCGCGCCATTTGACACCCAATCCACCGCATAGCCATTGCGGGTCAAAGCGACTTGCAATGCTTCGGCCAGCGATGCATCGTCCTCGGTGATCAGGATTCTCACACCCCCTCCGTACGCAAGCGGCGACGGTTGCGCCAGAAACCGGTCTAACCTTTTTTCTACTTGGTATTCAAATTCATGCCCAGGCCAGTTGGAGTCGGGCGCCGCTGCTTTCCCATTCTAGTCCCGGCAGTCAGGATTTTGTAAGGATTCTTGGCTCGACGTCTCCACGATGCGGTACGGGTGAAGCTTGCCCCTCGGGTTTGAGACGCACGCCTCATCCATGGCCTGCGTCCGTGAATGTTAGCCTTCGCCGCAACCAGCCAGCGTTCGCGGCGTGTTGTCCCGCCCCTCTCCCCTTTTTTTTCCCGTACGTCGGTTGAGCCTAGGGATGCGCGGATCGCAGATGCAATGCGAGACGCGCACAATCCCGCCCTCTCCGCCCGTGTTCCAAGGTCGTTTCCGGCGGTCTGCTAGAATGCTTCCACCCGGAGAGGTGGATGAGTGGTTTAAGTCGCACGCCTGGAAAGCGTGTGTACGGTGAAAGCCGTACCGCGGGTTCGAATCCCGCCCTCTCCGCCAATAAAAAAGCGGCCCCGAGTGGCCGCTTTTTTATCAATTAAACAACGAGACAACCGTATGCGAGGCGCTGCAGACTTGAGCCTGACCCGTGCACTCGCCAGCACTTCAACAAGGCTCACGGTGTGGTGCCTGGCGGCGGTGCTTGCGTTAACGGCGAATGCCGTTGCCCCCGACTTCGGCAGCAAGGGCGGTCCGGAGCCAGGCAATATCGACGAGATCACGAACCTCCTGCGACAGGACCCGTACGACCTGGAGTTGCTGATCAGCTACGGCACCTCCAGGGGCGGCTCGGCGGGTCACCTGGCCCTGGCCATCCGCGATCAGTCGTCCGGCGATGATGACACGGTCTACTCGGCCAACTTCTACGCCGACCGTACGCGCAAGCACGAAAAGGACTTCTACACCGACGACCTGATGGTCAGGATCCCCAAGAAGGAATACCTGTTCAAGACCTCCTCGTCGCTCGCCGACACGGCCGCGTTCGGGCTCGACTTCGGCGAGATCTACAAGCGCTCGGTCGTCGGCGTGCGCGTCTACGGGGTTCCGGCGGGCGAAAAGGTGGCACTGGCGGCCTACTTCGCGCGCATTAACGACGACTATCGCCAGCGGACCAGGAACACGGAGTACCACGACGGCGAGATCAAGTATGACTACCTGCGCCTGAACTGCGCCAAGACCATAGGCGCGGCGTTCAGGCATGGTGCCGGCTACAAGGGCCTCGAAGTCACGAGCGCGAAACTTTTCTCCGGGCGCAGGGTGGTGGCGGCGGCCACAGCCAATATTCCCACCGAGATGGCGATGAAGCTCGTGAAGGAGTGGAACGCACGCGGCTACGGCCTGGACGTCGTGCTGTACAGCAAATACTGGGGCTCGACCTACATCGATCCGCGCGAGGAGGAAAAGGTGGCGTTCAAGGATCTCCCCAACCGCTTCCCTTCGGTGCTGTCACGCGATTTCCGCAGGGACCAGTACCAGGACTTCGACAACCTTTTCGCCATGTACCTGCTCTACAACATGGGCAAGTACAGCGTGCGGGTGAACGAGCAGACGAAGTTGCTCGAAATCGAGCAGCACAGGGAACCCATGGCCTACTCCGAGGCCGCCGAACTCGCTGCGGAGAGCGCGAAATCGGACAGCGGGAACTTCGGCCGGCGTGCCACGTTCCGGCCGAAGGGGACTGCGATCGAGGACGCTCGGGACTGATTGCCCGGTCCAATCCAGAGCTTCCTGCGGAACCTTCCGTGAAAGAGCTGCCTCTAATTCATGGTTTACAAACCATAAACGAGGAGGCAGAAAGTAATGGTTCACGCAAAAAATGCGATCATCAGCGGCGTGGTGGCAACTTTCGTTGCCGGCTCGATGATGATGATGAATAATGCGCTTCATAGTATTCCCGAAGTGCACGTAGCACGCACCCTGGCCGGCATTCTCGGCCACCCCGACGCACCTGTCGTGGGGTGGATCGCGTTCCTGAGCCTGGGAATTCTTGTTTGCGGACCGCTTTTCGCGGCCGGCGCGCCGCGAATACCCGGAAGATCGTACCTTGTGAAAGCCCTTCTTTTCGGCGTGGTTTCCTGGCTGGCCATGATGCTGATCATGATGCCGCTTGCCGGCGCAGGATTTTTTGGAGTGAATCGCGGGCACGTCCTCGGCTTCGCGACGCTCGTATTGAACCTCTCCTACTGGCTTACGCTGGGCGGGATTTTCCGCTACCTGACGGGACCGGAAACGGCGGGCATTCGCAGCACGACCTGAGCTTGCGGCTCGAGCGCAATCGGCTCACGCCCTCGAGCGTGCGCGGGATGCTTCCGGCCGTGAGGATCGGCACGGCAGTTCGAGGAGAAAATCGCCATGCAGTACGGCCCCGCTCTGGCATTGGCGCTTCTTGCGGCTCAGGCAGCAGCTCCCGTTGACGCCCAGACCTACCCCACCCGTCCGATACGCATGGTCATACCCTTCCCGCCGGGCGGCAAC
>Ga0111538_10009844_pt1 | contig 12734 bp, 12 predicted proteins | sample SoiMethybrSBSTD1_FD_79669 | JGI IMG/M metagenome (GOLD analysis project Ga0111538, IMG submission 79669) | Bulk soil microbial communities from a Populus tree surrounding site in Tennessee, USA - Soil MetaG P. TD hybrid SBSTD1 (version 2)... | ecosystem: Environmental > Terrestrial > Soil >...
GGCGGCAGCCCTGCCCGCGCCGGAGGCGCGCGCTACCTGACGACGCCCTGGCTCGAGGAGGCGCTCAGGACCCCGACGCTGCGCCTGATGGATGGGCAAGGCTATGCCCGCGAGGATGGCTGGGTTGCCGGCGCGCTGACCGCGGTGCCGGCCGCGCCGTGGGCGGCCCCGGGCGTGCGGCCAGCCAAAGAGGCTCCGCTCAAGCGCCAACTCGCGCGTGCCCTGGCCGGCGAGGCGCTCGCGGAGGACGACATTGTCTGCCTCTTTGCTGCGCGCGGCCCCGAGTTTGCGGCCGTCGTCGCCGCCGCCGACGCCCTGCGCGCCCGGTCGGTGGGGGACACCGTCACCTATGTCGTCAACCGCAACATCAATTACACCAACATTTGTACTTACGGCTGCAAGTTCTGCGCCTTCTCCAAAGGTCGCCACAATCTCGGCCACCGCGATCCGCCCTATGATCTCGATGCCGCCGAAATCGGCCGGCGCACGCTGGAAGCCTGGCAGCGCGGCGCCACCGAGGTATGTCTGCAGGGCGGTATCCGGCCGGGCTATACGGGAGAGACCTATCTTGGCATCGTCGCGGCCGTAAAATCGGCCGTGCCGCAGATGCACGTGCACGCCTTTTCCCCGCTCGAGATCTGGCACGGGGCGACGACGCTCGGCCTGTCCCTCGACGTCTACCTCGGCCGCCTCGAGGCTGCGGGCCTGGCGAGCCTGCCCGGCACGGCCGCGGAAATCTTGGACGATGAGGTGCGCGCCATCCTCTGCCACGACAAGATCAACACGGCGCAATGGTTCGAGGTGATGGAGACCGCCCACAGCGTCGGTCTCAAGAGCACTGCCACCATCATGTTCGGTCACGTCGATGCCTATCGCCACTGGGCGCGGCATCTGCTCGGGGTGCGCCGCTTGCAGGCAAAGACCAAGGGCTTTACCGAGTTCGTGCCGCTGCCGTTCGTTCATATGGAAGCGCCGATCTATCTCAAAGGCCAGGCGCGCAAAGGCCCGACCCTACGCGAGGCGCTTTTAATGCACGCCGTGGCGCGGCTCGCGCTCTACCCCGAGATCGTCAATATTCAGGCGTCCTGGGTGAAGATGGGACCCGAGGGCGCCGTCGCCTGCCTCGCGGCGGGGGCCAATGATCTTGGCGGTGTGCTGATGAACGAATCGATCACGCGTGCCGCCGGGGCCATGCACGGCCAGGAGATCGGCGCCTCCGACCTTGAAGCCATGATCCGTGCGGCAGGCCGTCGGCCCGAGCAGCGCAACACGCTTTATGCGGTGCTCCCAGGCGGCAGCGGTGGCGGTCCGGGCCGGCAATCTCCGCCGCTCGAAGCCGCCGAGTAGGCGCCGGCGGAGCCCTGCCCATGACCCCCTTCGACTTTCCGCGCCGCGTTGAGGATGCAAGCGTCCGGGCCCGTGCGGTTGGCCTTTTGAAGGCGCGCGGGGTGCGGCTGCCGACCTTTGCCGAACTGGCCGATCCGCACCCCCTGCCGGCCGCCGCCCGCGGCGCCCTTGCCAGCGTCGACCCGGATCGACCCGAGGCCGCCAATCTCGCGCGCGTCAATTGGTTTAATGACTGGGATCGCCGCATGCGCCGCGCCACGCCGGCCTACCTGGAAATCCCGCGAGCGCTGAGCGGGGTTGAGGCGCCCATTCTCGTGGCCGTTGGCGATCTCTTCCCGATGATCCGGGCGCACAAAGTGTTGGCCGCCTACGCCTGTCTCGCCCCCCGCCTGGCGGCTGGGCGTTTCGATCCGACCTGCCAGCGGGCGGTGTGGCCCTCGACGGGCAATTACTGCCGCGGCGGCGTCGCCATCTCCCGCATTCTCGGCTGCCGCGGCGTGGCCGTGCTGCCGGCCGGTATGAGCCAGGAGCGCTTCGACTGGCTCGGGCAATGGGTGAGCGCCCCGGAAGACATCATTCGCACGCCGGGCACGGAGTCGAACGTCAAGGAAATCTATGATGCCTGCGCAGAGCTGGCGCGCGATCCGAGCCTTGAGATCATCAATCAGTTTAGCGAGTTCGCCAACTACCTCGTGCATTGGCGCTGCACCGGGCCGGCCTTGGAGAAGATTTTCGAGACCCACGCCCAAGCTTCGGCGCTGACGCTCGCGGGCTTTGTCGCCGCCAGCGGCTCGGCCGGCACGCTCGCGGCCGGCGATTATCTCAAGCACCGGCACGGCGCCAAGATCGCGGTGGTGGAAGCCTTGGAGTGCCCGACGCTCGCAAGCAACGGCTATGGCGAACACAACATCCAAGGCATCGGCGACAAGCACGTGCCTCTGATCCACAACGTCATGAACACCGACCTCGTCATCGGCGTGAGTGACCGGGCGACGGATGCGCTTAACGCGGTCTTCAATAGTGCGGCCGGGCGCGCCCATTTGCTGCAGCGCTTCGACCTGAGCCCGCAATTCGCCGAGCGCCTCAGCCACTTCGGCTTGTCCTCGATTGCCAACATCCTGGGCGCCATCAAAATGGCCAAGCACCTGGCGCTCGGGCCCGAGCAGGCGATCCTCACCGTTGCTACCGACGGCCATGGCCTCTACGGCAGCGAGCTCAAGCGGTTTCTGGCGCGGCGGCACAATAGTGATGTCTTGAGCGAGAGGTTCGCCGCCGAGCTGACCGGCCAGTACCTGATGGGTGCCGGCAGCGAAAACGTGCTCGAGGCCACCACGCGGGAGCGGCAGCGTATGTTCAACCTCGGTTACTTCACCTGGGTCGAGCAGCAGGGCATTGCCGTTGCCGATTTCGATCGGCGCCGACAGTCGCAGTTTTGGCAAGACTTGCAGGGCTTGCTGCCGCTGTGGGATGAGATGATCGCGGCCGTCAATTGCGACAGCGGCCAGGTGGCGGCATGAGGCGAGGAGAGTGTTGCGCATGAGTTCTACGGCGCAGGTTGCGCCCTATTCTGAGCTGCGGCGGGCCACGTTGGCGCGCGACCGAGGTCTACGCGAGAAGGTGATGTCGCTCGAGGCGGCCGCGCAACTCGTGCGCGACGGCGAGCACGTGGCGATCGGCGGCTGCACGCTGTCGCGCACGCCGATGGCCATGATTTGGGCCTTGATCCGCGCGCAGAAAAAGAACCTTGTGATCTCGCGCTCGATCACCTCCACCGAGGGCGATTTGCTGCTGGCCTCGGGCGTGTCCAATCACGTGATCACCAGCTGGTTCTCGCAAGGCATCGTCTGGGGCGTGTCGAAGATCATGCGCCATTACACGGAGCGCAAGCTCGCGCGCTTCGAGGAGTGGAGCCACATGTCGATGGGTCTGCGTTACCGCGCCGGTGCCATGGGCATTCCCTTCATTCCTTCACGCTCGATGTTGGGGTCCGACGTGGGTGAGCGCGTCATGGAGCAGATGCGCAGCATGACTTGCCCATTCACCGGCGAGCAGTTGACGCTGCTGCCGGCCCTCAACCCGGATTTGGCGCTGATTCATGTGCAACGCTGCGACGCCTTCGGCAATGCCCAGTTCGATGGCCTGCAATTTATGGACATCGATATTGCCATGGCGGCGAAGCGTGTGATCCTGACGACGGAGCGCATCATCTCCAATGAGCAGATTCGCCGCGTTCCCGATTTGACGCGGATTCCATTCTTTGCCGTGGAAGCGGTGGTCGAGGTGCCGATCGGCTGCGCGCCGCACGAGTGCTACGGCGTCTATGAGCCCTTCTTTGGCGCACTTGACGACTATGCCCGCCGCGTGGCGCGGGCGCCCGTGAGCGGCTGTCGCCAGTATCTCGAGGAGTACTATTTCTCAGCCAAGTCCTGGCCGGATTATCTGAGCAAGCTCGGCCTGGATGCGATGCTCGATGCCTGCCGCCGCGGCCGGAGCGTTCACAATGACTGAAGAGGCTCTGCCGGCGCCGCACTACACCGCCTCCGAGTTGTTGGCCGTGATGGCAAGCCGCCTGTTGCGGGATGGGCAGATCGTGTTCGCCGGCGTGGGTGTGCCGCTGCTGGCCGCCACGCTCGCCCAGCGCAGCCATGCGCCGCATCTGACGATCCTGTTCGAGGGCGGCACGATCGGTCCCTTCATCGTGCCCGGCCAGTTGCCCCCCTCTACCAACGAACAGCGTTGCACGCGACGCGCCAACATGGTGCTGCCGATCACCGATGTTCTCCTCTTGCTGCAGCGCGGCTATGTGGACGTCGGGTTCATGGGTGGTGCGCAGATCGATAAATTCGGCAATCTCAATTCCTCCTTCATCGGCGATGCCGACAACCCGCAGATCAGGCTGCCGGGCAGTGGCGGCGGCAACGACATTTCCTCCTTGACTGACATGATCGTGGCCATGAAGCACGAAAAGCGGCGCTTCGTGGAAAAGGTCGATTTCATCACTTCACCGGGCTGGCTCGCCGGGCAGCGCACGCGCGCCGAGCGCGGCCTGCCACACGGCGGCATGTGGCGTGTGGTCACCGACCTCGCCATCATGGGCTTCGATAGGGACAGCCGAGAGATGAAGGTCCTGGGCCTCAATCCCGGCGTCAGTCGCGAGCAGGTTGCGGACAACACCGGCTTCAAGCTGATGTTTGCTGAGAACCTCGAGCGCGTCGAGCCGCCGCGCCAACGCGAGTTGGAGGTGCTGCGCGAGCTCGATCCGGAACGGCTTTACACGGCGTGAGGATATGGCGGTGCCGTCAAGCGAGATCCTGCGCAACAACGTGAAAGAAAAGCTTGCGCGCAACGAGCTGGTGTCATCGATGACGGTGCGGCTGGTGCGCTCTATTGAAATCGTGCGCATCGCCAAAACTGCGGGCTTCGATTCGCTCTACGTCGACCTGGAGCATTCCAGCCTTGGCCTTGACGCCACCGGCCAGATTTGCATGGCTGCCCTGGCGCTCGGCATCGCGCCCTTCGTGCGCGTGCCCGCCAATTCGCCGGAGTACATCTGTCGTGTGCTCGACGGCGGTGCGCTCGGTGTGATCGCCCCGGGGGTGCGCTCGGCCGCCGAGGCGCGCCACGTGGTGGCCGCAGCCAAGTACGCTCCTCTCGGTCGGCGCGGAGCCTCTGGCGCCCTGCCGCATCTCAATTATGCCAACCTGCCCGCCGATGAGGCCAATGCGGCCATGAACGCTGCGACCATGGTGATGGTCCAGTTCGAGAGCGCCGAGGCCATCGACAGGGCGGAGGAGATTGCCGCGGTCGACGGGGTCGATCTCATCATGATCGGCACCAACGACTTCCTGGCCGATATCGGTCTACCCGGCCAATTCGAAAGTGCGCGCGTCACGGATGCCTATGCCCGTACCATTGCGGCGTGCCGCGCGCACGGCAAGCACGTGGGTGTCGGTGGCTTGCCTTCGCGTCCCCAGCGCATCGCCGAGTTCGTCAAGATGGGGGCCCGTTATGTCTCGACCGGCACGGACCTCGCCTTTCTGATGGCTGAGGCCGGCGCACGCGCACGACAGGTGCGCGCACTGCCCTTGTGAGGGCCGCAGGCAAAGAAGCGCGCGGCTTGCGGCCGCCGACACAGCGAGGTGATCACCGCCGGCGCGGTCAAGATCGGGCGATGGCCATGGGTATGGCGATGGCCATGGGTAGGAGGGGTCAGCGATGGAGAGCAGCCAGGAGTTCGTGCGCGTCGCAGCGGCCGAGGCGGAGGCCTTCGGGCAGCGCCTTTTGCAGCACCACGGTGTGCCGCCCGAGGATGCAGCCATTGTCGCGCACTGCCTAGTGCGCGCCGATTTGCGCGGGATCGATACGCATGGCCTGCAATTTCTGCCGCAGTATCTGGCACGCGTCCGGCGCGGTTTGATCAACCCCCGCCCGGTACTCGAACCGCGCCGGGTGACGCCTGTTGCCGCCAGCTTGGACGGCGACAACGGCTTTGGCTTCGTGGTCGGCATGCGCGCCATGCGGGAAGCCATGGACATGGCGCGCGGTTTCGGCATCGGCATCGTTTCGGCCCGCCGCAGCACGCATTTTGGCATGGCCGCCGCCTATGTGCTGCCGGCGCTCGAGGCCGGCTTCATCGCCATGGTTTTTTCCAACGCCTCGCGGGCCATGCCGCCTTGGGGTGGGCGCGAGGCCCTGCTCGGCACCAATCCCTTGGCCGCGGGCGCTCCGGCGGGGAGCCAGGTCCCCTTTCTGCTGGACATGTCGCCAGCGGTGGCAGCACGCGGCAAGATTCGCCGCGCCGCGCGGCGGGGCGAGGCCATTCCGCCGGGTTATGCGCTTGACGCGGCGGGCCGACCCACCACCGATCCCGCGGCGGCACTCGACGGGGGCGTGGTGCTGCCGATCGGCGGCTACAAGGGTTCGGGCCTGTCGATGCTGATGGACATCATGGGCGGGGTGATCTCGGGAGCGGGCTGCGCGGGCGACGTGGCGAGCCAGTTCCTCGACTACGATCGCCCGCAGAACGTCGGACATTTCTTTCTCGCCCTCAGGCCTGACCTGTTTGTCGAGATCGAGGACTATCGCGCGCGCATGGATCGGTTGGTTGAGCGCGTGCATCAGAGCCCGACCGGGCACGGCTTCACGGAGGTGGTGATGCCAGGCGAACTCGAGGCGCGGCTCGAAGCCGAGCGCCGCAGCCAGGGTGTACCTTACCATCGCAAGGAGTTCGCGGCGCTGGCGGCGGAGGCGGCCAGCGCCGGCCTGCCGCCCTTGCCGGTTCTGCGGGCGGAGTGAATGGCATGCGCGTCGGCGGTTATGACATCGACGTAGTTGTGCAAGGCTACCCCGGCAAGGCCGTGTGCCATGGCGGTCTCGGCTGGAGCAGCGTGGTGTTGCTCAGAGGCCAGGGACGTATTGCCCTGATCGATGCCGGCTCGTTTGGATTGCGCCCGTTGCTGCTGCCGAGGCTCAAGGCGCGCGCTTTGGCGCCCGGCGATGTCACCGACCTGCTGCTGACCCATTCCCATCACGATCACGCCGTGAACTGGACGCTCTTTCGGCATGCCCGCATTCGCATCGGCGCGCACGAGCTGGCCTGGTCGGTCAAGGAGCCCTGGGGCGAGACGCCGGTCCCGGAACTTTACGTGCGCGAACTTGAGACCTGGCCGACGCTTGCAACGGTTCAAGATGGCGAGGAGGTATTGCCGGGTATTAGGGCGCACATGGCACCCGGCCACACGCCCGGCCATCTGATCTTTGTGCTTGAGGGCCGCGAGCATGACGTGATTTTCACCGGCGATGCCGCCAAGAACCGCGCCGAACTCATCTCGCGCACGGCCGACATGACCTATGACCCACGCGTGACGGAAAACACCATTGAAATGATCTGGTCGCTCTGGCGGCGGCGGCCTGGCAGCATCGTCGTCCCCGGCCACGACCTGCCGATGGCGCAGGAGAACGGCCGGCCGCGCTACATCGGCAAGCGCGAAGCTGCGATCACCGCCTGGTTCGGCGATGACATGGAGCGCACGACGCTCTTCAACCTGACCGTGGCCTAACAGGCCACCTGCCCCGGAGCTGGGCGCGCCTTGCGCATTAAAGAGGATTGTCAGAAACCGTCGCGACCCCCTAGGATCGCCACGCTCGCATCCCGCGCAATTGCAGAAGGAATGCGCCATGCGCTTGCGGAATGTCGTCGTTGCCGCTCTCCTCGTGCCGTTGCTGCCGGGGATCGGCGCGGCGCAGCAGCCGCTCAAGACCGCCGTCGACGGCACCTTTGCGCCGCATGCCATGCCGAAGCTCGAAGGCGGCATTCAGGGCTTCAATGTCGATCTTGCCAACGAGGTGGGCAAGCGGCTCAAGCGTCCGGTCGAGATCCAGGCCATGCAGTTCTCGGGTATCCTGCCCGCCTTGCAAGCCGGCACCCTCGACTTCGTTGCCGCGCCCGTGACGGTGACCAAGGAGCGCGCCGACAACTACATTTTTACCGAGGGTTATCTCAACACCGACTACCAGTTCCTGACGAAAAAGGGCGAGCCGCCGATCACCGACCTCAAGCAGTTCAAGGGGAAGGTGATTGCCGTCAACAAGGGGGCGGTCTACGACAGCTGGGCGCGAGGCCTGGAAGCCGAGATCGGCTGGTCCGTGGAGAGCTTCGGCACGCAGACCGATGCCGTGCAGGCCGTGCTCGCGGGGCGCGCCTATGCCAACGTGGCGGGTAACACCGCAATACAGTGGGCAGTCAAGCAGCAACCGCAGTTGCAACTTTCCTATCTTCATTCCACCGGATTGGTCTGGGCCATGCCGCTGCGTAAGGATTCGCTGGCGCTGCGGACAGAGCTCGAGAACGCCATCGAATGCATGAAAAAGGATGGCACGATGGCAACCATGCACGAGCGCTGGTTTGGCACCAAGCCCGAGGCGAACTCGCCGGCGGTTACCATCTATCCAGGCACGGGGGTTCCAGGAACGCAAGGGTGGGACCAGACCCCGCGCGAGCCGAAGTGCGACTGAGGCGGGCAGTAGGCATGCTGCCCGCGCGCAGGGCTCAAGGGTGATGCTCGGGCATGGCGATATTGACGGTCTCGGGCCTTAGAAAAAGCTTCGGGGCCAATGAGGTGCTGAGGGGCATTGAGCTCAGCGTCGCCGAGCGCGAATTGGTCTTCATCATCGGACCGTCCGGCTCAGGCAAGAGCACGTTGCTGCGCTGCCTCAACCGCTTGGAGGAGCCGACGGCCGGGAGCGTTACCTTCGATGGCCGGGAGGTGACCGCGCGCGCCACCAGCCTCAACCGGTTGCGCCGGTCCATGGGTATGGTGTTCCAGTCTTTCAATCTCTATCCGCACATGACCGCGCTCGACAATGTGACCTTGGCCTTGCGCCGCGTGCTCAAGAAATCGCGGGCGGAGGCCGATGCTCTCGGTCTGGCCGCACTGAACGGCGTCGGCCTGGCGGGCAAGGCGTCCAGTTATCCCAACGAGCTTTCGGGCGGCCAGCAACAGCGCGTGGCGATCGCGCGTGCCCTGGCGCTTGATCCAAGGATCGTGCTGTTCGACGAGCCGACTTCGGCGCTCGATCCGGAGCTGGTGGGCTCCGTGCTCAGCGTCATGCGCGACCTCAAGGCGCGCGGCATGACCATGCTGGTGGTGAGCCACGAACTGCGCTTCGCCCGGGAGGCAGCCGACCGCGTCGTTTTCATGGATGCGGGCCGCATTGTTGAGGAGGGAGCACCAGAGACGATCTTCAGCGCCCCGCGCGAGTTAAGAACCAAGGCGTTCGTCGCCCAGCTGATCCGGTGATCCCATGACGGCATGGCAGCGCTTCCTGGAAACCTTTTTCAAGCCGGAGATGCTCGCCCAGTACTGGCCCAGCATCGCGCATGGCGTGCTGGTGACGCTGGAGATTGCCTCTGCCGTCGTGCTCACCGGCCTCTCTTTCGGCCTCCTGCTCGCCGGCCTGCGCGCCTACCGTCTCGTGCCTCTCAATATCGCCATCGTCGTCTTCGTCGACGTGTTCCGCTCGCTGCCGCCGCTGGTGGCAATCCTGATTATCTACTTCGGACTTCCCGGGGTGGGAATCAACTTGCCGAGCTTTGTCGTGCTGTGGCTCGTGCTGTCGTTGGTGCTCACCGCCTTCGCCGAAGAGATTTTTTGGGCCGGCATTATTTCGACGCCCAAGGGACAGTGGGAAGCTGCGCGTTCGACCGGCCTTGGCTTTTCCGAGACCCTCCTCTTTGTGGTGCTGCCGCAGGCCGTCCGCCTCGGCGTGCCGCCGCTCACCAACCGTACCATCGCCATTACCAAGAACACCGCGCTCGGCACCGTGATCGGCGTCGGCGAAATCTTGAACCAAGCGACGGCGGCGCAGTCGTTTTCGGGCAACGCCACGCCTCTGATGATGGGGGCGATCGCCTACATTTTATTGTTCCTCCCCGTGGTTGCCGTCGGTCGCTGGATCGAGACGCGGTTTCAGTGGCGGAGGGCTTGATGCAAGAGATCGGTCAGCAGTTCCTCAATATCGAGATCATGCTCAAGGTCTGGCCGCTCCTCATGCGCGGTTTTGCCACCACGCTCTATCTCTGCGCGCTGACGATCCCGCTGGGATTAATCGGCGGGCTTGGGGTCGCGCTTATCTTGCTCAGTCGCAGCCGCCTCACGCGCTGGCTTGTCATAGCTTTGGTTGATCTCTTCCGCGCCGCCCCGCCGCTGGTACTGCTGATCCTCATCTATTCCGGCCTGCCCTTCGCGGGAATTAGGCTTTCGCCGACGGCGGCGGTGTGTCTAGCCTTCTTTTGCAACACCTCGAGCTACTATGGGGAAATCTACCGCGCGGGTATCGAGAGCATCGGTCGCGGGCAATGGGAGGCCGCGCGCTCGACGGGGCTCAACGGTTTTGAGACCTTGACCTTCGTCGTGCTGCCGCAGGCCGTGCGCAACGTGCTGCCGGACCTCGTTTCCAATACGGTCGAGGTCGTCAAGCTCACCTCCATCGCCAGCGTGGTGTCTTTTCCGGAGTTGCTATACTCCGCCGACATGGCACGCTCCGTCACTTTCAATTCCAGCCCGGTCGTACTGGCCGCCATCGTTTATCTTCTGTTGCTGTGGCCCCTGGTTCGGCTGATAAGCCGGCTCGAGCGCGGGGTTGCGACGCACTAAAGGGAGCAAGAGGAAGCCGCATGTCCCGCATCGTCACCGTTGCTGCGGCCCAGCTGGGCGCCATTCAGAAGGCGGAGCCGCGCCAGGCGGTCATCGCTCGTATGCTCGCTCTGATGGATGAGGCCAAGGCCAAGGGCGCCGATCTCGTGGTCTATCCGGAGCTGGCGCTGACCACTTTCTTTCCGCGCTGGTATTATGAGGATCGCTCCGAGGCCGACCTTTGGTTCGAGCGGGAGATGCCCAACGCCGCCGCGCGTCCCTTGTTCGAACGCGCGCAAAAACATGGCCTGGGGATGAGCTTCGGGTATGGCGAGCTGACACCGGATGGGCACCACTTCAACACGGCGATCCTGGTGGACAGGAGCGGCGCGATCGTCGGTAAATATCGCAAGGTGCACCTGCCCGGGCACGCCGAGTTCGACGCACAGCGCAGCCACCAGCACCTGGAGAAACGCTATTTCGAGCCCGGTGATCTGGGCTTTCCGGTGTGGCGCTGTCTGGGCGGCATCTTCGGCATGTGCATTTGCAACGACCGCCGTTGGCCGGAGACCTACCGCGTCATGGGCCTACAGGGTGTGGAAATGATCGTCCTCGGTTTCAACACGCCCTCCGTCAATTCTCAGAAGGGCGACGAGGGACCACAAAGGCGCATCTTCCACCACAAGTTATCCGTGCAGGCCGGTGCCTATCAGAACTCGACCTGGGTGGTGGCGGTGGCCAAGGCCGGTATTGAGGATGGGCATCCCCTGTTCGGTTGCAGCCTGATCGTCAATCCGGACGGCGAAATCGTCGCCGAGAGCAAGACGGAATCGGACGAGGTCATCCTGCATGCCTGCGATCTCGATGCCACCCGCTTCGGCAAGGAGACGATCTTCGACTTCAAGCGACACCGCCGCATCGAGCATTACGGGCGCATTACGGCGCAGGCGGGCGCCGAACTGCCAAAGGAGAGGTGAGTGGGACATCTGAGCTACAATTTCGCGGAGTTGCAGCCGAGCCAGCGCTACAAGCTCCTGTGCGGGCTAGTGGTGCCCCGCCCGATCGCATTGGTGACCTCGATCAGCCGCGAGGGTGTCGTCAATGCCGCGCCGTTCTCGTTCTTTAACGTATTCTCCGAGAACCCGGCCTTGCTGGTCTTGGGTTTGCAGCACAACGCGGATGGCTCGCCGAAGGACACGACCCGCAATATCCATCACAGCGGCGAATTCGTCGTCAACTTGGTGGATGAGGGCATCGCCGAGGCCATGAACCTCACCGCCACGGACTTTCCGCCCGGCGAAGGCGAGCCGACGGCATTGGGCATGGCGACGCTGGCTTCCACGCTGATCAAGCCGCCGCGCCTGGCGCAAGCGCCCGCCGCCTTCGAGTGCCGCCGCAGCGTCGGGCTGGCGTTTGGGCCGCAGCGCGAACTGCTGATCGGAGAAGTGCTGGCGGCGCACGTACGCGAGGGCATCGTCGAGGCGGCCACGCTCAACGTCGACTTCGCGGCGCTGGCTGCGGTCGGGCGCCTGTGCGGCAGCGCATACGCGCGTCAGCGCGACCGCTTCGAGTTAAAGCGCATCACCTACGCTGAGTGGCAGCAAAAGCGCCCTGAAAGTTAGGCGAACTGCACCGCGCCGATCGCCATGGCGACGGCCGCCTGGGTTGGGTCAATGACGGCAATTCCGAGGGCGGCCTCGAGCGGGGCCCGGTGCCGGGCCATCCCGGCGCAACCCATGATGACAACGTCGGCGCCGTCAGCATCGCGCAACGCGCTGCCGACCGCGATCATTTTCTCGAGCGCCTTGTCGCTCGCGGCGGTCTCGGCAACGCTCATATTGAGCGGGCGTTCACCGGCGAGGCGGTCCATCAGCCCCAACTGCCGCAGATAGCGCAGGTGACGACGGATTGACGGTTGGGCGATCGCGATGACGCCGAACCTTTCGCCGCGCGCCAGCGCGGTGAGCACGCCCGCCTCATTGATGCCGAACACGGGCCGCCGCGTGGCCTCCCGGCAGCCATAGAGGCCAGGGTCGGAATAGCAGGCGATCACGAAGGCGTCGATGTCGTCCCGGCTGCTCACCAGCCGCATCAGCGGCATTGCCACCTCGTCCACGTGCGCCTGCGTTTCGATGCCATAGGGGCCAGCCTGCAAGGTTTCGCAGACGATCTCGGGCCCGTCGTGGAAGCTGACCGGGGCCAGGGTGGTGGCGAGGCCATGGGTGACGCGTGCATTGGAATTGGGGTTCACCA
>Ga0111538_10009845_pt1 | contig 12734 bp, 7 predicted proteins | sample SoiMethybrSBSTD1_FD_79669 | JGI IMG/M metagenome (GOLD analysis project Ga0111538, IMG submission 79669) | Bulk soil microbial communities from a Populus tree surrounding site in Tennessee, USA - Soil MetaG P. TD hybrid SBSTD1 (version 2)... | ecosystem: Environmental > Terrestrial > Soil > Tree...
CAGCACCGCTCGCAGGTCGAGCCGCAGCTCCTCCACCGTTGGGCGGCCAAAGAACCAGTAGCCGTTGTAGATCTTGTAGACGCGCAGCCCCGGCTCGAGCACCAGGGTGTGCGGAATCATCGGAGTGTGCTGCGGGTCGGTGTATTCGGCGATGTCGAGATCCTTTTGCACTTTCCGCGCGGGGTCCGAGAGAAAGGTCCACTGGGCGCCGACGCCGGTGCGGAACTCGTTCGTCTCGAGCAGGTTGTCGGTGGAGACGGTTACGAGACGGCAATAGCCCACCTGCATCTCGCGGTAGAGCTGCAACAGCCCTTCGTGTTGGCGCCTCTCCTTCGGACAGAAGCCTCCCCGGGACAGCACCAGCACGAGCGGATCGTTCTGCTGCAGCTCCGAGAGCGTGCGGCGCTTCCCACGGTGGTCGGAAAGCTCGAAGTCGGGAAACACGGCGCCTGGAACGATGTCGGATCGCATGTCGAACCTCTCCGTTACGCAGCACCTATTGAACCAGAACCAAAGGGCGTCGGTCATTAACCGGTTCGATTTCAAGGCCTCTCGCCTGCGCATCGCGCGCCAATCCATCCGCGCGGATCGAAGCGCGCATGCAGCGCATTCATGAAAAAGGCGAAGAACGTGTAGATGTCGCCCCTACAATCGTTCCCATGGATCTCGATCTCAGTGCGGGGCGCATAGACGAGGCCGCTCGGACGATAGATCCGGTGTTCTTGAACACGCCGCAGTACGCCGACGAGCAGCTCAATGCCGCCCTTGGCCGCCACGTCGTCGTGAAGGTCGAGACGGTCAATCCGCTCCGGAGTTTCAAGGGGCGCGGCGCGGACTTGTTCATGGGGCGCGTTGATCCGCACTCGACGGTCGTGTGTTCATCGACCGGCAACTTAGGGCAGGCGATGGCCTATGCCGGCCGGCGCCGTGGCATTGCCGTGGACGTGTTCGTCCCGGAGAATGTGAATCCCGTCAAGCTCGCTCGGATGCGAGCCTTCGGCGCGCGCGTCACGCTGGCAGGAGGCGATTCGGCCGCCAGCGAAGCAGCGGCTCGCGACTACGCGGCTGGGAGAGAGGGCTGCGTCTACGTCGAGGATGGAAAGGAGACGGCGATCGCCGAGGGAGCCGGGACGATCGGCGTCGAGCTGAGCCGGGCCGGCCCGTTCGACGCGGTGGTGGTTCCGGTCGGCGATGGCGCGCTGATCGCGGGTATCGCGCGCTGGATCAAAGATCGTTCGCCCAAGACCCGCATCATCGGGGTATGCGCCAGCGGGGCGCCGTCGATGGCCCTGAGCTGGCGAGCAGGAGAGCCCGTCTCGACCGAACGGTCGGACACGATCGCGGAAGGCATCGAGGTACGCGTGCCGGTGCCGGAATCGGTGATCCGTCTCGTGGCGCTCGTGGACGACATGGTCCTCGTTCACGACAGCGATCTGCTCGAGGCAATGCAGCTCTCGGTCCGCACCTTGGGGATCCTGCTGGAACCGTCGGGGGCGGCGGGGCTTGCCGCCATTCGGGTTCACAAACTCGCGGGCGATCGGGTGGCCACGGTCCTGACGGGCAGTAATGTCCGGCCCGAGCACCTTCACGGGCTGAGCAATTCACCGTGAGACGACTGTCCTCGAATCCCGTGATCGCCTATGCTCAATGCGTGTCCGTCAATCGACTGATGTTGCGTTTCCTCAGGTTGTTCGTGTGCGGAGCCGCCCTGTTCTCGCTCGTGGGCTGCACGCAGCCATCGGGCAATCCCAAGGTTCCCGCGGGCGCGAAGAGTTCCGGAGGCCTGCATGGCGTCATCGACACCGACAAAGGACCTATCGAGATCGAGTTCTTCGCAACCGAGCAGCCGAAGGCGGTCGAGAACTTCCGCCTGCTCGCGGAGCATGGCTACTACGACGGCCTGACATTCCATCGCGTCATCAAAGGCTTCATGATCCAGGGCGGCGATCCGGCGGGCGACGGCACGGGAGGAGAAAGCGCGTGGGGCGAGCCGTTCGCCGACGAGATCGATCCGGGCTCGGCCCTCTACCGCAACGGCTATCGCCGCGGGATCGTGGCAATGGCGAATGCAGGGCCGAATACCAACGGCAGCCAGTTCTTCATCATGGACGACGATTATCCGCTGCCGCCGAACTACGTCATTTTCGCGAAAGTGACATCAGGGCAGAACGTCGTCAATACGATTGCCGAGACGCCGACGACGATCGGCGGTGGCGGCGAGTCGAGCCGGCCGGTGACGCCGCCGATCATCAAGAAGATCACGATTCGACCGTGACTCGTTCGGCCCCTGACGAGCGCGATCGAGCGAGTCGGTTTCATGCGGTCCTCTCCTCTCCTTGGCAGGACCAGTATCGTCGCAGGCCGCGATCCCGCACGTGATTCTCCCGACCGGGCAAAGCGCACGTCCATGAGGTCGATCGAGACGACGTGTGTGCCGCACGGTGACAGCTCGAGATGCTGGTGAAATAGATCCCGTCACGTTCTGGTGGCATGCGTCCTGCTTTGCCTCTCGCGGCATTTTGCCCGCTTCATTTGGCGTTCGATCGCGACACGGTGAAATTCCCGAAGTCCGCGGGATGTCGCGGAATCTGCGAGCATCAACGGGCGCGAGACTGTTAACACCAAAATTGTCCTGATGTCGTTCACCCCGGGGAGGTCATCATGCGACAAGTAATCGCTTTCGGTCTGGCTGCGATGATGGTCGTCGCTGCGCCAGCCGGCTTTCGTACGGCTGGAGCCGCTCCCCTCGCTGGCACCATCTCCGGTGTGGCCAGAGACACAAAGGGCGGCACCCTCGTGAATACCGCCATCCGCATTCGTAGTGCACGGCAAGGGGACGTCGTTTCCGAAACGCGAACCGACGGCGGGGGCTTGTTCTCAACCCCTCTTCAACCGGGCGTGTACATCATCGAGGCGGTCGGGCGTTCCGGTCGGGTCATCGGAGTTTCTCCTACGGTGTCGGTGCTTGCCGGCCGAACCGCGGCCGTCACAGTGACGAGCGCAGCGGCCCAATCGCCGCAAGCACTGTCACAAGCGGGTTTCAGCTTCTATGGGTTGGGCGCGGGCGCGTCTGTGGGAATCGCCGCTGCCGCCGCTGCCGCCGCGATCACGACAGTAGCGGACACGGCGAACGACAGGCCGACACCGAGCCCTTCGCAGTAAGCCAAGCACAATCGTTCCCGTAACGGTTGTACGACGCGTGCCCACGGTGCCTTGGTGGAAAAGGCCGCCGTGTGAGCCACAGGGCGATAGCTCACCCCGTCAAACGTGGCCTTCGTGAGATGTTCAAGCTGTTCGGCGTGCCCTCCGCACACGCCAGCACGAGCCGCGCCCGAAACGCCAGCGACCGGATCACACGTGTTCGTCTCGTCAACGAGTTCAATGCGGCGTTGATCGTCAGACCCACGTCGGTTTGAGGCGTCCGACGATTCGGATGTCGCCTGAGAACGATACGCACTCTCTTCCAGCTGATTCGTTTCCAAGGGACTAACGAACGCTCGCCACCGGTCGCGCGACTGTGCCCGAGCGCTCAGCCCCATTCTCGAAGGTGATCCACTATGAAGAACACATGCCGTCACGCCAGTCTGTTGAGTGTGTGCATTTCCCTGCTCGCGGCTGCAGAGGCCACGGCTGTGACCCGTGTCATCGACGACGATGGCAGGGCGTCAGCCGTAAGCTGTGAAGCGGCGACCCCGACTCTTGCTTCGATCCAGATGGCGGTCGATGCATCGAGCTCTGGGGACACGATCCTTGTGTGCCCCGGGGTATACGAGGAGCAGGTCAGGATAGTCTCCAAGGATCTCACGATCCGCGGCGTCGCATCCGGCACGCTGAACGTGGTACTCATCAAACCCCGAGGCATGGTCGCCAACTCTACGAACACCTCGTCAGGTGTGGATGTGGCGGCCATCATCGCGGTGGAGGACTCAGGGACCGTCACGCTGATCAATCTCACTGTCGATGGCAGCGACAACGGGCTGACGCGTTGCGACCCAACGCTCATCGGCGTGTTCTATCGGAACGCCTCTGGGAGGATCGAATCGACAACGGTTCGCAATACCCGGCTCGGGCCACAGCTCCGAGGGTGTCAGAGCGGTATCGGCGTCTTCGCGCAGAGCGGTCGCGGTGGCACCTCGAGGCTCACGGTCAATGGCAGCAGCGTGCACGACTACCAGAAGGCCGGCGTCGTCGGGAACGAGGCAGGAACCCAACTCCAGGCGATCGCGAATTCCATCGTCGGAGACGGTGTGACGACCGCCATTGCGCAGAACGGCATCCAGATTGGCTTCGGCGCCGAAGGAACCGTCACGCTCAACTCGGTTTCGAACCACGTATACAGGTGTGCCGCCTTGTCTTGCGACGCCTCGACAAACATTCTTGCAATTCAAGCTGACAACGTCACGATCACCGGAAACGCCACGACGACATCGGTTATCAATATTTTCCTGTCCGAGTCGGATCGCAGCGACATCACGGCGAATTTCGTTTCCAACTCCGATGGATTCGATGGGATTGCGGTGGTGGGAAGCGACAATGACGTGCGGTCCAACCGCATCGTCGGCAGTGACGAATTCGGCGTCTACATCGAGGGCAACGATAACCGAATCGAGATGAACAGGATTCACGAAGCACCGTGCGGCATCTTCAGGACCGGCAACGATAACACCCTGGAGGACAACTCGTTCTTTGGCACCGATGTCACGACCTGCGAACCGTTCATGTTGCAGTCGTTCATGTTGTTGCGCCAGTCGTTGTCGAGCGAGTCATCGGACGAGTCATTGTCACTTCGGCCGCGGGCACCAGAGGTGGTTCTTCCCAATCCCCAGCCGGTGCGTTAGGCTCTTGCCCGCGATCTGAACCATTTCATCGACGGCTGACGCTGCCAGCCGTCGCATCTTCATCGGCAACACTCTCAATTGTTTGCAACGAAGCCATTGGTGTGCGCCTCGCGAGACTGCGGCGTCTCCTTTGCCCCGCTCGGTGGGGCCAGCCGTCCTGACCGGGGAAACCTGACTCAATTTGTCAGCAATCCAGCCCGTCAATCCCCCTGGTGCTGCGATCGTCGTGACGTGTCCATGCGTGCTATAGTCCCCTGTCAATAGCGTCTGAGCAGGCTCACCAAGCGTGGATTCAACCGTTTTCGTTGACGCTTCTACCGGCGTTGCGGACGAGAAGGGTCTACCGATGCCTGACGACAGCAACGACTAGCCCCTGGTTTCCGCGGTTCACGTCCTTTCGACGGGACCGAGAAAAACGCCGACCTCACGACGGACAACTCGGGTCCTCTTGCGGAGTCGCTGACAGACACGTCAGACATCAGGAGAACGGCATGCGCCTCGCGAGCAGCCGGCGGATGAGTTGGGCGGTTCTGTTCGCCGTCAGTGGCGTTTGTCTCGCCGCAGCGACGACAGACCAGCGCCTGGTTGACGCGGCCAAACAGCAGGACGTCGCGCGGGTGCAGATGCTGCTCAAGGAGCGCGTCGACGTGAATGCGCCCCAAGCGGACGGTGCGACCGCGCTTCATTGGGCGGCCCACTGGGGGAACGCCACCACCACCGACCTGCTCGTCCGTGCCGGCGCCAACGTCAACGCGAAAAACGATCTCGGCGTGACACCGCTGGCGCTGGCGTGCACGATCGGCAGCACGGCCGTTGTGGAAAGGCTGCTTGCCGCCGGGGCCAACCCCAACCTTGCAATGGCGACAGGCGAGACGCCGTTGATGCGGGCAGCACGGTCGGGGAACATCAACATCGTCAAGGCTCTGTTGTCCCGAGCGGTCGACGTCAATGCGACCGAGCCGGTGCGTGGTCAGACCGCGCTGATGTGGGCAGCCGGCGAAGGGCACTCGGAGGCCGTGCGAGTGCTCCTCGAAGCAGGCGCCAGCGTCAACGCGCGATCGATCACCGGCTTTACAGCCCTGCTGTTTGCGACGTGGAGGGGCGATCGGTCAACGATGCAGGCGTTGATCGATGGCGGCGCGGATACCAATCAGTCGTCGGCGGCGGGAGTGACGCCGCTGTTGATGGCGGCGACGAGAGGGTTCGTGCCGCTGGCGGAATTTCTGCTCGACCATGGTGCAGACGTCAACAACGCCGAAGCGGGCTACACGGTGCTCCATTGGGCCAGCGGTGTCTGGGATTCGGAGCTGACGATTCCTTCGTCCGGCGTCCTCTCGGATTCGGCCGAGGCACGGCGGTGGCTGGCGACGGGCGGCATTCATGGGGCGGAGAAGCTCGAGTTCGTCAAGACGCTCGTCGCTCGAGGCGCCGACATCCACGCACAGATGGTGAAGAATCCGTTGCGCGCCGGCGGCGGAAGTGGCAGCGCGCAGCCCGGCGGAGGGGCGGGCAACATGGCCGGCGCGACGCCGTTCTATCTCGCCGCGCAGAGCGCCGATAGTACGCTCATGCGCTATTTGAAAGAAGCCGGCGCCGACCCGACCGCGAAAAAGAAAGACGGGAAGACGCCGTTGATGGCGGCTGTAGGCATTGGCCGTGAGCAGGGCACTTCGGCGCAGACAGAGGCCGAGGCGCTCGACGCCGCCAGGCTTGCGGTTGAGTTCGGGAACGACGTGAACGCAGCCGACGACGCCGGCGACACGGCCCTGCACGCGGCTGCCTATTGGGGACACAACACGGTCGTGCAGTATCTCGCGGGCGACCTCCACGCGAAGGTCGATCCGAAGAACAAGGCTGGCTTCACACCGTACATGATCGCGACAGGTCAGGGTCCGCGAAAGGCCGGCGCCAATGCGATTCACCCCGATACGGGCGCCCTTTTGGGCACCTTCGGCGCGGATACCACCATCACGTGCAGGTGGCCGTGTCTCGACCAGGTGTACAAGGACAGGAAGTAGGCGGCTGCTTATGAAGCCGACGATGCTCGGCGTGCGGCGTGCGTGTTTCGTTGCGGCGTGCATCGCGTTGGGTGGTGCAGCCTGCTGGCGGCTTCAGGCAGCCGACTCTCTCGTGGCGCCGGCTCCCGGTTCGCGAGCGGCGGTTCCGGCGTCCACGGCGCCGGCGGCGATGCAAACGGTCAGTCCGGCGAGCTCCGCCGGAGCGGACTATCGAGCAGTGCTCGACACGTATTGCGTCAAGTGCCACAACGCACGCCTCAAGACGGCGGGTCTCGAACTGGATCAGCTCGATATCACTCACGTCGGGCCGCACGCGGACAAGTGGGAAAAAGTCGTTCAGAAGCTTCGTGCCCGAACAATGCCGCCGGCGTTGAACGCACGGCCGGATGAATCCACCTACGATCGATTGGCCGCTTGGCTCGAAGGTGCGCTCGACACGGCGGCCGCCGCGAGCCCCAACCCCGGCAGCCCGACTCTCCACCGCCTGAATCGGGTCGAGTACACCAACGCCATCCGGGATGTGCTTGCGCTGGATATCGACGGGTCGTCGCTGCTTCCCCCCGATGCGACCGCGAACGGATTCGACAACAACGGAGATGTGCTGTCGATCTCTCCGCTCTTGATGGAGCAATACATGATGGCGGCTCGCGAAATCAGCCGCCTGGCCCTTGGCGATCCGACCTACACGCCGTATGTGGATACGTATCGATTCTCGCGCGACACGTGGCAGGTCGATCGCATGAGCGAGGATCTGCCGTTCGGGTCGCGAGGCGGGATGGCCATCCACCGGTATTTCTCGCTGGACGGCGAGTATGGGTTGAAAATCCGGCTGGCGCGCGCGCTGAACGATCGCGGGATCCGCGGTATCAGCCGTCCCGAACGCATCCAGGTCCGTTTGGACCAGGAGTTGGTCAAGGAATTCACCGTCGGACGGAGCTTCGAGAACGAAGGCAAGTACGATCTCTACAAGCCGCAGGGCGAGGCCGCGGTCGAGCGCCGCCATCTGGAGGAATCGGCCGACGACGCGCTGACCGTGACGTTTCCGGTGAAAGCCGGAAACCACACCGTCGGCGTGTTCTTTGTCGAGAACACGTTGGCGTTGTACGAAGGCCTCGGGCCTCCGCGATTTCCGGTCCGGAGTCAGGCCAACACGAACGACGACGCCAATCAGATGCAGATGGAGAGCATCCAGATCGGTCCGGTGGCCTCCGGCGGGACGGGCAATACGGACAGCCGTCGCCAGATTCTCGCGTGCCGGCCGGCGAACGCCGCGCTCGAAGAGCCTTGCGCCAAAACGATCTTGTCAGGTCTGGCGCGCAGGGCGTATCGCCGGACGCCGACCGACTCCGAGGTGGCGACGCTGATGAGCTTCTATCGCCGTGCACGGGAAGCCGGGGACTTCGAGGCCGGCATCGCCTCGGGGTTGCGCCGCGTGCTCGTGTCGCCTCAGTTCATCTTCCGTGTCGAGGGCGATCCGGTAAACGTGAAACCCGGCGTTCCGTATCCCTTGAGCAACAGTGAGCTCGCTTCGCGGCTGTCATTCTTCTTGTGGAGCAGTGTTCCCGACCCGGAGCTGCTCGATGCCGCCGAGCGTGGTCGGTTGCGGGATCCGAAAGGGCTCGAACAGCAGGTTCGTCGCATGTTGCGCGACGGTCGCTCGTCCGAGCTGATGCGGAATTTCGGCGGGCAGTGGCTGCTGTTGCGGAACGTGCGATACGCCACGCCGGATCCGGATCGATTCCCCGAATTCGACGACAACCTTCGTGAAGCCCTGCAGCGCGAGACCGAGCTGTTCCTCGAGAACGTGCTGCGCGACGATCGACCCGTCACCGAGCTGCTGAGCGCGAATTACACCTTCATGAACGAGCGGCTCGCCCGGCACTACGGCATCCCGAACGTGTACGGCACACAGTACCGGCGGGTGACGCTTCGCGACGACCGTCGGGCCGGTCTGCTCGGCATGGGCGCGATACAACTGGTGACGTCGCAGGCCACCCGGACCTCTCCCGTGCTGCGTGGGAAATGGGTGCTGGAGAACATTCTCGGGACGCCTCCGCCGGCGCCGCCCGCCAACGTGCCTCCATTCCCCGACGGCGGTGACATGACGAAGCTGTCGGTTCGTGAGCGGATGGAGATGCACCGCAAGAATCCTGCGTGCGCGAGCTGTCACCAGATGATGGATCCGCTCGGCTTTGCGCTCGAGAACTTCGACGCCGTTGGAAAGTGGCGCGACCTCGAGGAAGGCAAGCCGATCGACGCGTCGGGACAGACGCCAGATGGCCACGCGTTCAACGGGCCGGCGGAACTGCGGCAACTGGTGGTGGCACGGCAGGAACAGTTCGTCGCCGCGCTGACGAGCAAGCTGATGACCTACGCGCTCGGACGCGGGCTGGAATACTACGATGCGCCGGCCGTCCGCAAGATCGTGCGGGATGCGGCGCCGAGCCAGTATCGGTGGTCGGCGATTGTGCTGGGGATCGTTCGCAGCCTGCCGTTCCAACAGCGAATGTCATCCGAGGCCACGCAACAGCTCGCCGGGGGGCGTCTCGATTGAGGAGGTCTGGAGTCATGATGATTACAAGGAAGCACCTGCCGCGCCGCACGTTTCTGCGCGGTGCCGGTGCGACGCTGGCGCTCCCGCTCCTCGAAGGCATGATTCCCGCCTTCACTCCGATCGTGAAGACCGCGGCCAAAGGGATTCCCCGGCTGGGCTACATCTATTCGCCCAACGGGATGATGATGCAGAATTGGACGCCCACGGGCGAGGGTGCGACATACGAGTTTTCCTCCACCCTGTCGCCATTGGCCCCGTATCGCGACCGGTTGACGGTTTTGACGGGCCTGAACAGTGAGGAAGCCAATGCCAGGCCGGGCGAGGGCGTCGGCGATCATTCCCGTGGCCCCGGAGCGTTCCTGACCGGCGTCCACATCAAGAAGACCGAGGGGAAGGATCTTCAAGCGGGCGTGTCCGCCGATCAACTGGCGGCGAGGCATCTCGGTGGCCAGACGCAACTGAGCTCGATGCAGCTCGCATTGCAGTCGGGCGATTTCGCGGGCGCCTGTGACTTCGGGTACAGCTGCGCCTACAGCGACACGGTGTCGTGGAGCGATCCGTACACGCCCTTGCCGATGGAAAACAACCCGCGTGCCGTATTCCGCCGCATGTTCGGCGTGAGCGACAGCACCGACCCGCGGGTGCGCGCGGCACAGTTCGATGAGGATCGCAGCATTCTGGACTCGGTGACGCAGGACGTCAGTGCGCTTCAGAAGACGCTCGGCGCGCGCGACCGGGTGAAACTGACGCAGTACCTCGAAGCCGTGCGGGACATCGAGCTGCGCATCAAGGTTGCCGAGGCTCAGAGCAGTCGGGGACTCCCCGACGTCCACCAGCCGCCGGGCATCCCGGCCACCTTCGAAGAGCACATCGGCCTCATGTACGACCTCCTGACGCTGGCGTTCCAGATCGATCTGACGCGTGTGTTCACCTTCATGATCGCGCGCGAGCTGAGCTTGTTCGTGTATCCGCTGAGCGGGGTGCGCGAGGCCCACCACTCACTGACGCACTATCAGAACGATCCCGTCAAGATTGCCAAGGTGTCGATGATCAACCAGTACCACATGAAGATGTTCGCGACTTTCCTGGAGAGGCTGAAGAATACGCCTGATGGCGAAAGCAATCTGCTCGACAACGTCATGATCGTGTACGGCTGCGGCATCAGCGACGGCGATCGGCATTATCACAACAACCTGCCCATCCTGCTGACTGGCGGCGGCGCGGGGCAGATCAAAGGAGGCCGCCACCTGCTGTACCCGGATGACAAGACGCCGGTGGCGAATCTCCATATGACGCTGTTGCAGAAGATGAGCGTTCCGGCCGAGCAGCTCGGGGACAGCACCGGCACGCTCCAGGAGCTGTCCGGCATCTAGCCCGCGGGGCAGGCATTCCGTTTCGCACCTTCTGATATTTGCGGGGCCCTTTCGATATCTCCACATTTCGATACCGAGAGGGTTGTCATCTCGCGTGATCCACCGGGAGGAGAACGATGGCTCATGGAGTGCCCCGTTCGACGTTTGCCGGTTTGCTGCTGACCGGAGCGCTCGTCTCCGCTCAGGCACCCTCCTCGAGCCAGCAAGGGCAGGCACCCGCTCCTCCGCCGGTGACCTTCAAGACCGAGATCGCCTACGTCGAGGTCAGCGCCCGGGTAGTGGATCAGCAGGGAAATTTCGTCTCCAGCCTCACGAAAGACGATTTTCGAGTCTTCGAGGACGGAAAAGCCCAGACCATCGATGCGTTCAGTTTCGTCCGCATTCCGATCGAGCATGCGGAGAAACCGTCGTTCGTGGAGCGGCCTGTTGAACCTGACGCCGTGACGAACACGCCGGCGCCCGACGGGCGTCTGTACGTCCTCGCGCTCGACGAGCTGCACACCGATCCGCTGCGAAGCCAGCGGGTGAAGGATGCGGCTCGCAGATTCATCGAGGAAGACCTCGCGGCCAACGACCTGGCAGCGGTCAGCATCATCGGGAACAGCCTGGCGTCTCAGGAATTGACCGGCAACCGCCGGCTGTTGCTCGCGGCGGTCGATAAGTTCGCCGGGCAGAAGCCTGCCGACGCCACTCTGACGAAGATTCAGGAGTACAACAGGCTGGTTTCGATCAACGCGATCGATCCCGGGGGAGATGTGTCGGATCCCTACGTGCAGGAACGGATCCTGAACTCGCAGCGGATGTTCAGGACGCTGACACGTGTGGCCGACTGGATGGGCGCCCTTCGCGGGCGGCGCAAGACGCTGATCTACATCAGCGAGGGAGTTGGCTTCGACCTGCGCGACACGTTTCGAGACCTGAACGGGGCGGCCGGTCCACAGAAGGTGAACGCCCTGCATGTGTACAACGACACGCGGGCCGTCATCGAGGCAGCCACGCGAAGCAACGTGACCATCTATTCGATCGATCCGCGCGGAGTGGGAGCCGGTGCCGACGTCCTCATCGAAGCCAGGAGCGCCGCGGACGCCGGAAATCCCGTCAGCGCGGACGATCCCAGACAGGGCAACGGCCAATCCAACTTCCGGGCCGATCTCGGCGGCCAGTCGGTCAACAACGAGCTGCAGACGGCGCAGGACGGCTTGCGCATGTTGAGTGAGCAGACCGGCGGCTTCGCCATCGTGAACACCGCCGACTTGGAGACCGGCCTCGCGAAAATTGTCGACGAGAACAGCGCGTACTACATCGTCGGCTACCGGTCGACCAATGACAGACGCGACGGCAAGTTCAGGACGATCGACGTGCGGCTGCCGAACCGCGCGGGCCTGATGGTCCGCGCCCGCAGAGGATATCTCGCCCCGAGTGGAAGAGGCGAGAGCGCCTCCATCGGCACGGACAAGACGCCCAATGCATCAGCGCAGTTGAGAGAACTGCTCCGCAGCCCCGTGCCGACGAGCGGGGTCAGCGTCAGTGCGACAGCCGCGACGTTCCGGGGCCAGACGCGGAACGGCACGGTCGTTGTCGCCATGGAAGCGCGCGCCGGCGATCTCAAGTTTACGGAGAAAGGCGGCAGGTTCACGGGCCGTCTCTCGGTCGGGCTTGCGGCCCTCGACTACGACGGGAAACTGCGCGCGAGCGCGGCGCCCACGCTCGACTTTGGATTGAAACCGGAGACCTACCAGCGCATCGCCAAAGAGGGAAACGTGCGGCTCGTGTCGCAGCTCGCACTGCCACCAGGCCGCTATCAGCTTCGGGCGGCGCTGCTGGATGACGTCGCGGGCCACGGCGGCAGCGTTCAATACGATCTCGACGTGCCCGACTTCTCGAAGGCTGCACTCTCGTTGAGCGGCGTGATGCTGACGTCGGCGCAGGCCAGTGCCGCGCCGACAGTTGC
>Ga0111538_10009846_pt1 | contig 12734 bp, 10 predicted proteins | sample SoiMethybrSBSTD1_FD_79669 | JGI IMG/M metagenome (GOLD analysis project Ga0111538, IMG submission 79669) | Bulk soil microbial communities from a Populus tree surrounding site in Tennessee, USA - Soil MetaG P. TD hybrid SBSTD1 (version 2)... | ecosystem: Environmental > Terrestrial > Soil >...
ACGGGCATCCCACCCCCGACCACCAGGAGAGCCACCATGATCACGATCAGCGGCACCAGCTCGGCCGCCCCGGTCTGGGGCATCCACGAGTGGTCGCCGACCAGCGACAGCGCCTCGGACTGCAGCATGCCGATGGCGAGGCCGGCGGCCACGATCGGCACCAGGTACTGGAACCGCCCGACCACAGCCGCTGCCAGCGCGGGGACGACGAACAGCGTGTAGGTCACCGGCGTGAGCGGGTTCACCGGAGCGATGAGGATGCCGGCGATACCGGCCACCATGGCGCTGATCATCCAGTTGACCAGCGCGATGCGGTCGGGCGAGATGCGCGAGACGTAGGCCCCAGTCTGCGATTCGGCGGTGGCACGCGTCAGCAGCCCGAAGCGCGTGAACCGGTACCCGGCCCCCACCAGCAGCGCCAGCCCCACGACGGTGACCGCCAGGTAGAACCGGTCGGACAGCACGATCACGTCGCCCCACTCCCAGCGCTCGGCGGGGAAGATGGCCCGCACGCTCACCGCGTTGGTGCCCTGGCGGATGGCCAGCGTGCCCTGGATGATCACCAGGACGCCGAGCGACGCCACCGCCTTGGCCAGCGGCGGCGCGTCGCGCAACGGGCGGAACACCAGCACGTAGAGGAGCGCACCGAGCGCGGCGGCGACGACCATCGAGATGAGCACGGCCGGCCAGAAGGCGAGCTCCTGGCCGATGTCGATGGTCTTCGGCAGCCCGGGGATGGGCACGAGCAGCTCACCCCGGCGCAGGCCGGCGTAGGTGTAGGCCACATACAGGGCCATGGCGCCGGTGGCGAAGTTGAGGACGCCCGAGGCTCGATAGGTGATGACCAGCGCCAGGGCAAGGGCGGCGTACACCCCACCGGCACCGAGGCCCAGGAGGAGTGATGCGATGTGGTCCACAGTGTGGGCCTCCGGCTGTTGGGCTCGTGGGATGCGCGTGATGCGGGCCGGCGCTCCCCGAGCCGGCCCGCATCACCGCAAGGTCAGGGCAGGATGTCCGTCGAGTCGACGGCCTCGTAGCTAGCGGGGAACCCGTCAGCGTCGAGCGTGGCCCGCAACGACCCATTCGAGCACACGGCAGGTTGCGGCGTGAACGCCGTCCCGCCGCACTGGAAGGTGAGGCCGTCGGCCCCGGGGAAGTCGGACTCGGACATCGCTTTGATCGTCTCCGCGGCCGTCGCCGGGGTGACGTCGCCCGAGATCCCCTGGAGGGCGACGGCGAGCGACGACATCACGGTGTAGCCGCCCATGGCGGCGGCGTTCGGGACGTCCTCGACGTCCTCGCCGTAGGTGTCCATGACCTCCAGGTACAGCTGGTAGGCCGGGTCGTCCTCCGCGCCGAGCGCCATGGTCGAGGTGATCGAGATCCCCTCGAGCTGTCCCGGCAGCGCCTCGCGGGTGGCGTCGGTGACGCACTGGGAGATCAATGTGATCGCGCCGTCGTAGCCGACGGCGGTCAGCCCCTGGATGGCGGCGATGCAGAACGCGTCGTTGCCGACGATCTGCACGACGCCCGCCCCGGCGTCGACGACCTGCTGCATCTGCACGGTCATGTCCGCCGTGCCCGGCGCCACCTTGATGAGCTCGTACTCGAGCCCGGCGTTGTCCAGGATCTCGTCCGCGGCGCCCGACTCGAAGGTCGCGAGCGCCTGAGGGACGTCGATGAGGACGAAGGCGAGCTTGTCGGTGTCCTCGGCCTCCGCCGCGGCGATCGGGGTGCCGTACAGCGTCGCCAGCGGGTTGACCATGACGAAGCTGTCCGTCGTGTCGGCGAGCATGGCCTCAGTGCTGGTCTGGAAGAACAGCGTGGGGATGCCGGCGGCATGCAACGGCTCCCACACCGAGTCCGCGACCGCGGACTGGCTGAGCGCGACGGCGACGACCTCGGCCTCGACCAGTTGGTTGGCGCAGTCGGTGGCGCCGGCCGGATCGGCCCCCGTCTCACAGGTCACGACCTCGATGGGCCGGCCACCGATGCCGCCCTTGTGGTTGTTGTAGTACTCGGCCGCGGCCTGGGCGGCGCGGAGCTCGTCGGTGTTGTCGAATGCCTGCGTCGCACCGTCGGACACCATCCCGACCTTGATCGGCTCGCCGGACGCGACGTTCTCCGGCCCGAGCAGGGATTCCGCGCCCTCGGCCGTGGTGTCGGACGCGCTTGTGTCGTCGTCGTCATCGCCGCCGCACGCTGCGGCCGCGAGCGCGAACACGCTCAGGACCGCGAGCGCGATCCGCAACCGGCGCCACCGGCTGCGGCGCCCTGACACTTCCTCCGGTCTATCCATGTCACGCCCCCTCGGGGTTGTTTGCTGTCGTTGGACGGTGAAGGTCAGGCTGCGAGCACGTCGAGGACGACGGCCGTGGACATGCCGCCGCCCGCGCACATGGCGGCCACGCCGGTGCCGCCACCCCGCCGGCGCAGCTCGTGGATGAGCGTGACGACCATGCGGGCCCCGGTCATGGCGATGGGGTGGCCCAGGCTGCAGCCGCTGCCGAGGACGTCGACGATCTCCTCGTCGATGCCGAGGATCCGGGTGGTGGCCACGCACATCGAGGCGAAGGCCTCGTTGATCTCCCACAGGGCCACGTCGCCGAGGGCCACGCCGGCCCGGTCCAGCGCCTTGGGGATGGCGACGGTCGGTGCCAGCCCGGTCCGCTCCGGCGGGACGCCCACCGACGCCCAGGCCCGGACGGATGCCAGCGGCTCGATCCCGCTCGCCTCGGCCAGGGCGCGGTCCGCCACGACCAGGGCGGCAGCGCCGTCGTTGGCGCCGCAGGCGTTGCCGGCCGTGATGCTGAAGCCCTCGATCTCGGGGTGCAGCGGCTTGAGCGACGCCAGCTTCTCCCGCGAGGTGTCGCGCCGCGGGTGCTCGTCGACCGCGAAGGTCGTGGTGGTGCCGTCCCGCCGCGTGACCTCCAGCGGGAAGATCTCCTCCACGAAGCTGCCGTTGTCGATGCCGGCGACGGCCCGTTGGTGCGAGCGCAGCGCCCAGGCGTCCATCTCCTCCCGGGTCACGCCGGCCTCCGCCGCCGCGTTCCAGCCCACGGTGATGGACATGTCCATGTTGGGGGCCGCGGGTCGGTCGCGGTGGGTGGGCGAGAACCAGTCCTCCCAGTCGTCGCTGCCCGGGACGCGCCGGGTCGACCGGGGGGATGTGGACGAGGACTGGGTGCCACCGGCGACGACGGCCCGGTCCATCCCGGCGCGCACGCTCGCGGCCGCGGTGGTCAGCGCGGCCAGGCCCCCGGCGCAGTGCCGGTTGTGGGCCAGCCCGGCGACGTGCTCGAGGCCGGCCTCGATGGCGGCGTAGCGGGCGATGTCGCCCCCGCCGTAGAGCGCCTCCGCCAGCACCACGTCGTCCACCAGGGCGGGATCGATCCCGGCGCGGCGCACGGCCTCGGCGATGGCGCGGGTGCCCAGCTCGAGGGCATCGACGTCGACCAGGGTCCCCCTGAAGGCCGTGCCGATCGCAGTGCGCGCCGTGGACACGACGACTGCGTCAGGCACCGGCATCTACCCCTCCCGTCTCCCGGGCACGCGTGTGCCCGCCGTCACTGTGAAGCGTAGTTTCACACTGCGAGAATGCCATTGCAACATCCGGCAACCTCTCGTCCACTCTCCTGGAAATGATGATGTTCATTATCAGAGCACCGTCCCAGTGCGGCCCTCGGCCAGGGGCCGGATCATGGCGTCCTGCACGTACGAGGCCACCAGCGCGCCATCGGCCCGGAACACGTGGGCCGTGCCGTAGCTGCGGCCCCGCCCCGCGTACGGGCTGTGGTGCGAGAGCAGCAGCCACTCCCCCGCGGGCGCCGGCTCGTGGAAGGTGAGCGTGTGGCTCACGACCCCGGTCGACACGGTGACGTGCGCCTGGGCCTGGCCCACGCCGGCATGGGGACGCATGGCGGTGGCGATGAGGAAGCCGTCGGTGGCATAGGCGAGCAGGGCCTGGTCGACGGCCGGGTCGTCGGGCGCGCCCGCGAAGCGCGTCCACACGTCGAGATCGGGCGGCCCGACCGCCTCGGGGTCGTTGATGTCGACGTCCCCCGCGATGCGGACCTGCCAGTCGCCCGTGCGCTCATCGGACGGCGCGCCCTCGTCGGGCCCGGGCACGACCGGGAAGGGATCGGCGTGGCGGATGAAGTCGGGCTCGTCCGCGGTCAGCAGCACCAGCGAGCGGGCGCAGAGGCGGTCGCCTTGGGCGATCGTCACCGTGCTGCTGGCGAAGGCGCGCCCGGAGTGCATGCGCTCGACCACGATCTCGACAGGGACGTCGGGGCGGCCGCCGCGGGCGAAGATGGTGTGCAGGGTCTTGACCCGCTTGCCGTCGTGGCCTGCCAGCCCGGCCACGATGGCCTGCGCCATCAGCTGCCCGCCGAAGATCACTCCGGCGGTGGCCTGGACGTTCCCGGCGGTGTAGCGGTCGGGGCCGTCCGGCTCGAGCGCGAGCGCCCCGACCAGGTCGTCGATCGAGGGCACGGGCTACTTCGGGGGGAAGCGCAGGGCGCCGTCCAGCCTGATGTTCTCGCCGTTGAGGTAGGGGTTGCGGGCGATCGAGCAGACGAGCAGGGCGAACTCCTCGGGCCGGCCCATCCGTTTGGGGAACACGATGCTACGCACCAGGTTCTCCTGCACCGCCTCGGGCACGCTGAGCATGATGGGCGTGCCCATGGTGCCGGGGGCGACCGCGCACACCCGGATGCCCAGGGCGGCCAGGTCGCGGGCCAGCGGCAGCGTCATGCCCAGGATGGCGGCCTTGGCTGCGGCGTAGGCGAGCTGGCCGGTCTGGCCCTCGATCCCGGCGATGGAGGCGGTGTTGACCACCACGCCGCGCTGGCCGTGCTCGTCGGGCTCGTTCCCGGCCATGGCCGCGGCCGACAGCCGGGTCACGTTGAACGTGCCGAACGCGTTCATCTCCATGGTCCCGACGAACGCGCCCTTGTCGTGCGGCGTGCCGTCGCGGCCCACGGTGCGGCCTCCGCCGACGCCCCCGCCCGCCACGTTGACCACGAGCGAGAAGGTCCCGACCGAGCGGGCGGCTTCGACGGCCGCGGCCACGGCGTCGTCGTCGTTGACGTCGCCGCCGGCCGCCACCACCGTGTCGCCGAGCTCCTTGGCCAGCTCGGTGCCGCGGTCGAGATCGCGGTCGAAGACGGCCACGCCCATGCCCTGGTCCACCAGCCGGCGCACCACGGCCGAGCCGAGCCCGCCCGCGCCGCCGGTCACGAGCGCGGATCGTCCCTCCAGGTCCATGTCCTCCCCTTCCCCTGCTCAGACGGTGGCTGGCGCGTCGACGCGCATCAGCCGGCCGAGGTTGCCGCCCATGATGGCCGCCACGTCCTGGGACGCCAGGCCCGGCGGCAGGTGGTCGACGTAGCTGCACGGCTCGGCCAGGCCCTCGGGATGCGGGTAGTCCGAGCCGAACGTCAGATGGTCCGCGCCCATCACGCCCACGAGCTCCTCGATGTCGTCCTCGTGGAACGGGCTGACCCAGACGTTGCGCTTGAACGCCGCGATCGGATCCTCGTCGAAGGCCTGGGGCATCTTGCGGTAGGTGTCCTCCAGGTGGTCCAGGAACGGGACCACCCAGTCGCCGCCGTTCTCGATGGAGGCGACCTTCAGGTCGGGGAAGCGGGTGAAGGTCCCGTGGCAGACGAAGGCGGCCATGGAGTCCTCGATGGGTCGCTTGCCCATGGTCAGCATGCGGAAGGCGTCGGGCCGGAACGGCAGCATCTCCTGCGGCCCGGTCCAGTCGGCCTGGTAGCGGGAGTAGCCGCTGTCGGAGGCGTGCATCGCCACCAGCACGCCCGCGTCCACCACGGCCTGCCAGAACGGGTCGAACTCCTCGTAGCCGAACGAGCGGGAGCCGCCGTAGGCCGGGACGGGCGCGGGCCGGATCAGCACGGTGCGGGCGCCGCGCTCCACCGCCCACTCCAGCTCCTCGATGGCCCGCTCCACGATGGGCAGGGTGATGATCGGCGTGGTGAAGATGCGGTCCTCGTGGTTGAAGCTCCACTCCTCGTACAGCCACTCGTTGAGCGAGTGGATGACCGCGTGGATGAGCTCGGGGTCGTCGCGCATGCGCTCCTCGAGCAGGCTGGCCAGCGTCGGGAACAGCAGCGTGCGATCGAGGCCCTGGCTGTCCATCAGCTCCAGGCGGGCCCCGGGCTCGCGGAACGCCGGGATGGCGCGCATCGGGTCGCCCACGATCTCGCGGTACGACTTCCCCTCGGGATTGCCGACGCGGAAGTACTCCTCCTGGGCGCCGGGCCGGGCCACCACGTCGAAGGTGGGGTTGGGGATGTAGTTGCTGATCGTGCCCCGCACCACGATCTTCGTGCGCCCCCTCATGTCGACGTAGTCGATGGCGCCCCGGTAGCGGTCCGGCAGGTGGCGGGTGAACGCATCCTTGGTCTCGTACAGATGGTTGTCGGCATCGAAGACCGGGAACCCGAGCCGTCTCGTCATGACTCGCAACGTAGATCGTTTCTAACGTTTGGGTCAACTCTCGAACACCGGATACGCGATCTACCTGCGGATCGGTTCACTTGCCGTGGTCGGGCGTGCGCAGTACCTAACGTCTTGGTCATAATGACGACCTGAAGAGGGAGGGGTCATGACCGCAGTCATGCAGGGCGTTCGCATCCTGGAGGTGGCCGAGCACACGTTCGTGCCCGCGGCGTCGGCGCTCCTCGCCGACTGGGGCGCGGAGGTCGTCAAGATCGAGCACGTCGAGCGGGGCGACGCCATGCGGGGCCTCGCCTCCAGCGGCCTCGCCATCATGGGCAATGGCGTCCACGTGCTGCTGGAGCACTCCAACCGCGGCAAGCAGAGCCTGGGCCTGGACCTCACGTCCGAGGAGGGCCTCGACATCCTCTACAAGCTGGCCGCCACCTGCGACGTCTTCCTCACCAACAAGCTGCCCAGCGTGCGGGCCAAGCTGCGCATCGACGTCGACGACATCCGCGCCCACAACCCCGACATCGTCTACGTGCGGGGCACGGGCCAGGGCGAGCGGGGGCCGGAGGCCGACCGCGGCTCCTACGACTCGCTCGCCTACTGGTGCCGGGCGGGCGTCGCCATGGGGGTCAAGCAGGCGAGCTACGACTACGTGCCCGCCCCGCCCGCGCCCGCGTTCGGCGACTCCATCGGCGCCATGACCATCGCGGGCGGGATCATGGGCGCGCTGTTCCACCGCGAGCGCACCGGTGAGGCGACCACGGTGGACGTCTCGCTGCTCGGCACCGGCATGTGGTCGATGGGCGCGGCGCTGGCGCTCTCGCTCCAGCACAACGTGGGCTGGTCCCCGCCGCCGGTCGGTGCCCCGACCGGGAACCCGCTCAGCGGCACCTACCGCTGCCGCGACGGCAAGTTCGTGTCGCTCACCTGCCTGCAGGCGGCTCGCTACTGGGCCGAGGCCTGCGTGGTGCTCGGCCAGCCCGAGCTGGCCGACGACGAGCGCTTCGCCAGCGCCGAGGCCATCCGCGAGAACATCGCCGCCGCCACCGACGCGGTGCGGCAGGCGTTCACCGAGCGCGACGCGGAGGACTGGCGCGAGCGGCTGGCCGGCTTCAGCGGCCAGTGGGCGATGGTGCAGGACACGCTGGAGGTGGCGTCCGACCCCCAGTCCGTGGCCAACGGCTACGTCCAGGACTGCGAGACGGCCGAGGGCGTGCCCTTCCGGCTGGCCGCCGCCCCCGTCCAGTTCGGCGGGGAGGCCGCGGCGCCCCGGCGGGCGCCCGAGTTCAACGAGCACGGTGATGCCATCCTCGGCGGGCTGGGGCTCGACACCGACACGATCCTGGACCTGAAGGTCCGGGGCGTAGTGGCGTAAAGGAGACATGGCATGGGACTGTTCGACGCGTACAGGTACGACGGGCGCCGGGCGCTGGTCGTCGGCGGGGCCACGGGCATGGGCGCGGCGGTGGCCGAGCTGGCCAAGGACGCCGGCGCCGAGGTCGTCGTCATGGACCGGGCCGAGATCACCCTCCCGGGGGTCAAGGCCATCCACCTGGACCTGTCCGACAAGGCCTCGATCGACGCCGCCCTCGAGGAGTGCGGCGGCCCCGTGCACGCGCTGTTCTCCTGTGCCGGCGTGGCCGACGGCACGCCCGGGATCGAGCGCATCAACTTCATCGGCCACCGCTACCTCATCGACCGGCTGCTGGCGGGCGGCATGCTGCCCCGCGGCTCGGCCATCGGCATGATCTCCTCGGCCGCCGGCTTCGGCTGGCAGGCCAACCTGGAGCGCCTGGGCGAGTACCTGGCCATCACCGACTTCGACGAAGCGACTCGCTGGGCCCACGACAACAGCCATGCCGACTACATGTGGAGCAAGCTGTCCATCAACGCCTACGTCGCCCGCGAGGCGTTCGGCCTGCTCAAGCAGGGCATCCGCATCAACGCCATCATGCCCGGGCCGACCGACACCCCCCTGGCCCAGGCCAACAAGGAGATGTGGCTCGGGTTCGGCTCCGACTACCGCGACGAGGCAGGCATCCAGGCGTCCACGCCGCTGGAGCAGGCCTATCCGCTGCTCTTCCTGTGCAGCGACGCGGCCTCGGGCATCACCGGCGTCACCATGGTCACCGACGCCGGCTACTTCAGCGCGGGGATCAGCGGATCGTTCCCGCCCGCGTCGCCCGCGGTCGGGTTCCTCGCCAACACCACCTTCTGAGGGCCGGTGCGCCCGCTCCCCCAGCTGACGCCGGTCAACCAGTGGTTCTGGACCTCGGGGGCGGACGGCCGCCTCCGGGTCCAGGGATGCCAGGACTGCAAGGCGCTGGTCCACCCGCCGGCGCCGGTATGCCCGGTGTGCCGGAGCCGGTCGTGGGAGCCCACGGTGGTGTCGGGCCGCGCCACCGTCGTGGCGTTCACGGTCAACCACCACTCGTGGCACCCGGACTTCGAGGCGCCTTACGCCATCGCCAACGTGGCCCTGGCCGAGGACCCGACGGTGCGCCTGACCACCAACGTCGTCGGCTGCGCGCCCGAGGAGGTCCACGTCGGCCAGGAGGTGATGGTTCGCTTCGAGCAGCACGACGACGTGTGGCTGCCGCTGTTCGAGCCGACGGGCGACACCGATCCGACCGACCTGGTGGGCGAGCCCGCCTTGCCGGAGCCGCGGGCGCCCCTGAGCGACGACCGGTTCGAGCACCGGGCCGTGCTATCGGGGATGGGCCGGTCGGCCCTCGGGCGCCGGCTCATGGTCGACCCGCTGTCGCTCACGGTCGACGCCTGCCTGGCCGCCATCGCCGACGCCGGCCTCACCCCCGAGGACATCGACGGCCTGTCCACCTACCCGGGCGCGGCCGGCGTGGGCATGAGCGAGGGCGGGGTCATGGCGGTGGAGGAGGCGCTCCGCCTCCACCCCACCTGGATCAACGGCGGCGGTGACATCCCCGGCCCCGGCGGCGCCGTGATCGCCGCCATGCTCGCGGTGGCGAGCGGGCTGTGCCGCCATGTCCTGTGCTTCCGCACGGTGTGGGAGTCGACGTTCGCCGCCCTGCGGATCGGGCCCGGAGCGACCGGTGCGAGTGGCCGGGTGTCGGGCCCGTTCCAGGAGTGGCGCGCCCCCTTCGGCGCCCTGTCCGCCGCCAACTGGATCGGCATGAACGCCAACCAGTACCTCCACCGCTACGGGGCGCCGCGGGAGATGCTGGGCTGGATCGCCCTCAACGGCCGGGCCAACGCCGCTCGCAACCCGGCGGCCATCTACCGCGACCCCATGACCATGGACGACTACCTGGCGGCCCGGCCCATCACCAGCCCCTTCGGGCTCTACGACTGCGACGTGCCCTGCGACGCCTCGATCGCGGTCATCGTGTCCGCCGCCTCGGTGGCCCCCGACCTGCCCCGGCCCGCGGTCCATGTCGAGGCGATCGGGACCCAGATCACCGAGCGCATCTCCTGGGACCAGGGCACGATCACACACGAGCCCCAGGTCCTCGGCCAGGCCGCGCACCTGTGGACCCGCACCGGCCTCAGGCCCGCGGACGTCGACGTGGCGCTGATCTACGACGGCTTCACCTTCAACGCCATCTCCTGGCTGGAGGGCCTGGGCTTCTGCGGCCTGGGCGAGGCCAAGGACTGGCTCGACGGCGGTCGGCGCATCGCCCTCGACGGCGACCTGCCGGTCAACCCCCACGGCGGCCAGCTGTCCGAGGGCCGCACCCACGGGTTCGGGTTCCTCTACGAAGCCATGGCCCAGCTGCGCCACGCGGCCGGTGAGCGCCAGGTCCCCGACGCGGCCACCGCCGTCGTCACCACCGGCGGAGGCACCCCGTCCGGCGTGCTGCTGTTGCGCCGCGACCCGCCCTAGCCCCGCGTCGGCTACAACTCCAGGGAGATGCGAAGCGCACGGGTGGGGGCCCTGCTGGGCGCGGTCGCGCTGCTGGCCACCGGCTGCGCGCAGGAGGACGACGCTCACCACCTGCTCCCCGTGGACGCCGCCGGATCGCCGGCCGAGGCGGCCGACGAGGCCCTGGCCGCGTCGACCCTGCTCACGGTGGACGATTTTCCCTCCGGCTGGCGCACCCAGCCCGTGCCGCCGGATGCCGGCGAGCTCGATCCGGCAGCCGGAGCGCAGCTCGCCCGTTGCCTCGGCACCGACAGCGAGACGGTGGACACCGACTTCCCCCACGCCTCCACGCCGACGTTCGTGTCGCCGGCCGGGGATGCGGTGACGGTGCGGGTGACCCTGGCCCCCGACGACGGCTGGCCCCGCGCCGCGGTGCAGCACCTGCGCCAAACAGAGGCACCGGGCTGCTACGCCCACTTGATGGAGGACGCGATCCGGTCGTCCCAGCCCGTCGAGGACGCTCCGGCCGACGTCGAGTACGGGACGCCGACCGCCGTGGTCATCCCCTACGCCGACTTCGGCGACACCACGGTCGCGCTGCGGACCTCCCTCCCGGTCTCGGCCGGCGGCGAGCACATCAACGTCTACGTCGACTCGGTGGTCGTGCGGGTCGACCGGGCCCTGGTGAGCTTCAGCTTCAACACCCAGATCCGCCCGTACGACCGCGACGAGTCCGAGCGGGTCGTGCAGAAGCAGGTCGAGCGAGTCAGCGAAGCCCTCGCCGAGGATGCCTGAGACAGCGAGCCGTCATCCCGGGCAGCCGCGGTAACGAATAGCCGGTACAGACCTTGTAGGGAACGAGATAGGAAAGGGGGCGCTGCCATGAGCACCCACATCTTCGGATTGACCGTGACGGCGCTCACCGACGCCTCGCTCGCGGCCCGCACGGTCGACCATGCCGTCACCATCGTGGACGAGGCGACGCACATGATCGTGGTGGTCGATCCCCGGGGTCGGGTGCGGATCCGCCCCGACGAGCGCTACCGCGCCGCCTGACAGCTGCCCGCCCGCGTGCTTGCCTAGGGGGTCATGAACGCCACCGGGCCACGCAGCCTGTGGGGCTGGGGCCTGGCGGCCGACGAGCCCAGCGACGAGCAGCGACGGCGCCTGGCCGATTCGCTGGCCCGGCGCTACGGCGTCGAGCCCCGGGTGGAGCGGCCGGTGCCCATCGAGGACGTGGCCCTGCGCCCCGCGCGCCTGTCCGTACCGGGCGCACTGGCGGCGGTGTGCACCACCGACCCCGCCGAGCGCGCCCGCCACACCTACGGGATGGGGTACACGGACCGGCTTCGGGCCTTCCGCGGGCTGTTCGACGGTCCGCCCGATGCGGTCGCCTACCCGACCGGCGATCGTGACCTGGAGGCGGTGCTCGACTGGTGCGCCGATGGCGGCCACGTCGTCGTCCCGTTCGGGGGCGGCTCGTCGGTGGTCGGGGGCGTGAACCCGCCGGCGTCGGCCGGCAGCGTGGTCACGATCGACCTCACGGCCATGGACCGGGTGCTGGAGATCGACGAGGTGTCGCGGGCCGCCCGCATCCAGGGGGGCGCGCTAGGGCCGGCCGTCGAGGACCAGCTGCGCCCGCACGGCCTGACCCTGCGCCACTTCCCCCAGTCCTTCGAGTGGTCCACGGTCGGCGGCTGGATCGCGACGCGGTCGGGCGGCCACTACGCCACCAACCACACCCACATCGACGACTTCGTCGAGTCGGTGCGGATGCTCACGCCGTCGGGCTGGTGGGAGTCGCGCCGCCTCCCCGGCAGCGGAGCCGGCCCCAGCCCCGATCGGCTGGTCCTCGGCAGCGAGGGCATCCTCGGCGTCGTCACCGAAGCGTGGCTGCGGGTGCAGCACCGCCCGGTGTTCCGCGCCAGTGCCGGCATCCGGTTCCCGTCGTGGGAGGCCGGCTGGCAGGCCGTCCGGGCCATCGTCCAGGCCAAGCTGTGGCCCGCCAACCTCCGCATCCTCGACCCGGCCGAGGCCGCTCGGGGCGCCGACCTCGACGGCTCGACCGCGCTGGTGATCGTGGGGTTCGAGTCGGCCGAGGTCCCGCAGCGCGCCAACATCGATGCCGCGGTCGGCCTCGCCCGGGACCACGGCGGCCAGGTCGGCGACGACGAGATCAAGGTGACCGACGCGGGCGGCCCGACGGGACGAGCCGGTGCGGTCGGCGCGTGGCGGGACAGCTTCGTCGGCTTCGACATCAACGGGCTCACCGGCCTGGGCCTGATCGCCGACACGTTCGAGACCTCGGTCACCTGGGATCGCTGGCCCGACTTCGACGCCCACGTCCGCGCCGCGGTCGGCCAGGCGCTCGAAGACGTCTGCGGCGTGGGCCTGCTCACCTGCCGCTTCACCCACGTCT
>Ga0111538_10009847_pt1 | contig 12733 bp, 9 predicted proteins | sample SoiMethybrSBSTD1_FD_79669 | JGI IMG/M metagenome (GOLD analysis project Ga0111538, IMG submission 79669) | Bulk soil microbial communities from a Populus tree surrounding site in Tennessee, USA - Soil MetaG P. TD hybrid SBSTD1 (version 2)... | ecosystem: Environmental > Terrestrial > Soil > Tree...
CCCGTGAGATGCGTGCCGCCGTCTTTGTTGTGAACGTTGTTCGTATACGGGAAGATCTGCTCGGCGTAGGTCGAGTTCCACTGCAGCGCCAAGTCGACCACGACCGCAGCACCGAGCTCGGTGGGGGCCTCGGCCGTGACGGCGATGACCTTGTCGTGCACCGGCTCTTTCGTCTTGTTGAGAAGCGCGACGAACTCGCGGATGCCGCCCTTGTATTCGTAACGCTCTTTTTTGCCTTCGCCGCGCTCGTCGATGAGCTCGATGACGAGACCCGCGTTGAGGAACGACAGCTCGCGCAAACGGCTGGCGAGCAGATCGAAGCTGAATTCGGTGTTGGTGAAGATCTGGGGGTCTGGCTTGAACGTCTGCTTGGTTCCGGTGCGGTCGGTATCGCCAATCGCTTTGACCGGCGCCTGCGGCACGCCGCGCCTGTATTCCTGGTACCAAACGTGCCCCTCGCGGCGGATCTCGAGCTTGAACCACTCCGAAACGGCGTTGACGGCGCTGACGCCGACGCCGTGCAGACCGGCGGAGACTTTGTAACTGGAATGGTCGAATTTTCCGCCCGCGTGGAGCACGGTCATGACGACCTCCGCGGCACTCACGCCCTTGGCATGCATGCCCACGGGGATGCCGCGACCGTCGTCTTCGACCGTGATCGAACCGTCGAAATGGACCGTGACGTGGATGTTACGGCAGTGCCCGGCGAGATGTTCGTCGACGCTGTTGTCGACGGCCTCCCAAACGAGGTGGTGCAGACCCGACCCATCGTGAACGTCGCCGATGTACATCCCGGGACGTTTGCGAACCGCCTCGAGGCCTTCGAGAACGGTGATGTTCTCGGAACCGTAGGTGGAGTCGGGAGCACGAGAAGCGGACGGGGTCGTGGTGGCTTCGGTCATCGAATTCGTCTCGGACCAACCTTCACCGGGGGCCCTATCCGGGGGCCTCGATCGAACCCTTTAGGGCCGGTTATGGGCCGGTTGTTTTGGCCCCATCCCCCGGTCGAACCGAAGTGCCTTCGGAGGGCCTAGATTGCTTCGGAAAGCGGGGTGGGTAGGAGGGGTGCCGGACCCCCACGAGTGAGCCAGAATCCTAGCTCTTTCTGGATGCTTTCGCAAGCTCGCACTCTCACGATTTACCCTCGATCGGGCCCTCTTTTGCGACCCCTCCCCGGAGGTGAAAATCGCGCCTGCCGGAGGGGTCCAAACCGCGGGTATCGATGAGCCCGGGGCGGGTCGTGGTCAGCAGGATTTGACCCGGGGTCTCGCGCAGGAAATCGAAGAGCAACGCGGTGCGCGAAAGGTCGAGCTCACTCGATACGTCGTCGAGCAAGAGCACCGGGTGAACGCCGCGCGCGGCTGCGATGCACGACAATTCGGCGAGCTTCAGCGCGAGTGTGACGGCGCGATGCTCCCCTTGCGACCCGTCGATGCGAACGTCGTAGCCTCCGAGCCGGAGCGAGAGGTCGTCGCGGTGCGGCCCCGCCGAAGCGCTGCCGCGGTGCCGATCGCGTTCTCGCTGGGCCTTAAGAGCGGCGAGAAGGGGCGCTTCTTCCTCGGGACCGCCGGGTTGGTATTGCGCCTCGAGGAGACGCGTCTCGGCGGTGATACGGGGGAACGACGTGGCGAGCTCGGAGGCGATGCGGTGGGAAGCTTCGCGACGAATGCGGCTGATGGCGGCGCCGTGCGTGGCGATGATCGATTCGAAACCGTCGAGATCGGGCGCGCTCGTCCCGCGGGTCTCGAGCACGCGCTGCCGGGAGCGCGAAGCCTCGGTGTAGCGCTTCAGATGATCCATCGACGTGGGATCGACGAAGAGCGCGATCCGATCGAGCAGCGTGCGCCTTCGCGACGCGGGACCCGAAGAGAGGACCATCTCGCCCGGGTGGAACACGACCGCGGGCGATTGCACCGCGTAGGCGGCCAAACTGGGCGGCCTTTTGCCGGCCGCGCTCACGGTGCGAATCGAGCCGCGCAGGCCGATCACCTGCTCGCGCGTGTCGCTCCCTTCGACGAGCTTGGCTCTGACGCTCGCCACGTCTTCGCCGTGTCGCACGATCTCGCCGAGGCGCGCCGTGCGGAAGCTGCGCGTCGTGCAGACGAGGTAAACGGCCTCGAGCACGCTCGTTTTGCCTTGCCCGTTGTTGCCGGAGAAGACGGTGAAACGCGCGAGATCGGTGAGATCGGCGGAAGCGATGTTACGAAAGTTGCGGAGGGCGATCGAAGCGATCGCCAAGCTTGCCGCCATGATCGAGCCAACTCCAGTGCGGGTTCAGCTTCTCTCTACCAGATCGATCTCCGGAGACCTACGAAGCGAAGTGCACAGGCAGAATGCCGCTTCTACGAAGCTGGCGTGGCTGGAACGCCCCGCGGCAATCTCTCAAAGATCGCGTCGCACGCCGGCCTCGCCGGAAATCTCAAGTGGCCTACAGCCGCAGTAGCTGATCGCGATCTGGTATGGCTTAACGCCCTAGCTGTGCGTCAGATGCGCATCGGCATGACGACGGCCTTGTAGCTGAGCTCGTCGCTTTCGGTGGCTGGCTTGATCACCGCGGGATCGAGATCGCCGCCGATTCCGAGGATCACCTCGTCGTCGTCGATCGCGGCCAGGTCGTCCAAGAAATACTTGGCGTTGAAGCCGATGACGACTTCGGCGCCGGCGTAGTCGACCGGAACTTCGTCGAAGCCGTCGCCGGTCTCCGGGCTTTCGCTGGTGATGCGCATGGCACCGCTGGTGACTTCGAGCTTCACGCCGCCGGTGCGATCGCTCGCCGCCAATGACACTGCCCTAAGTGCATCTGCGAACGGCGCGCGCGGCACGCGAATGGCGCGATCGCTCGTCTGAGGAATGACCTGGGAATAAGGCGGGAACTGCGCGTCGACGAGCTTCACCGAGAAGCGCGTGCCGCCCATGAGGAAGAACGCGTTGGGCCCGCTCTGGCTGATCGTCACCTTCTGCGCCTCTGCATCTTTGCCGGCTTCGGCGCGCGTCTCGTCGCTGAGACGGCGCAGCTCGCCCACCGCTTTGAGCGGGATGAGCATGGTGGCCGTCGCTTGGCGCCCGGGGACGCGCACTTCCATCTTGGAGAGGCGATGCCCGTCGGTGCTGACCATGCGCACGCGATCACCGTCCCACTCGAAGAGCGCGCTGTTCAGCGCGGGGCGCGTCTCGTCGGTCGAAATCGAGAAATGCGTGCGCGCGATGAGCTTGGAAAGAACGTCGAGCTCGAGCTCGAGCGTCGCCGCTTTGGGATCGGGCTCGGCCAATGCGGGGAAGTCTTCGCCCGGCATACCGCGCAGCGTGTAGCGGCGCGCGCTCGCTGCGGCCTTCAACGTCGTAGAAAAGCCGTCGTTGGTGACGACGTGGATGGGCCCGTCGGGCATCATCTTGATGCGCTCGTAGAGATCCTTGGCGGAGACGGCAACGCTGCCTCCCTTCTTGACCTCGATTCCGCTCACCGATCCGCTGATGGCCAGATAGAGATCGGTCGCGGCAACCCGCAGCTCGGAAGGACCGCCGATGCTGAGCAGCACGTTCGACAGCGCCGGCATCGTGCTCTTCTTGTCGGCAACGCCTTGGCAGCGTCCGACCAGTCTGAGTAGGTCCTTTTTCGGGACGGTCACATCCATGAAGTTCCTCGTATCCTACACGCGAGGCCGGACCGGGTGTCCGACGAGCAAGACTGCTTCAGTGCCTCGCCATACTAGATCACGATTGGCAAATTCGGCCATACAGGTCGAGAAATTACGGCTAGACCGCCATGGGCACGATCGGACGGGAAATGACCGGACTAGACGTCCCCTCGAGGCTAACTGGCAGGTCGGCTGCTCGTTCGGTCCGTTCTCGAGTGGGTTGCAGTGTTCTCGGGTCGGGCGAGCCGGAGAGACTCGGGACTCCACGGTTGGTCCTTTCTTAAATTAGAAGAGATGGTGACGATAGTAAGGGCTGTGGATAACGGGGATAAGTCGAAATCGAGCCTATTAGCAGGCCCAAATCGATCCCCCAGTTGTGGATGAGCTACCGGGTACGACGAGGGTCCGATGGGGAGACGGGCCTAGGGTCGGGCCTGTCCGCGCTCTCGTCCAAAGAAAACCACAGACTTATCCAGAAGTTTCCCGAGGCGCCGACGCGCAAAAAAAAGCGGTGCAACTCAAGTTGCCTCTTGCGCCTCGGTCGTCGCCATGACCCGCGCGAGGGAATCGATGAGCGCTTGGCGAATGCGAGCGTGCGCTTGCGGTCCAATCTCGCCTGCCTGGGCGGCCTTATCGAGCGCGGCGATCTCGGCGACCAGCCTCGCGCGCGCCCGTTCGGTGTCTTTTTCGCCGACGTGCGACGTTGCGCCCTTCCCCTTTTCTTGCTCGCGAGCGATGTAGATGCCGAAGGCGAGCGTTGCCGCGGTGAAGGCGACCGTCACCCATTTGGCCGACCCCTCGGTGGGGATGTTGTCGAGCGTGATGGCCACGCGGCTCATCGGCTGGTCCCCGGCGCGAGCCTGGCGTTCGGTGAGCAGCACGCGCGTTCCTTGCTGGTTGGCGTCGGAAACCGAATTGGGAAAATCGGCCACCCGCAGCGTCATGGTCTTGCTGGCTTCGGCGATGACGCGCATGCGGATGACGCGCGGCGGAAGCGAAACCGAGATGTTCGCCGACTCGCCCCCCTCGTAGGGGATCTGGTAGCGAAACTGCAGTTGGTGCTGGCCGGGACCGAACGTGCCGCGCATCTTGGCGCCGCGGTCGGGCACGGCGTCGAACCCGATGTCGCTCATGTCGCGTTGCGCGTTGAAGGCTTTGAAGCCGCGGGGAAGGTCCACTACGACGTTGGAGGGGACCCACGTCGTCGCACCGAGATTGAAGACTTCGAAGATCTCGGTGACCTGGACGACGTCGTCCTTCAGCTCGAGGTAGACGATGCCCTGCATGCCGAGCAGCGTGTCCTCGAGGCGGTTGGTCACGGGAAAGACGTGAACGCGGACGCGCTGGCCGTGATGGAGATCGAGTTGAAAAGGGGGAGCGGCATAGGTCGCGGTATCGCCCTCACCCCCCGACCAGGGGATGGAGACGCGGTAAGCGATGCCTCCGCCTCGCTCGAGGTTCTCGAACTTGGTCGTGCCGGTTTCGTCTGCCTTTTGCGTCGTGCGGCGGCGTGACTCCCCTTTGGCCACCGACTGCTGGAGGATCCCGAGCGTGACGTCGGCGCGCGGGACGGGGGCGTCGTTCTTGTCGCGGACTTCGACGACGATGGTGCCGGGGGGGAGCGCGTCATCTCTTTCGGACGTGTCCTCGGGGGGCGTTTCCGGCATCTGCTGCATCGATCGTGTGCCACCGCGCGCGGGAGGGTGGCCGGGGGGCAGATCGTCGTCCCCCTCGGGTGCGACCGTGGGATGGCCGGGGGGAAGCGCCGTCGACGACGGTGAAGGGCCTTTCGACGCGGCACCTGCAGCGGAGCCTGCGACGGGCGGATGCCCCGCCGGCAGCGCCGACGACGAGGGGGTCGGCAGCTTGGCAGTGGGACCCGCGACCGGTGGGTGCCCAGCGGGGAGCGCCGACGCCGGCGGTGACGCGGACTGGCCGGCCGCGAGGCCTGCGGTGAGCGCGATCAAAAGCGCCGCGGAAGCCGCGCGTCGCTCAACCGGTCGCATCGCGCCTGTCTTTCGTCGCATCGCCGAGCTTGTTGCCGCACTTCTTGCAGAACGCGGCGTCGGTGTCGTTTTCGGTCTGGCAGCTCGGGCACACCGGATCGCTGGCCTTCTTGGGGGGTTTGCTGCGTTTGGGGCGCTCGGTGCCGAGTTGGTCGGCTACGTACGCCGCGGCCTTTTCGCGCAGCGGGGCGAGATCTTCGTCGACCGCGCGCAAGAGGCGCTTCGCTTCGGCGCGGTAGCGCGCGACGAGCTCTTGGTAATCGGGCTCGGCGATCTTCCCGACGCTGCGCTCGAATTCGAGATCTTTGAGGGCCTGCAGCACCGCGCGTTTTTGCTCCTCGGCGGCAGTGGGAGCGCCGAGCGCGAGGGCCTCTTCCAAAGTGATGGGGGCTTCCCCCGAAAGTGTGCGCACGCTGGCCCAGAGAATGGAGATGACGATGAGAAGGACGCCTCCCGCGAGCGTCAGCAAAGCCGTGCCGACGCCATACACCGCGCCCATCGCCAGGGCCGCCGCGAGCGATCCCAGCGGGAGCACCCAACCGAGCCAAGGGAAGGCAGGACCTAAGTCGTCCTTGGGCGCGGGAGCCTCGGAGCGAGAGGGGGATTTCGGCTGTTTCTTCTGCCGCGTCGGCTCAGCCATCGAGTCTCTTGAGCTCTTCGTCGAGTTTGGCGTCGTATTCGTCGCGCTCCGCGGCGGAAGCCGGCGCTCGGGGTGTGCGCGCGACGGTCTCGTCGCGACGTTTCCAGCGGCGCACCGCGAGGAGCACGACGCCGAGCCCGCCGATCGAAGCCGCGATCGGCACGGCATAGATGAGCCGAAGCGCACCTTGATCGGGTGGAACGGTGAGCGACGCGGTGCCGTTCTCGGCGACGTAGTTGGCGACGATGGTGTCGGCGCTGTCACCGCGCGCGAGCTGATCGCGGATACGCGCGCGTGCCATCACTGCCGTGGAGCACACGCAGTTCGAAAGCGGGAGTCGCGGACAGCCGCCGCATTGGCAACGCAGACGCGGGAAAATCGCGCGCTCCTTGGGGTCGTTCATCTCGACCGTGCCCGCGTGAAGCGACGAGCTCGATTGCCCATAAGCGAGCGTCGGCGAGAGCGCGATGAGCAAACCAAACAGGATGGCCGACGTGAGACCCCCCGCCATCTTCACGTACGACCAAGCGCGTGACTCTTGGACGACGACCTCGGGCCACATGGAGATGACGGCCCCTGCGATGAGGACGAGCACCCCCACCCAGATCCACGAAACGAAGGGATTCACGTGCGTGTGGAACGAGGCCACCTTGGTCTCGGCATTGACCTCGCCGACGATGACGTAGAGGTCGTCGCGGATCGAATGCAGCATCGAGACTTCGGTGGTGGGGGATTCGGGCATGCGCCGATAGATGAATTTGGCCGGGCTGGCGCGCCCCACGGCTTTGCCGGTCGACATGTCCGTCACGGCGAGATCGGCGAACACCATGCGCTTGGTCTGGTCGACCTCCATGCGCGGGCTCGTGTAGCGAAGCTCGTAGTGATCGACTTGGAACGTGTCCCCCGGCTTCAGCGAGGCCTCTTTGTCGACTCCCCACGATCGCCCAGTGAAACCGAGGAACATGATGACGATGCCGACGTGGACGATGTACCCGCCGTAGCGATGGCGCGCCTTGGCGACGAGGCCGATCAAGGCCGGGAGAAAGGCTTCGTTCGTCGCGCGCCGTCGCGCCGCGAGGCCGCGTGAATACTCCTGCACGACGACCGCCACGTTGAACGCGCAGAGGACGGTGGAAACGAGCGGCAGCACGGTGCCGACCTTCTGCAGTGCGGTGCCGACGGCGCCGTCATAGATGCGGTCGGGGGTGACGAAGGGCGCGAAGCGGAGCGATTTTCCGAAGACGAGGTGCAGCACGCCCACCACGACCCCCGCTGCGATCGGGGCAAAGAAGGCCTTCTTGAACATGGCCGGGGATGTCTTGCGCCAGGCCAAGAGCGGTCCCATGCCCATCAGGGCGAAGAGGAAGAGCCCGGCGGGGGGGAGCCACGCGTTGTAGAAGGTGGGCCCCACGGTCGACTCCTGTTTCAACAGCCACTCGGAGATGCGCGGAAACGTGGTCGCGACGGCGATGAACACCGCAATGCCGAGGAATGCCCAGTTGTTGGCGAGGAAGGCCGCTTCGCGCGAAAGCACCGACTCGATGCGCCCCTCACTGCGCATGCGCGGCAACCGCCAGACGATGAGCCCAGCCCCCGCCGCGACGAGGAAGCCCATGAACCACACGAAGTAGATGCCGATGTTCGACTGGGCGAACGAGTGGACGCTGGCAATAAGCCCGGAGCGCGTGAGGAAGGTGCCGAAGATGGTCAAAAAGAACGTCAAGAGGACGAGCATGACGTTCCACACCTTGAGCATCCCGCGGCGGTCCTGGATCATCATCGAGTGCACGAACGCCGTCGCCGTGAGCCACGGTAAGAACGCGGCGTTCTCGACCGGATCCCAGGCCCAGTAGCCCCCCCAACCGAGCTCTTCGTACGCCCACAGCATGCCGAGGGCGTTGCCGATCGAAAGGAACAACCAGGCGAAGAGCATCCAGTTGCGGCAAGCGTTGATCCACTCGTTGTCGAGCCGACCCGTGACGAGCGCAGCCACTGCGAACGCGAAGGGGACCGAGCATCCGACGAAGCCCGTGTAGAGGCTCGGCGGATGGATGATCATGTAGATGTTCTGCAAAAGCGGGTTCAGCCCCTCACCATCGGTGCGCGCGCCTGCCACGCTCGTGGAAAAGGGGTTGGCCGCGAACATCATGAGGACGCAGAAGAAAAGGACGACCACCATCAACGTCGCGAGGACGTAAGGCTGAAGCTCGCGGAAACGCCCGCGCATCCAGCGCACGCAGACCGCCGTGTAGATGCTCAGGAGAAACAGCCACCAGAGAAGCGAGCCGTCCTGTCCGCCCCACAGCGACGTGAACAGGTACCCGACGGGCATCGAGCGGTCGGAGTGCTGCGCGACGTACTTGATGCGAAAATCGTGGGTGACGAACGCGTAGCACAGGCACAGGATGGCGAGCCCGATGAGGCTCACCGTGCCGTAGGCACCGAGCCGAGCCGCTTGCAGGTACCGAGGCCGGCCGCGCGCGGAGACGATGGCGACCGAAAACGTGTACGCCGCCGCGATCATGACGGCGTCGAGAACCAGCTTTCCGAACAGCGGTAGGGATTGCCACATGTAGGTGCGCCTCTAAGGAGGAGCGAACGGCTCGGCGGAGAGCTTAGGCTCCGACCCCCCTCGCGGCAATGTTGCGTCGAGTTACGGAGCAACCGGACCGGAGGTCCGGTCGGGGTGGGGCCCCATTCCGGACTTGCTCCGGTGGGCGCGGGGGCCAAGCCCGTCACTCCCTGCGGGGATAGCTAGCGAAGTCTAGCTATCCACGACCGTCCCCAGGTCCTCGCCCATGCAAACGCGCTTGATGTTGCCGCGCTCGGTCAGCTTGAAGACGCGGATGGGCATCTTGTTGTCACGGCAGAGCGTGACCGCGGTGGAGTCCATGACGCCGATGCGGTCCACGAGGAACCGCTCGTACGTGAGGTGGGTGAACATCTTGGCGTCCCCGTGACGGGCGGGGTCGCGATCGTAGATACCCTCCACCTTGGTCGCTTTGAAAAGGGCGCTGGCGTGAATTTCCATCGCCCGGAGCGCGGCAGCCGTGTCCGTCGAGAAATACGGGTTGCCGGTGCCGGCCGCGAAGATGACGAGGCGCCCTTTCTCGAGGTGGCGGATGGCGCGCCGGCGAATGTAGGGCTCGGCGACCTGGCGGATTTCGAGGGCCGTCATGACCCGGGTCGGCACGCTCTTCTTTTCGAGCGCGTCCTGCAAAGCGAGCGCGTTGATGACCGTGCCCAGCATCCCCATGTAGTCGCTCTGGGCGCGGTCCATGCCTGCGCTCGCCCCTTTGAGGCCGCGGAAGATGTTGCCGCCGCCGACCACGATGCCGATTTGGACGCCCTCGGCGTGCACCTCGGCGAGCTCGGAAGCGAACGTATTCAAGGTGTTGGGTTGAATGCCGAAGGCACCCTCTTCCCCACAGAGGGCCTCGCCGCTCAGCTTGAGCACCACGCGCGGGTAGCGCAGTTTGCCGGGGGGAGGTGCGGGGGGAGGCGGTAGCGAATCGTCCCTGAAGTCCACGGGAGGGAGGTACCAGGAGGGGCGCCGTGCCGCAATCGGTTGGTTTGCGAGTCGCTGGCCAAGCGTTCGGGGGAGTAGTATGCCCCGCGGCGTGGTGCGTCGAATGACGAAGGTTTGGCAATGTCACGCGGCTGTCTTGGCCCTGACCCTCGGGCTTGCCTGCAACGAAAAAGCCCTGACACGGAGCACGCGTAGTGACGCGGGGCGTCTTCCGGGGGGGCTTAGCCCCGAACAAGCCGCCCTCGTGGTGGCTCGCGTCGGCGATCGCACGATCACGCTGGGTGACTACGCCGCGACGCTGGAGCGGATGGACCAGTTCGATCGACTGCGTTACCAGTCGCCCGAGCGGCGCAAAGAGCTCTTGCAGGAGATCATCGACGTCGAGCTCCTCGCGCAAGATGCGCGCAAGCGCAAGCTCGACGAAGAGCCCGAGACGCAGCAGGCGATCCGCCAAGTCCTGCGGGATGCGATCTTGGCCGATGCCAAGAAGGACTTACCTGCGCCGGTCGATATCCCCGAAGCCGAAGTGCGCGCGTACTACGAAGCGCATCGCGACGAATACCGCGAGCCCGAGCGGCGGCGCGTCGCCGAGATCGTCGTCAAAGACAAAGACACCGCCAACAAGGTGATCGGGCTCGCCAAGAAGACCAATTCGCGCGAGTGGGGCGAGCTTTTCAAAAGCCATTCGATCGTGCCGCTGCGCAAAGGCCCCGAGGGTCAGCCGCTCGAAATGGCGGGCGATCTCGGGCTCGTGGGTCCGCCGGGCGATCCGCGCGGCGACAACCCGCGGGTCCCCCCCGACGTCCGCGCCGCGATCTTCGAAATCGGCGAAATCGGCGAGGTGCTCTCGCGCCCCGTGCAGGCAGGCGACGGCTTTCACGTGATTCGCATGCTCGGCAAATCCGACGCGCACGATCGCTCGCTCAGCGACGCCGATCGTTCGATCCGCGTCGCGATCTTGCAGGCGAAGATCGCCGAGCGCGAGAAAGCGCTCGAAGCCGAGCTCCGGCGCCAATTCCCGGTGACCGTTGACGAACAAGCGCTCGCGAAAGTGGAGCTCCCTCCGCCCCCTCCGGCGCCGCTCGATCACGGACGATATGGGGACGGCACCGGCAAGCCGCAACGCAAGGGGCCGCGCCGCCCCGAGCCGCCGTCATTGCGGTAGTTCGAAGCACGCAGCGCCAGGAGCAGTCCATGAAGCAGGAACATCGTCGACTTCCGAGCGTGAGCTCGAGCAGCGCCTACGCGGCGGATTCGGCGACATCGGCCGCGCATTCGGCGCCGGACTCCTCCCTTTCCGAAGTCCCGACGGCGGCCCGCGTCGCCTGGACCGAGGAGCTGCGCCGTTCGATCACGAGCGTCGCGCAGCTGGCCGAGCATCTGCAGCTAAGCGATGAAGAGCGCCGCGGGGCGCTTCGTGCCGAGCAGGCGGGGTTTCCCATTGGCATTACGCCCTATTACTTGTCGCTCGCCGACCCCGTCGATCCGAGTTGCCCCATCCGACGCCAATGCGTTCCGCACATCGCCGAAGAGCGCGAAGTCCCCGGGGATCTCGTCGACCCGCTCGGCGAACAGGCGCACGAAGTGGCCCCCGATCTCGTGTGCCGCTATCCGGACCGCGCGCTCTTGCTCGTGTCGGATCGCTGCTCGGTGTACTGCCGCTTCTGCACGCGATCGCGCATGGTGGGCGCGGGGGGAGGCGCGCGCACGCTCGAGCACCTCGCGCCGGCGTTCGCCTGGCTCGCCGAGCACCCCGAGGTGCGCGACGTTATCGTGAGCGGAGGTGATCCGCTCGTCATGAGCACCGATCGCTTGGCGCGTCTTCTCGCGCGCATCCGCGAAATCCCCAGCGTGGAAACGATCCGCCTTGCCACGCGCGTTCCCGTGACGTTGCCGTCGCGCGTCACCGCCGAGCTCGTCGACGCGCTGCGTCCGTTTCACCCGATCTGGGTGATGACGCATTTCAATCATCCCAAAGAGCTCACCGTTCGCGCGCGCGAAGCGTGCCTGCGCCTCGTCGACGCGGGCTTTCCCGTGATGAACCAGACCGTGCTCCTGCGCGGCATCAACGACGACCGCGCGACGCTCGAGGCGCTTTTCCGCGGGCTCGTGCGCTGGCGCGTCCGGCCCTATTACCTCTTACAGGCGGATCCCGTGCGGGGGACGGGTCATTTGCGTACGCCGATTGCGACTGGTCTTCGCTTGATGGAAGAGCTGCAAGGTCGTCTTTCGGGGATCGCGCTGCCCAAGCTCATTGTCGATACACCCGGGGGGTTCGGCAAAGTTCCAATCCTGCCGGACTACGTCGTGGAACGCGGGCCGGGTCGCACCGTGCTCCGCACGTTCCGCGGCGCGGAAGTGGCGTATATCGATCCCGCCGATTGATGTGCGGCGAACCTCACCGACGAGAAGCGTAGGGCCGGTCGCTCGACCGTCTCTATCCCGGCGGAGATACCGGCTGTGACATCGTGCGCGGCGGCGCGCCGGGGCTCTCCGCGATGCGACGCACGAACGCCATCGCCATCACGACCATCAATCCGGCGAGTGCCACTGCGAGCGGCCTTTCCCACCACGACCACGAGGAACGCGGCGCGCGGCTCTTCAATTCGTCGGCGACGGCGTGTCGCAACCGCTCTCTTGCGCCGCGCGACGGCTCGGCATCCGCCGTTTCGGCGGCGCGCTTCAGCGCGATGAATTCGGAAAGACAGGAGGAACAGCCGAGTAGATGTTCTTCTACGCCGGTGCGCGTGTCTCTCTCGATAACGCCGAACAGATACGCCACGAGCTCGTTTTTCGTCATCTCGCAGTCCACGGCAACATCTCCTTTTTGAGTCGGGCCATCATCTCGCTCATGCGCGACTTCACCGTTCCGAGCGGTACGCCCAAAATCCCGGCTTTTTGCTCATAGGAATCCCCCGCCGAG
>Ga0111538_10009848_pt1 | contig 12732 bp, 10 predicted proteins | sample SoiMethybrSBSTD1_FD_79669 | JGI IMG/M metagenome (GOLD analysis project Ga0111538, IMG submission 79669) | Bulk soil microbial communities from a Populus tree surrounding site in Tennessee, USA - Soil MetaG P. TD hybrid SBSTD1 (version 2)... | ecosystem: Environmental > Terrestrial > Soil >...
GTGGGCGTTGCCGGTGCCGGCCATCAGCGGCTCTCCTGTCCGTTGCCGCCGACGTCGCTGCCGGACCCGTTCCCGCCGGGATCGGGCTCGACGCGGTCGGCGACCACCTCGGTGCGGTCGGCGACGGCCTCGGTGCGGTCGGCGACGGCCTCGGCGACGACGAGGTCGGTCTCGAGCCCGGGGCTGAGGTCGCCCGTGACGGCCGCCTCGGCCTGCGGGACGTGCTCGGCCAGGTTGCGCTCCAGCGCCTCCCGGCCGGCGTCGGTGCCGACGGGGTACCAGCAGCGGTAGAAGTGGCCGGGGGTGTCGGCCTCGACCAGCGGCGGCTGCTCCTCGTGGCAGCGGGCCTGGGCGTACGGGCACCGGGGCGCGAACCGGCAGCCCGGTGGCGGCGAGATCAGGTCGGGCGGGCGCCCGCCGATGACCGCCAGCCGCATGTGGCTCGGGTTCTCGAGCCGGGGCACCGACTTGAGCAGCGCCTCGGTGTAGGGCATCCGCACCTCGGAGAAGAGCGTGGCGGTCGGCGCCTGCTCGACGATCTGCCCGGCGTACATCACCGCGATGTCGTGGGTGCGCCCGGCGACGACGCCGAGGTCGTGGCTGACGAGCACCATGGCCATGTCACGCTCGTGCTGCTGCTCCTCGAGCAGGTCGAGGATCTGCGCCTGCACGGTCACGTCGAGGGCGGTGGTGGGCTCGTCGGCGAACAGCAGCTGCGGGCCGCAGGCGAGCGCGATGGCGATGACCACGCGCTGGCGCATGCCGCCCGAGAGCTCGTGCGGGTACTGCCGCAGGCGCCGCTCGGGCTCGGGGATGTGCACCGACCGCAGCAGCTGGACGGCCGTGTCGCGGGCCGCGGCCCGGTCGAGGTCGGTGTGGACCTCGAGCGACTCGGTGATCTGCTTGCCGATGCGCATGACCGGGTTGAGCGACGTCATCGGGTCCTGGAAGACCATCGACATCTGGGTGCCCCAGTAGGACCGGAGGGCGCTGTCGTTCAGCCCGTCGATGCGCTCGCCCTGGAAAGTCACCTCGCCCGACCGCTCTGCGGTGCCGGGCAGGAGGCCCATGATCGAGCGGGACAGCACCGACTTGCCGCACCCCGACTCGCCCACGAGGCCCAGCGTGCGACCGCGCTCGAGGGTGAACGACACGCCGTCGACGGCGGTGACGACCCCGCGGGGGGTGCGGAAGCTGGTGCGCAGGTCGGCGACGTCGAGCAGTCGGCGGCTGGCGGCGTGGAAGCCCTCGGCCGTCGCCACCACGTGACGGCGGCCCCGGTTGCGCATCATCGGTGACCCCTCACAGCGCGCTCTCCCGCACGTCGAAGTGGGCTCGGACGACGTCGCCCAGGTAGTTCAGCGCCAGCACGGTGAGGAAGATGACGACCGTGGGCACGAGCACGATGTGGGGCGCGTCCCGGAGCTCGGACCGGCCCTCGGACAGGATGTTGCCCCACGACGGCGTCGGCAGCTGCACCCCCACCCCCAGCAGGCTCAGGCCGCCCTCGGCGACGATCACCACGGCCACGCCGAGCAGCGCGATCGAGAACATGGCGGGCAACACGTTGGGCAGCACCTCACCGAACATGATCTGTCTGTTCCGGGCCCCGAGCGCTCGGGCCGCCTGCACGAACTCTCGCTGCGTCCACACGAGCGTGTTGGCGCGGGTGATGCGGGCCAGCACCGGCACCGACACGACGCCGAGCGCCAGGATCAGCACCACCATGCGGCGGGTCTCGCTCGTCCCCTCCTGGCTGGCGAACACGGTGACGAGGGTGAGGGCGAGGATCAGCTGCGGGAACGACAGCAACGTGTCGAAGCCGCCGCTGAGCACGGTGTCGGTCTTGCCGCGGAAGTAGCCGGCCACGAGGCCGAGCAGGCCGCCGAGCAGCAGCCCGAGCAGCACCGAGGCCACGCCGAGCAGCAGCGACGCCCGTCCGCCCCACACCATGCGGCTGAGCAGGTCGCGCCCGAGCCCGTCGCCGCCCAGCAGGTGTCCGTCGGTGCCCGGCGGTGCCTTGACGATGGCAGCGACGTTGTCGTTGGGGTCGTCGAGCGGCAGGATCGGCGCCAGCAGCGCCGCCAGGGTCACGAACGCCAGCCAGGCGATGGCCATCATGCCGGGGATGCCCAGGCGGGCCCGGCGGGCGCGGCCGACCCTGGCCGCCCGGGTCTCGGTCGGCACCGCGATGTCGACCGGCTCCATCGTCGACGTCGGGTTGACGGCCCCGCTGTCGAACGGGTCGAGGGGATCAGCTTCGGGCATGGCGGATCCTCGGGTCGAGGACGGCGTAGAGGATGTCGACGAGGAAGTTCACGAGCACGTACCCCACCGCGATGATCGCCACCAGGCTCTGGAGGGCGATGTACTGCCGGGCCTGGATGGCCTCGAACAGCAGGGTGCCGATGCCGGGCATCGAGAAGATGACCTCGATGATGACGGCCCCGCCGATGAGCGTGCCGACGTTCAGGCCCGCCACGGTCAGCAGGGTCAGGCTCGACGGCCGCAGGGCGTGTCGCCACAGCACCCGCCGGGGCGACACCCCCTTCGACTTCGCCATCGTGATGAAGTCCTCCTGCAGCGTGGCGATCATGTCGCTGCGCAGCAGGCGCATGTAGACCGCCACCTGGCCGACGGCCAGGCTGATCGCCGGCAGCGCCATGCGCCGGAGGTGCTCGACCAGGTCCTCGCTCGGTTTGACGTAGCCGCTGACCGGCAGCCACCCGAACTGGACGCCCACGTAGTACGCGAGCACGAGGGCCAGGGCGAAGTTGGGGATGGCCAGCATGCCGAAGGCCGTGGCGTTGGCCGCCTTGTCGGCCTTCGACCCCGCCCTGTAGGCCGTGAGCACCCCCGCGGGTATGGCGATGACCAGCGCCAGCACCTGGGCGTACACCATGAGCTGCAGCGACACGGGGAGCGAGTCGCGCACCCGGTCCATGACCGGTCGCTCGCCCGTGACGCTGTAGTAGCCCCCGAGGTCACCGGTGACGAAGTCGCCGATCCACCGCGCGTACTGGACGTACACCGGGTCGTCCAGCCCGAGGTTCTCCCGCAGCTGCTCCTTCTGCTCGGGACTCGCGAAGCCGGCGATGGCGTCCACCGGGTCGCCCGGCAGCATGGCGGTGAGCAACGCCACGAACAGCGTGACGAGGAACAGCACCACCACCAGGTGGACGAAGCGGCGCAAGAGAAGCGGCACCGATGACCCCTCGTGCTACTGCTCGACCCACATGTACGTCACGAGGTGCCCGGTGGCCAGGCCGGGGAACGGCTCGGCCGAGGTCGGGCCCTCGCCGGGGACGCCGTGCACGTCGGTCGCCATCGCGACGGTCCACGGCGTGTACCACGACCAGACGTTGTGCACCTCTTCGGCGAACCGCCGGTTGAGGTCCTCGTAGATCTGCTCGCGGCCCTCGGTCGTGGTGCGGCCCTCGTCGAGCAGCCGGTCGATCTCGGGGTCGCTGAAGCGGCCGAAGTTGACCGGCGAGCCCGACTTCCACCAGTTGTACTGCTGGTCGGGGTCGCCGCCCGGGTGGTTGCGCCAGCCGATGGCCTCGAAGTCGCCGGAGATGGCGGTGTCGATCTGCGTCGACTGGTCGACGGTCACGATCTCGACGCTCATCCCGACCGCCTCGGCCTGCTCCTTGAGCAGCTGGCCCTGCTCGATCGTCACCTGGGCGTTGGTCGTCGTGTAGGTGAACGACAGCGGCTGGCCGGTCTCCTCCTCGTACTCGGCGACGAGGCGCTCGGCCTCGTCGGGGTCGTACGTCGGGAAGCCGGTGTCGTCGAGGTTCCCGATGTTGCCGGGAGCGAACGGCCCGGTGGCCTGCGTGGTGATGCCGTCGTTGAGGATGGCGTTGGTCTCGTCGAAGTCGACGGCGTACGCCACGGCCTGGCGGGCCTTGATGTTGTCGAACGGCGGCTTCGACTCGTTCAGCATGACGTAGCTGACCTCGCCGAACTCCTCGGACTCGTAGGCGTTGACCTCGCCCGAGTCGGAGCGGTCGCGCAGGTCCGAGACCGTCGCCGCGTCGCTCGTGTGCATGGCGTTGATCTCGCCCGACTCGAGGGCGTTGAGCCGCTGGTCGACCTCGACGATCGGCCGGAACTCGATGGCGTCCAGGTACGGCAGCTGGTTGCCGGCGGCGTCGGTGGCCCAGTAGTCGGGGTTCTTCTCGGCCTCGAACTTCTGGTTCGGCACCCAGTCGACGAGCTTGAACGGCCCGGTGCCGATCAGGTTCTCAGCGCACGACGAGGTGTCGTCGAGCTGGGCCTGGGCGAGGATGCCGAGGCGCCCGCTCTGCCACAGGGCGTTGTCGAACGACACCCAGGGCTGCTTGAGCGTCACCTGGACGGTGAGCGGATCGACCACGTCGACGCTCTGGATCGGCTCGAAGACGAACACGAACAGCAGCGGCGACCGGGTCGGGTACGCGCCGCGGTAGGCGTCGAGGTTGTTCTTCACGACCTCGGCGGTGAGGTCGGTTCCGTCGTGGAACTTCACGCCCTCGCGGAGCTTGATCGTCCACACGGTCGAGTCCTCGTTGGGCTCGACCGAGTCGGCCAGCCACGGCTCGACCACGCCCTCGGCGTTGGGCCGGGTCAGCGTGTCGTAGATCGTGTCGGCCACCATGATCCCCGAGATGGCGAGCTGGGCTTCGGGCAGGCACCAGCCGTCGGTGGTCTCGGCCTCGAGGCCGTAGACCACCCGGCCGCCCGGCGTCGGCGTGCCGGCGTCGTCGCTCGACGAGCTGCCGCCCCCGCCGCCCCCGCCGTCGTCGTCGCCCCCGCCGCCGCACGCCGCGGCGACCAGGCCGAGGGCCAGGATGGCCGCGGCGCGCTTGAACCAGTGTCGCCGTGTCGCTGTCGTCCGCACGGTGCCCCCTGAGTGTGCGATGTCGATCTGCCCCGCAATTGACCCCGGGGTCAGTACGTGACTCACGTCACATCAGGCGGCAACCTAGGCGCCGGGCTGGAATTGTGTCAACAGTCACGTGACGTCCGCGTCATCTCGGGCGCCGGCGGCGTCGAGGTGGCATGCTGCCGACCGATGGACCGCCCCCGCCGACGCCTCGTCCCGGCCCTGCTCGCCGTCGTCCTCGTGGCGCTGACGGCGGGGTGCCGCACCCCCCGCCCCGACGGTCCCGGTGGCCACTCGGGGGCGCTGCGCCTGAACGAGATCCAGGTGCTCGCCTCGCACAACAGCTACCACGTCGAGCCCGAGCCGACGCTGTTCCAGGCGCTCCTCGCCTTCCTCGGCGCGCAGGCCGAGGGCTTCGAGTACACCCACCGGCCGCTCGCCGAGCAGTTCGACGCGGGGGTCCGGGCCGTCGAGCTCGACGTGTTCGCCGACGATCCGGCCGGCGGCCGCTACGCCTCCCCCGTCCTCGTCCCCGCGCTCGGGCTGGCGCCGGTCGACCCCGCCTTCGGCCAGCCCGGCCTCAAGGTGTTCCACGTGCAGGAGGTCGACTACCGCTCGACCTGCACACTGTTCACCGACTGCCTCGGCCAGGTGCGGGCGTGGTCCGACGCCCATCCCGGCCACCTGCCGATCACCATCCAGATCGAGGCGAAGGACGGCGGCATCCCCGACCCCGGCCTGGGGTTCGTCACGCCGGTGCCGTGGACGAGCGACACGTTCGCCGCCCTCGAGACCGAGATCCGCTCGGTCTTCCCCGACGATCGCGTGCTGGCGCCGGCGGATGTGCGGGGCCGGTCCGACACGCTGCGCGATGCGGTGACGGCCGGCCGGTGGCCCCGGCTCGACGCGGCCCGCGGGCAGGTGCTCTTCGTCCTCGACGACAAGGGCGCCAAGCGCGACGCCTACCGGGCCGAGGTGCCCGACCTCGCGGACCGGTCGATCTTCGTCGACGTCCCCGAGGCCGACCCCGACGCCGCCATCACGGTCGTGAACGACCCGATCGGCGACGCCGCCCGCATCCGCGCCCTGGTCGACGCCGGGTTCGTCGTGCGCACCCGGGCCGATGCCGACACCGTCCAGGCCCGCTCGGGCGATACCACCCAGCGCGACGCGGCGCTCGCCAGCGGGGCGCAGTACGTGTCGACCGACTACGTCTGGCCCGACGACCGCTTCGGCACCGGCTACGTGGTCGACCTGCCCGGCGACGCCGCGGCCCGCTGCAACCCGGTCAGCGCTCCCCGCTGGTGCGAGCGGGTCGACCTGCGCGGCTGACGGGCCGACCGACCCGGCGCCCGGGCGGGGGTGATCCCCGGGCCCTCTTCGGTGGTTCCGGGACGGCCGCGATCAGGGTCGGATCTCGTAGAACGCGTTGACCGGGCTGTCGAGGTCGAGCGCGCCGAACCGCGTGAACCCGGCCGCCTCGGCCATCGCCCGGGCGCGGGTCTCGGACATGCCGAGGGTGCCCAACCCGGCGCCGCCCGGCTCGGACAGCGCCGACGACATGCAGCTGAGCACGCTGGTGCCGTACATGAGGGCCGCCATGGGGTTGTGCCGCACGTTCTCGGCGAACGTGTCGTAGGCCTTGATGTCGGCGACGAGCCAGGTCCCGTCGTCGGACAGCGCCAGGCGGATGGCCCGGGCGACGGCGTCGGGGTCGGTCATGTCGTGCAGGCAGTCGAAGGTCGTGACGAACGCGAGCGACCCGTCGTCGGGCAGGGGCTGCGTGCGGGGGTCGTGGAACTCGGCGTTCCCGAGGCCGCTCGACGCCAGGCTCGCACGTGCCCGGTCGAGCGCGAACTGCGAGATGTCGTAGCCGGCGAACCGGCTGGCGGGGAACGCCCGGGCCATGCGCAGCACGCCGGCGCCGGAGCCGCAGCCGACGTCGGCGACGGCGATGCCGGCGGAGAGCCGGTCGACGACGCCGTCGAGGCGGGGCAGCAGATCGTCGACGAGGTGGTTCTGCATCCACGGCTCGAAGCCGCGCTCGACGCCGACCGCCGCCTCGGGGCCGAGCGTGTCGTAGTCGTGCCCCACCCCGGTGCGGAAGCTGTCCGGGAGGGCCGTGGCCAGCATCGCCATGTTCTGGGGCAGCTGGTGGAACATGCCGAGCAGGTTCATCTCGTGGGTCTCGTCCGCGAGCACCGGCACCGCCTCGGGGGCGAGGGAGAACAGCTCGGCGTCGCCCGTCGTGTCGGCGACGATCAGGCCGGCCGCCGCCTGGTTGTAGGCCCACTCGCGCACCCAGCGCTCGACCAGGCCCGTGCGCTCGGCCAGGGTCGTCGTGTCGAGCGGACCCGGGGCGTCGGCGAGGGCCCGGAACAGGCCCAGCTTGTCGCCCAGGTGGATCATCGCCGCGGTGACGGCGCCCGCCATCTGGTTCGCCACCTGGTAGGCGAAGAGCCCCACCTGGTCGGGGTCGGGGGAGGGCGCCGGCGCTGCGGGTTCAGTCGTCACGGCCGCGACCGTACGGGTGTGTCGTCGGATCGGGCTCGTGATTTCCCCCCAGACCACGGTGAGATGGGCTTCGTTACAGTTTCGTAACGTTCTGCCGCGGAGGGTGGGTGGTGCACTACTTTCTCGCCCGTCCAGCACGCTCCGGACGGGACCCGCGCCGACGAGACGGGAGCGCCCGCCGGACCGTGGGCGAACTGCCTCCCCCAGGCTCGCCCCGGCCCGGCGGGTCGACAGGGCGGCGCCGCGCTCGTGGCGGGGCCTCGCCGTCAGGTGGCGAGCACGGCGCGCGCCACCAGGTCGGTGCCGAACGCCGTGAGGATGGCCAGGTACAGCAGGCCCGTCGCCGCCATCACCGCCGAGTAGTACCGCTCGCGCAGCGCCGCCCGGGTCACCACGACCAGGCCGATCGTGGTGACCGCGCACGCCACCCAGAACCACCCGAACGTCCCGCCGTAGCCGTCGTCGATCGAACCGTCGAGCACCGAGACCATGCCGACGGGCCACAGCAGCACCGCGATCTCGAACGGCCAGATGATGCCCGTCCAGCGCACCATCTCGAGCAGGGGCTTGCGGGCCAGTCCCGGCTGCACCAGGTACCAGTGGCCGAGCAGCATCCCGTCGGAGATCGACCCGAGGAAGGCGGCCCCGACCAGCACCCGCGCCACCGAGAGCAGCGCCGGGTCACCGGCGGCGATGCCGGCGGCGATCAGCCCGGGGATCCCCACCACCGGGGCGACCAGGTCGAGCACCGGCGGGAACTCGGGCAGGCTGCCGTCGGGCCCGTCGGGCCGCCGGTCGATGCCGGTCATCGCCGCCACACGGGCCGACCGCTTCTCGACCCGGGCCCGCTCCCCCGCGACCCCCGCCTTGCGGCGGACGATCGACACGCCGAGCGCCACGCTCGACGCCACCACCACCGCCAGCGCCGAGGCCTCGCGCACCGGCACGGGGTCGAGCCACACCCCCAGCGCGAACGCGCCCGCCGCCATGACGATGTACGTGCCGCGGACGAGCCAGCCGTAACCGATGCCCACCTCGCGCCCCCGCGTCGTGACCCACAGGAACAGCAGGCCGCCGACGGCCCACTGCAACAGCACGGTGGCGACGTCGAGGCGGATCACGGCGAGCGAGGCTAGAGGCGGTCCCCCCGACGCCGGGAATCGTCCCGGGGCCGCCCGGGTCAGGCGTCGACGACCGCCAGGGCGTGGTCGGCGCGGTTGAGCTCGTCGGGGCCGCCGTCGGCCGCCACGACGATGTCCTCGAGGCGCAGGCCGAAGCGGCCCGGCAGGTAGATGCCCGGTTCGATCGAGAACGCATGCCCGGCCACCAGGGCGGTGGCGTTCCCCGCCACGATGTAGGGGTCCTCGTGCTCTTCGACGCCGATGCCGTGGCCGGTGCGGTGGATGAACCGGTCGCCGTACCCCGCGGCGGCGATGACGTCGCGGGCCGCGGCGTCGACGTCCTGGCACGGGGTGCCGATCACCGCGGCCGCCGCCGATGCCCGCTGCGCCTCGTGCAGCACGGCGTAGGCGTCGGCGACCTCGCCCGACGGGTCCCCCACGTGCACGCACCGCGTGATGTCGCTGCACCACCCGACGCCCTCGTCGTCGAGCATCGTGCCCCCGAAGTCGCAGAGCACGACCTCGCCCGGGCGGATCACGCGCCCGCCGGCCTCGTGGTGCGGGCTGGCCGAGTTCTCGCCCGCGGCGACGATGGCGAAGTTCACGTGCTGGTGGCCCTCGTCGACGATGCGACGGCCCAGGTCGGCCGAGACCTCGGCCTCGGTGCGCCCCACCAGCGGGATGTTCCCCGACTGGAGGTCGGCGGCGATGCGGTCGACGGCCTCGGCCGCCCGGCGCAGGGCCTCGACCTCGGCCGGCTCCTTGACCGCCCGCAGCGGTCCGGTCACGGCGCCGGCCTTGGCGAAGCGGGCCTGCGGGAGCGCGCCCTGGAGGTCGAGCACGAACCGGGCCCAGGTGTGATCGCCGATGCCGACCGTGCGGGCTCCGCCCACGAGGCCGGCGACCAGGGCGATCGGGTCGTCGGTCTCGCGCCAGGGCCGGATCGTGAAGACCTCGGGCCGCTCGACGACGCGGGGCGCCTCGAGCACCGGGACGACCAGGGTGGCGTCACCGTCGCGCGGCAGCACGAGCATCGTGAGCCGTTCCAGCGGCATGGCCGTGTACCCGGTGAGGTACGGGAGGTCGGGGCCGACCGACAGGCACAGGACATCGACACCCAGGTCGGCCATGCGGGACCTGACCCGGTCAGCGCGTGCGGCGAGCATCCGGCGAGTCTACGGACGGCGGGCCGGGGGGCCGCTCGTCACCCGCCCCTCAGCGACGTGGCGCGGCGGCCGGGAGCTCGCCGACGCCGACGCCAGGGCCGGGGTCGCGCGGCAGGCCAGGCAGGCCCGGCAGCCCGTCGATGCTCTCGGCGTTCTTCTCGCCCCGGTAGGCCTCGACGCCGTCGGGACCCCTGCGCTCGGCCCACTGTCGCAGCTGGGGGCGGTCGCCCTGGTACTCCATGAGCGGCACGCTGTAGCCGCACGACGTCGACACCCGCTCGACGTCGACCCGGACGACCGACCGGATGCCGGGCGCGTCGGCCTGCTCGGGGAACGCCGCCAGCAGGTCCGGGAACCGGTCGTCCGTCGGCACCACCACCTCGCCCCGACCGTGCAGCCGCACGATGAGCGGCGGGCCCTCGAACGTGCAGAACATCAGCGTGATCCGCCCGTTGTCGCGCAGGTGGGCGATCGTCTCGACGCCGCTTCCCGTCAGGTCGAGGTAGGCGACGGTCCGCGGGTCGAGCACCGCGAACGTCCCCGACGTGCCCTTCGGCGACACGTTCACGTGGCCGTCACGCCCGGCCGGCGCCGTGGCCACGAAGAACAGGGGCTGGCGGAGCACGACACCGGTCAGCTTCTCGTCGAGCGCGTCGAGGACCTTGCCCATCCCTGCACGCTACCGGGGCGCGGGTGGAGCGTCGTCCGGGGTTTCGGCTGGTCAGGCGGGGGTGGAGGCGGCGGCCCGCGGGGCAGGGGCCGTCGACCCCGCGGCCTGGCGGGCGTGGTAGCTCGACCGGGTCAGCGGGCTGGACTCGACGTGCGAGATGCCCATCTGCTCGCCCACCCGCTTGTACTCGTCGAACACCGCCGGCTCGACCCATCGCGCCACCGGCAGGTGGTGCGTGGTCGGGCGCAGGTACTGCCCGATCGTGACGATGTCGACCCCGACGCCGCGCAGGTCGGCCAGCGTCGACGCGACCTCGTCGTCGGTCTCGCCCATGCCCACGATCAATCCCGACTTGGTCGTGAGCCCCGCCTCCCTGGCTCGGGCCAGCACGGCCAGGCTGCGGGCGTAGCCGGCCGACGGCCGCACGGCCCGCTGCAGGCGCGGCACGGTCTCGGTGTTGTGGTTGAGCACGTCGGGCCGGGCCTCGAAGATCGTCGCCAGCGACGCCTCGTCGCCCTTGCAGTCGGGGATGAGCACCTCGACCTCCACGTCGGGCGTTCGCCGGCGGATGGCCGCGATGGTCTCGGCGAACCCCGAGGCACCGCCGTCGGGCAGGTCGTCGCGGGCCACGGCGGTGACGACCGCGAACCCCAGCCCCATGCGCTCGACGGCCTCGGCGACGCGCTCGGGCTCGTCGCGGTCGAGCGGCTGCGGGTGACGCGTGTCGACCAGGCAGAAGCCGCAGGCCCGAGTGCACCGCTCGCCGTTGATCATGAACGTGGCCGTGCCGTCGGACCAGCACTCGTAGATGTTGGGGCAGCCCGCCTCCTCGCACACCGTGACGAGACCGAGGTCGCGCATGGTGTGCTTCAGGCGCAGGTAGCCGGGATCGGTGCGGAACGTCGAGCGCAGCCAGTCGGGCTTGCGCTCGCCGATGCGCAGGCCGTCGGTGACGCCGGCCTGGGCGAGGCGGCCCTTCAGGCGGACGGGCACGCCGTCGTCGGGCGGCGCGGCGGGCTCGGCGGCGGCCGGCGCGGCGGTGGCGGCCGGCGCGGTGGCGGACCGCCCGCGCGACGGGCCCGAGGCGGCCGGGGTCGCCCGCGCCCCCACCGCCCGGCCAGAGGCCGAGATCACCTGGCCGGGGCCCTCGCCCCGGCTGAAGGCGGCCAGGTCGTCGGGACGGTGGCGCCACACGACGTCGCGGCGGTCGACCGCGTCGCCGCCGCGGAGGCCGCCCCACAGCGCGCCGGCCCGCTCGGCCACGACGTCGGTGACGTCGCGCAGGCTGACGTCGAGGCCCTCGTCGGCCAACGACGTCACCCGCTTGTCGGGGATGCCGCAGGGCACGATGTAGCCCCAGTAGCGCATGTCGGGCGCCACGTTGAGCGCGAACCCGTGCATCGACCGGCCGCGGGTCAGGCGCACGCCGATGGCGGCGATCTTGCGGGGATCGTCGCTGTCGGGGTCGATCCACACCCCGGGGTGATCGCGCAGGCGGCCCGCGCTGGGCAGGCCGACCTCGGCCAGGGCGTCGATGAGCAGCTGCTCGACCGAGCGCACGTAGGCGACCGTGTCGGCCAGGCCGTGCTTCCCGCTGCCCCGCTTGGCCGGCAGGGAGACGATCGGGTACCCGACGAGCTGGCCGGGCCCGTGGTAGGTCACGTCGCCACCGCGGTCGGTGCGCACGAGGTCCGCGCCGACGTCGGCCGGCGGCACCAGGACGTGGCGCAGGTCGGCCCGCACGCCGAGCGTGTAGACGTGCGGGTGCTCGAGCAGCAGCAGGTGGTCGTCGGGCGAGTGGGCGTGCAACGACCGCTGCAGCGCCCACGCCTCGCGGTACGGCACCCGCCCCATCCAACGCACGCGCAACGTCATGGTGGGGCCCTCAGGCCAGCTCGGCCGACCAGTCGCGGGTCTCGAGCACGTCCTTGATCTCGCGCAGGAACGAGGCCGCGTACGCCCCGTCGAAGGCGCGGTGGTCCCACGTGAGCGTGATGTTGCCGACCGAGTGGATGGCGATGCCCTCACTGCCGTCGGGCATCTCGACCACCACGGGACGCCGCTTCACGCCGTCGGTGGACACGATGGCGACCTGCGGCTGGTTGATGACCGGCAGCGTCATGGTGGTGCCGAAGGGCCCCGGGTTGGTGATCGTGAACGTGCCGCCGGCGATGTCGTCGGGGCCGAGCTGCTTGGACCGCGCCCGCCGGGCGAGGTCGCTGACCTCTCGGGCGAGCGCCCGCAGGCGCTTGCCGTCGGCGTCGTGGATCACCGGGACCATCAGGCCCTTGAAGTCGAGGTCGACCGCGATGCCGAGGTTCACGTAGTTGTGCACCACCAGCTCGCTCTCGCCGAAGCTGGCGTTGACCTGGGGGTACTCGCGGATGGCGTCGA
>Ga0111538_10009849_pt1 | contig 12731 bp, 8 predicted proteins | sample SoiMethybrSBSTD1_FD_79669 | JGI IMG/M metagenome (GOLD analysis project Ga0111538, IMG submission 79669) | Bulk soil microbial communities from a Populus tree surrounding site in Tennessee, USA - Soil MetaG P. TD hybrid SBSTD1 (version 2)... | ecosystem: Environmental > Terrestrial > Soil > Tree...
AACGGGGCGCGACGTGGTGATCGCTGCGCTTCTGGGGGCCGAAGAAGTTGGCTTCTCGACCGGCCCGCTCATTTCGCTGGGCTGCATCATGATGAGGAAGTGCCATCTCAACACCTGCCCGGTGGGCGTGGCCACGCAGGACCCGGTGCTGCGCCAGAAATTCGAGGGCAAGCCCGAGCATGTCGTGAACTACTTCTTCTTCGTCGCCGAAGAGGCGCGCGAGCTGATGGCGAAGTTGGGCGTGCGCAAGTTGAACGACCTGATCGGGCGCGCGGACCTGCTCGACACCCGCAAGGGCCTCGAGCACTGGAAGGCGAAGGGCCTCGATTTTTCAAAGATCTTCCAGCAACCGCAGATGCCGGCGGAGGTGGCGCGCCATCACTGCGAGCCGCAGGACCACGGACTGGAAAAGGCGCTCGACAATCGTCTGATCGAGCTCTCGCAGCCCGCGCTCGAGCGCGGCGAAAAGGTAACGATCGAGACGCCCGTGCGCAATATCAATCGCACCGTCGGGACGATGCTCTCGCACGAGATTGCCAAGCGCTACGGGCACGACGGGCTGCCGGATGACACCATCCACGTCCGCCTCGCGGGCTCCGCCGGGCAGAGCTTCGGCGCGTTCCTGGCGAAGGGCGTAACGCTCGACCACATCGGCGACACCAACGACTATTGCGGCAAGGGACTCTGCGGCGGGCGCATCTCCGTGCAGCCCTCGCCCAAGTTCCGTGGCGAGCCGACTGAGAACATCATCACCGGTAACGTGGTCCTCTACGGCGCGATCTGCGGCGAAGCCTATTTCCGGGGCGTCGCCGGCGAACGCTTCGCGGTCAGGAATTCCGGCGCGCTGGCGGTCGTGGAAGGCGTCGGCGACCACGCCTGCGAATACATGACCGGCGGCACCGTGGTGGTACTAGGCAAGACCGGTCGCAACTTTGCAGCAGGTATGTCCGGCGGAATAGCCTATGTACTTGATATAGATGGAGAATTCGATAAATACTGCAACGCGGCCATGGTGACGCTGGAGCCGCTCGTGAGCGAATCGGAGCAGGAAGCGAAGCTCGCGCGCGAGTTGTGGCACGGCGGCGCGGCGGACGAGGCGATCGCGAAGCGGCTGATCGAAAACCACGCGCGCTACACCGGCAGCGCGCAGGCGAAGCGCATCCTCGAGCGCTGGAACGAGTACCGGCCGAAGTTCGTCAAGGTCTTCCCGAACGAGTACCGGCGCGCGCTCACCGAGCTCGCGGCGAAAAACAAGCGCCAGGCGGCTTGAGGAACAGGGATTCGGGCCGCTTCCGCCAAACGCGGCGGGGCCTTCCCGAATCCCGTTAACCCCTGCCAGCCAATAGATAAGGTCGCACCAGAGACACCATGGGCAAAGTCACCGGATTCCTCGAGTTCGAACGGGTCGAAGAGAACTACGAGGCGAAAGACAGTCGCAAGAAGCACTATCGCGAATTCATCCCGCCGTTGACCAACGAGCAGGCGCAGACGCAGGGCGCGCGCTGCATGGACTGCGGCATTCCGTTCTGCATGAGCGGCTGCCCGGTCAACAACATCATTCCCGACTGGAACGACCTGGTTTACCGCCAGGACTGGAAAGCCGCGATCGAGACGCTGCACTCGACCAACAACTTCCCGGAATTTACCGGCCGCATCTGCCCGGCGCCGTGCGAGGAAGCGTGCGTGTTGCGCATCAACGAGGACGCGGTCGGCATCAAGTCGATCGAGCACGCGATCATCGACAAGGCGTGGGAGTCGGGCTGGGTCAAGCCGCGGCCGCCCGCCCGCAAGACCGGGAAAAAAGTGGCGGTAGTGGGCTCGGGCCCGGCCGGTCTCGCCTGCGCGCAGCAACTCGCGCGCGCCGGACACGAGGTCGTGGTGTTCGAGAAAAACGACCGCATCGGCGGGCTGCTGCGCTATGGCATCCCGGACTTCAAGATGGAGAAGTCCCATATCGACCGGCGCATGGAGCAGATGGCGGCCGAAGGCGTCTCGTTCCGCACCGGCGTCTACGTCGGCAACCAGCGCCCGGGCAAGGGCGTGCCCGACTGGGCGACCGGTACGATCGCCCCGGCGAGGCTCCTCGCGGAATTCGACGCGGTGGCGCTGACCGGCGGCGCGGAGCAGCCGCGCGACCTGCCGGTCCCGGGACGCGACCTGGACGGCGTGCACTTCGCGATGGAATTTCTGCCGCTGCAGAACAAGCGCGTCGCCGGCGACGCCGGCGTGCCCGACCTGTGGGCGAGCGGCAAACAGGTCGTGATCATCGGCGGCGGCGACACCGGCTCGGACTGCGTCGGCACTTCCAACCGTCACGGCGCAAAATCCGTCATGCAGTTCGAGCTCTTGCCGATGCCGCCCGACGTGGAAAAGAACCCGGTGTGGCCGTACTGGCCGACGCGGTTGCGCACCTCGTCCTCGCACGAGGAAGGGGTGAGCCGCGACTGGTCGATCGCCACCAAGGCGTTCGTCGGTGATGGCGGAAAAGTGAAAGCGTTGAAAGCCGTGCGGCTCGAGTGGAAAGACGGCAGGATGCACGAAGTGCCCGGCTCCGAGTTCACGCTGCCCGCGGACCTGGTGTTACTCGCGATGGGGTTCGTTTCGCCGGTGCAGTCGGTCCTGGACGGCTTCGGCGTCGAGAAGGATGCCCGCGGCAACGCCAAGGCGACAACCGACGGCAAGCGTTGCTATGTCACCTCGGTGCCCAAAGTATTCGCCGCCGGCGACATGCGGCGCGGCCAGTCGCTCGTCGTGTGGGCGATTCGCGAGGGCCGGCAGTGCGCGCGCTCAGTCGATGAATTCCTGATGGGGACGTCAGAGTTGCCGCGGTAGCGGGAGCAGGGGCGCGGGCCCCTTCCTGCAGATGCGCGAGGGACCTTCCCGCGCCCCCGCACCCCCTCCATGCCCCAACTGAAAAATGACACGCTGATCCGGGCGCTCCTCCGCGAGCCCACGCCCTACACGCCGGTGTGGATCATGCGGCAGGCCGGGCGTTACCTCCCCGAGTACAACGCCACGCGCGCGCGCGCCGGCAGCTTCCTCGCGCTTGCGAAGAATCCCGACCTCGCCACCGAGGTGACGCTGCAGCCGCTCGCGCGTTTTCCGCTGGACGCCGCGATCGTCTTTTCCGACATCCTCACGATCCCGGACGCGATGGGGCTGGGCCTGGCATTCGCCGAGGGCGAAGGGCCGCGCTTCGAGCGCCCGCTGCGCGAGGAGCGCGCGATCCGCGCGCTGGCGGCGCCGGATCTCGGCAAGTTGCGTTACGTCTTCGACGCCGTCGCCCAGGTGCGCAAGGCGCTTGCCGGGAGCGTGCCGCTGATCGGATTCTCCGGCAGCCCGTTCACGCTCGCCTGCTACATGGTGGAGGGGCGCGGCAGCCGCGATTTCCCCACGGTCAAGACCATGCTGCGTGAACGCCCGGAACTGCTGCACCACATCCTGGAAGTGAACTGCCGCGCGGTCATCGCCTATCTCAACGCGCAAATCGAGGCCGGCGCCCAAGTGGTGATGGTGTTCGATACCTGGGGCGGCACGCTCACCGCCGCCGAATACCTGGAATTCTCCCTCGCCTACATGCGGCGCGTGGTGGCGGGCATCGCGCGCAGCCACAACGGGCAGCGCGTGCCGAATATCCTGTTCACCAAGGGCGGCGGCGCCTGGCTGGAAGCGATGGCGGATGCCGGCTGCGACGCCATCGGTGTCGATTGGACGATCGATATCGGCCAGGCGCGCGCGCGCGTCGGCAGCCGCGTCGCCCTGCAGGGTAACCTCGACCCCGAAGTGCTGCTGGCGGGGCCGCAGGCGGTCCGAGACGGCGCTCGCGCGGTGTTGGCAAGCTTCGGGCGCGGCCACGGCCACGTATTCAACCTGGGCCATGGCGTCACTCAGCACACGCCGCCGGAGAACGTTGCGGCGCTGGTCGAGGCGGTGCACCAGGCGAGCCCGGCGTATCACTGAAGACCCGCGCCAGGCCTGGTTTTGCGGGCAATAGCGGTCGCACTTATGCACCGGCAAGCGCCGTGATATCCGTTTTCTCTCGACGCTATCTATCGCCATGGAATATAGAATAAGTGATTGATTTACCTATATATTTACTGATTTATTCGCCCTGGCTCGCGGCGTGGCAATGACCGGGCACCGGCGTATTGGCCGGGCCCGACAGACTATCAACAGTGTTATCCACAGGCCGATGTTGATAACGCTGAATTTCGCCGTCCGTTAAGCCGCTTAGCACCGCCAACCCGTTCATTGCGATCCATGACGCAACGATTTTTTCGCGCGCGTTGCGGCAAACTCCCGGCATGACCATCATTCGCGTCGCGCTCGACGTGCCCGTCGACAAGCTCTTCGACTATCGCGCGCCAGGATCCAGCGCCGCCGACATCGGCCGGCGTGTCGTGGTACCGTTCGGCCGCAAATCCGCAGTCGGCGTGATCGTCGAGACCGCGGACGCGAGCGAAGTGCCCGCCGAGCGCTTGAAAAGCGCACACGAAGTACTGCGCGACCTGCCGCCGTTCTCGGCGGAAGACCTGCGCCTGATGCGTTTTGCCGCCGAGTACTACCACCATCCCCTGGGCGCGGTGGTAGTGAGCGCGCTGCCGACGCGCCTGCGGCGCAGCGCCGGCCCGGCACGCCAGGCCGGCAGTGGCGTCTACCGTCTCACCGCCGCCGGCGCCGCGCTCGAGCCTTCCGCGCTGCCGCCTCGCGCCAGGACTCAGCGCCGGCTGCTCGCGCGCCTCAAGCAGGGGCCGCTCGCGCAAGCCGAGGCGAGGACACTGTTTCCCAAGGGGCAGCCGCTCATCAAGCAATTCATTACCCGCGGCTGGGTGATGGTCGCCGAGCCTGAAGCCGGCGCGGCGCCTGCCGCCTCCGCCGCGCCCACGCTCACTGCCGCGCAGGCGCAGGCAGTCGCCGAGATCCTCGGCGGCCTGGGCAGCTACCGCCCGTTTCTCCTCCTGGGCGTCACCAGCAGCGGCAAGACCGAGGTTTACCTGCACGCCATCGCCGCCGTGCTCGAAGCGGGGAAGCAGGCGTTATTGCTGGTGCCCGAGATCGCGCTGACGCCGCAGCTCGAGGCGCTGGTCGCGCGCCGCTTCCCGGCCACGCGCACGGTGAGTCTGCACAGCGGACTCGCCGAATCCGAGCGCCTGGAGAACTGGCGCGCGGCCGGCAACGGGCAGGCACGCATCGTGTTGGGCACGCGGCTCGCCGTGTTCGCCCCGCTGCCGGCGTTGGGTCTGATCGTCGTGGACGAGGAGCAGGACAGCTCCTTCAAGCAAGCCGAAGGCCTGCGCTATTCGGCCCGCGATCTGGCCGTCGTGCGCGCGCGCCAGCGCGGCGTGCCCATCGTACTGGGCTCGGCCACGCCCGCCCTCGAGACCTATCACAATGCCGTCTCCGGGCGCTACGCGCTACTCGCCTTGCCCGAGCGCATAGGCGTGCCGCCACCGGTTATCCGCTGCATCGACACCCGCACCGAGAAACTGGCCGACGGGCTGTCGCCGCGGCTGCTCACGGCGCTCGCCGCGTCCATTGCCCGCGGCGAACAGGCGCTGGTATTCATCAACCGCCGCGGCTATGCGCCGGTGCTGCTGTGCCGCGCCTGCGGCTGGGTTTCCGCCTGCCACCGTTGCTCGGCGCAGCTCGTGCTGCACCTGCCCGAGCGGCGGCTGCGCTGCCACCATTGCGGGCACGTGGCGGCACCTCCCGTCGCCTGCCCGGAATGCGGCAATCAAGACTTGGCACCGATCGGGCAGGGCACGCAGCGCATAGAGGAAGCGTTGGTGCGGCAGTTACCGCAGGCGCGCATCCTGCGCATCGACCGCGACACCACGCGCCGACGCGGCGCGTGGGAGACGATGCGCAAACGCATCCAGGAGCGCGACGTGGACATCCTCGTCGGCACCCAGATCCTCGCCAAGGGTCACGATTTCCCACATTTGAACCTGGTCGCCGTATTGAACGCCGATGGCCAGCTCTACAGCAGCGACTTCCGCGGTGCCGAGCGGCTCTACGCGCTGTTGACCCAGGTCGCGGGCCGCGCCGGGCGCGCCGGCACGCAGGGCGAGGTGCTGATCCAGACCGATCTGCCGCACCACCCGCTCTACGCTGCGCTCGCCGGGCAAGACTACCGCGCCTTCGCGGAGGCCACCTTGGCCGAGCGCAGGGACTCCGGGTTCCCGCCGTTCGTCTACCAGGCGCTGTTGCGCGCGGAGGCGCCGCGGCTTGCGACCGCGCTCGAATTTCTCACTGGCGCAGCGCGCGCGGGCAGGGCGCTCGACGCGGGCGTCAGCACCTACGACCCGGTCCCGGCGGCGATGCCGCGGCGCGCCGGGCACGAACGCGCCCAGCTGCTGGTGCAATCGGCCGAACGCGAGCGCCTGCGCGAGTTCCTGGCCGCCTGGCACGAAACGCTCGCCAATAGCCGCGTCTCGCCGGCGCGCTGGGCGCTGGATGTCGATCCGCTCGAGTTCTAGAGCCTTCCAACGCCTTATAATTAGCCGCTTTTCCGCGTCCACCCCGATGCCCGATCCCGTTTCCCCCGACCTGCGAGCGCAACTCTCGGCGATGTTCGAGGAGGGGGTGCGCAAAATCGCGCCCGGGGCGCCGGCGCCGGCCATCGTGCTCGAACGGCCGAAACAGGCCGCGCACGGCGATTTTGCCTGCGCGGTTGCAATGCAGCTCGCGAAGTCGCTCAGGCGCGCGCCGCGCGAGATCGCGACACAGCTCGCCGCGGCGCTGCCGGCCTCGCCGCAGGTAGAGAAAGTCGAGATCGCCGGCGCGGGCTTCATCAATGTCTTCCTCAAGCACTCGTTCAAGCAGCAGACCGTCAACCGCGTGCTAGCCGCCGGCGCCGTCTACGGCAGGACCGTGACCGGCGGCAAGCAGGCGGTACAGGTCGAATTCGTGTCGGCCAATCCGACGGGGCCGCTGCACGTAGGGCATGGGCGCCAGGCCGCGCTGGGCGATGCCATCGCGGCGATGCTCGAGGCGCAAGGCCACGCGGTCACGCGCGAGTTCTACTACAACGACGCGGGCGCGCAGATCGACAAGCTCGCGTGGTCGGTGCAGGCGCGCGCCAGGGGCATCAAGCCCGGCGCGCCGGGCTGGCCGGAGGAAGGCTACGCCGGCGACTACATCGAGGACATCGCGAGGGAAATCAAGAACCCCGACGACCTCGATGCGGTGCGCCGGCACGCCGTGGCCTATCTCCGGAAAGAGCAGGACGCCGACCTGCAGGCATTCGGCGTGAAATTCGACGTCTACTACCTGGAGTCGAGCCTGTACGCCGACGGCAAGGTCGACGCGGCGGTCAAGGCGCTGATCGCGAGCGGCAAGACTTACGAGAAAGACGGCGCGCTTTGGCTGCGCACGACCGACTACGGCGACGACAAGGACCGCGTGGTGCGTAAATCCGACGGCGGCTACACCTACTTCGTGCCTGACGTCGCCTACCACGTCACCAAGTGGCAGCGCGGCTTCCGCCAGGTGATCAACGTGCAGGGCACCGATCATCACAGCACGGTGACGCGCGTGCGCGCGGGGCTGCAGGCATTGGGTCTCGGCATTCCGAAGGACTACCCCGACTTCGTGTTGCACAGCCTGGTGAGGGTGATGCGCGGCGGCGAGGAAGTGCGGATCTCCAAGCGCGCGGGTTCCTACGTCACGCTGCGCGATCTGATCGACTGGGTGGGGCGCGATGCGGTGCGCTTCTTCCTGGTGTCGCGCAAAGCCGACTCGGAATTCGTTTTCGACGTGGACCTCGCGCGCGCGAAGAGCGAGGAGAACCCCGTCTATTACGTGCAGTACGCGCACGCGCGCGTATGCAGCGTGCTCGCACAATGGGGCGGCGACGCTGCCTCCCTCGCGGCGACGGAGGTCGCGCCGCTCACCTCGGAGCAGGAACTCGCGCTGCTTGCACGGTTGATGGAATACCCGGAAGTCGTGGAGAGCGCCGCGCGCGACCTGGCGCCGCACGCCATCGCGTTCTACCTGCGCGAGCTCGCCGCCGATTTCCACAGCTACTACAACACCACGCGCCTGCTGGTGGACGAAGAGAGCGTGAAGCGCGCGAGGATCGCGCTTGCGTGCGCGGTGCGGCAAGTGCTCGCAAACGCGCTCGCGCTGATCGGCGTGTCCGCGCCCGAGAAGATGTAGGTAAAATACAAGCATGTCCAAGGATTACAAGCGCCCCGAGCCGAAATCCCGCGGTAGCGGCAACTCGCTTCTCGTCGGGATCCTGATTGGCCTCGTGTTGGGGCTCGGCATCGCGCTCGGCGTGGCGTGGTACATCAACAAGACGCCGAGCCCGTTTCTCGGTGGGCGCACGCCACCGGCCAAGACCGAGCCCGCCAAAGGCGAGAAAGCAACGGCGCTGCCGAAGGGCGAGGACAAGTCGAAATCGGCGGAGGCCAAGCCGCGCTTCGATTTCTACAAGATCCTGCCCGGCGAGGAGCCTGCCACCGACCAGCAATTGAAGGACGCGCAGAAGAAGGCCACTGCCACCGCGGCCAAGGAAACGTTTTTCCTGCAGGCGGGGGCGTTCCCGAACGCGCCGGATGCCGACAATCTCAAGGCGCGGCTGGCGCTACTGGGAATCGAGGCCACGATCCAGACCACGACCGTGCCGGAGAAGGGCGTCTGGCACCGGGTGCGCGTCGGGCCCTACACCCGCGTCGAGGAACTGAACCGCACGCGGGAGACTCTGAAGCAGAACGGCGTCGAGACCGTCTTGATCAAGGTCCGCGATTAGCCAAGAACAACTCTAATTTCCGGAGACAAAACGTGACATTCATCACATCGTACTTGCGGCTGGCGGCGGTGCTGCTGGCATTTACCATCAGCTCCAGCGCGGCGGCCCAATTGGTGGCGGGACGGGACTACCGCGTGATCAGCCCGGCCCAGCCCGCCGAGAGCGGCAAGAAGGTCGAGGTGCTGGAGTTCTTCTGGTACGGCTGCCCGCACTGCAACGCGCTGCAACCCTCGCTCAAGGCCTGGCTCAAGCAGAAGCCGGCCGACGTGGAATTCCGCCGCGTGCCGGCGGTTCTCGCCGACACCTGGGTGCCGTTGACGCGCGCGTTCTACGCGCTTGAAGCGACGGGCACGCTCGAAAAGCTGCACCCCGAGGTGTTCTCCGCCATCCACGAGAAGAGCGTGCGGCTGCAGGAACCCAAGGTGCTGTTCGACTGGGTCGCCCAGAACGGCGTGGACCGGCAGAAATTCGCCGACGCCTACGGCTCGTTCGGCGTGCAGAGCCGCACCCAGCGCTCGGTCGACATGACGCGCAATTACGACATCTCCGGCACGCCCACGATCACCGTGGACGGCAAGTACCTGGTAGCGCCGTCGATGACGCTGAAACCGAACCGCGACGTGGATTACGAGAAGTTCTACCATGTCCTCGACCAGGTGATCGCCATGGCGCGCAAAGAGCGCGCCGGCAAGTAATCCGTGAAACGGCGCGCGGCAATCGCACTCCTGGCGCGCGGCGGGCTCGCGCTCGCCTCCCTCGCGCTGGCGGGACGCGCCAGTGCGCAGGAGGTCCGCGCGCGGCAGAACATCGAGTACCGCCTGATCCCGGTGCAGCCGGTCGAGACCGGCGCGAACATCGAGGTGATCGATTTCTTCTGGTACGGCTGCCCGTACTGCAACGAGCTGCAACCGGCGCTGGAGGACTGGATCAAGAGGAAGTCCGCCGACGTGGCGGTGCGCCGCGTCCCGGTGATACTGAAAGACAACTGGGCGCCGCACGCGCGCATCTATTACACGCTCGATCTCCTGGGCGAAGTCGAGCGCCTGCATCAAAAGGTCTACCACAGCTATCACGTCGAGGAGCTCGCCATGAGCAAGCCCGACGTCATGGAGCAGTGGGCCGCCAAGAACGGCATCGAGCGCCGGCGCTGGATCGACGCCTACTTTTCCCCCGAAGTGGACGGGCGCATCGCGCGCGCGTTCCAGGCCACCAAGCGCTACGACATCCAGGGCACGCCCAGCCTCGTGGTGGATGGGCGTTACCTCACCTCCAGCAGCATGACGCCAACCGTGCGCGGCATGATCCCGGTGGTCGAGGACCTGGTCCGGCTCGCCCGCCAGAACCGCGGCAAGTAACGGCCGCTGCGCGGCCTCCCGTGGCGAGCCCGCAGCGCGTCATCATCACCGGCGCTTCCAGCGGTCTGGGCGCGGCGCTGGCGCGGCACTACGCCGGGCGCGGCGCAACCCTGGGCTTGATCGCGCGGCGCCAATCCGAGTTGGAGCGGCTGCGCGCGGCGTTCACCGTTGCCTGCGAGATCTATCCTCTCGACGTGCGCGACGGCGCCGCCATCGACGCCGCGGCGCGCGACTTTACCGGCAAACACGGCTGCCCCGACATCATCATCGCCAACGCGGGCGTCAGCGTCGGCACACTGACCGAGTTTGCGGAAGACCGGCGCGTATTCCAGGCCGTGGTCGACATCAACCTGATCGGGATGGTCAACAGCTTCCAGCCGTTCTTGTCCGCCATGCGCGCGCGGGGAAATGGAACGCTCGCCGGCATCGCCAGCGTCGCCGGTTACCGCGGGCTGCCGGGCGGAGCGGCGTACTCGGCCTCGAAGGCGGCCGTAATCACTTACCTCGAGAGCCTGCGCGTGGAGCTCCACGCGAGCGGCGTCAAGGTCGTCACCGTCTGCCCGGGCTACATCGCGACACCTATGACGGAGAAGAATCCTTATGCGATGCCGTTCCGGATGGGCGCAGAGGCGGCGGCAACCCGAATCGCCGCCCTCATTGACCGCGGCAAGGCGTTTACCGTGATCCCCTGGCAGATGGCGCTGGTCGCGCGCCTGATGCACGTGCTGCCGGACTGGCTCTACGATCGGCTCGCCGCGGGCGCGCCGCACAAGCCGCGGCGCGGCGCCTAGCTATTCGACGGTCACGCTCTTTGCAAGATTGCGAGGTTTGTCAATATCGGTGCCGCGCAGCACGGCGACGTGGTAGGCGAGGAGCTGCAGGGGTACGACGTGCAGGATGGGCGAGAGCGGCCCGGCGTGGTCCATCAACCGGATGACATGCACGCCTTCGCTCTCGGTCAACTGCGCGTCGCGGTCGGCGAAGACGTAGAGTTCGCCACCGCGTGCCCGCACTTCCTGCAGGTTGGATTTCAGTTTCTCCAGCAGCTGGTCATTGGGCGCAACCGTTACCACCGGCATGTCCGCGTCCACCAGCGCGAGCGGGCCGTGCTTCAATTCCCCGGCCGCATACGCCTCGGCGTGGATATAGGAAATTTCCTTCAGCTTCAGCGCCCCTTCCATCGCAATCGGAAAATGCACGCCGCGCCCGAGAAAGAGGGCGTGGTGCTTGGCCTGGAAGCGCTTCGCCCAGTCGCGCACCTGCGGCTCGACGGCGAGCACGGCTTCCATCGCGCGCGGCAAGTGGCGCAGCTGCGCGATCAATTCGCGTTCGCGCTTCGAGGCAAGGCGGCGGCGCTGCTTGGCAAGCACCAGCGCGAGCACGAAGAGGGCCGCCAACTGCGTAGTGAACGCCTTGGTCGAGGCCACTCCGATTTCCGGTCCCGCGCGCGTGAGAAAGCGCAGCTTGGATGCGCGCATCAACGAGGATTCTGGCGCGTTGCAGATCGTCAGGGTGTCCGAGAGTCCGCTCGCCTGCGCGTGCTTCAACGCCGCGATCGTGTCCGCCGTCTCGCCCGACTGCGAGATCGTCACCACCAGCGTCCCGGGCAGCGTCACCGGCTCGCGATAACGGTATTCGCTCGCGATCTCGACCGCAGTCGGCAGTCCGGAGAGCGCCTCCAGCCAGTAGCGCGCTACCAGGCCGGCGTGATAGCTGGTGCCGCAGGCAAGTATCTGTATATATTTGATTTTATTAAATATTTTGTCCGCGCCCGTGCCGAACAGATTGGGCTGTAACGAGCGCGCGTTGGCGACCATCTCGAGCGTATTGGCGACCGCGCCCGGCTGCTCGAAGATTTCCTTCTGCATGTAGTGCGAGTACGGCCCCAATTCGACGGCGTCGGCCGAGAGCCGGCTCGCCGTCACCGGCCGCTCGACGCGCTTGCCGCCGCGCTCGCATACCGTGACGCCATCGGTGCGCACCTCGACGACGTCGCCGTCCTCCAGGTAGATCACCTCGCGCGTGCGCGCGATCAGTGCGCTCGCGTCCGAGGCGAGAAAGTTCTCATCCTTGCCGCGGCCCACCAGGAGCGGCGAGCCCTTGCGCGCGCCCACCACCACGCCGGGCTCGCGGCTCGAAACCAAGCCCACGGCGTAGGCGCCTTCCCACTCGCGGCTCGCGCGGGCCACCGCCTCGAACAGCGTCGCGCCCTGCGCCACCAGCGAATGGACGTGGTGCACCATCACCTCGGTGTCGGTTTCCGACGCGAAGTCGTAACCTGCGGCCTTCATGCGCGCGCGTATCGGCTCGTGGTTCTCGACGATGCCGTTGTGCACGATGCCGATCTCGAGTCCGTCGCCAGTCGAGAAATGGGGGTGTGCGTTCGCTTCCGTCGGCGCGCCGTGCGTCGCCCAGCGCGTGTGGGACAAGCCGGTATTTGCCTGCACCCGCTTCTTCTTCGCGAGCTCCGCAAGGTGCGCGACGCGCCCGGTCGAGCGCAGCCGCTCGAGGTGCCCGTCGCGAACGAACGCGATGCCGGTCGAGTCGTAGCCGCGGTATTCGAGCTTGCGGATGCCCTCGATCAGGAAATCGACAACGTTATTGCGGGAGGCCGCGCCGAC
>Ga0111538_10009850_pt1 | contig 12731 bp, 13 predicted proteins | sample SoiMethybrSBSTD1_FD_79669 | JGI IMG/M metagenome (GOLD analysis project Ga0111538, IMG submission 79669) | Bulk soil microbial communities from a Populus tree surrounding site in Tennessee, USA - Soil MetaG P. TD hybrid SBSTD1 (version 2)... | ecosystem: Environmental > Terrestrial > Soil >...
AGAAGTCCTGCGCACCGCGGTCGACGCGCTCACCCGCGTCACCGGCCACGAGATCTCGAGCCTTCACCTCCTGTCCGAAGACGGAAAGACGCTCGAGCTTCGGGGCGAGCGCGGGATGTCCGCGCGCCTGCGCGAGGTGAACCGCGCCCTGCCCATCGGCGCCGGGCTCATCGGCCGCGTCGCGCTCACCGGCAAGACCGTGCGCCTGGACCGGAACTACGAAGACCCCAACGTGCTGCCGAGCGCCAAGGCTGCCGTCCGCCGCGAGCAGATCCTGGGCTTCGTGTGCGTACCGATCCACAGCCGGGGTCGGATCCTCGGTACCCTGTCGATCGGCCGCAAGACGCTCGAGCCCTTCGACAAACCCGAGCTGGCCCTGGTCGAGGCGGCCGCCGATCAGATCGGCCTGGCCCTCGACAACGCGCGGCTCTATTCGGAGTCGCTCCGCCAGCTCGATGAGCTCAAGCGCGCGCACGCCCAGCTGATCCACGCGGAGAAGATGAAGGCGGTCGGCGAGCTCGCCTCCGGCGTCGCTCACGAGATCAACAATCCGCTGACGACGATTTTGGGGCAGACGCATCTTTTGCTCACGCATCCGGAGACGACCTCGCACGTGCGCGATCGGCTCGGCATCGTGGCCGAGGAAGCCGGGCGCGCCGCGCGCATCGTGCAGAACCTCCTCTTGTTCGCGCGGCACTACACGCCCGAGCGCCGTCCGTGCTCGGTCGCCGATCAGGCGCGCCGGGTGCTCGAGCTGAAGGGCTACCAGCTCCAGCAGGACAACGTCCGCGTCGTCACCGACTTCGCCGCGTGCCCGTTCGTGTGGGCGGACGAGAACCAGCTGCAGGTCGTGCTGCTCAACCTGGTCCAGAACGCTCACCAGGCGATGGCCAAGCATCCGGCGCAGCGGGTCCTCACCGTGCGCGTGTGGCCGGCCGACGGCCATGCCTGCGTCGAGGTGCGGGATACGGGGCCGGGGATCCCGGACGATGCGCTGTCGAGGATCTTCGATCCGTTCTTCACGACCAAGCCGCCCGGCGAAGGCAGTGGGCTCGGGCTGTCGGTCTCGTACGGGATCGTCACCGAGCTCGGCGGAGTCTTGAAAGCCCAGAACTGCGACGACGGCGGCGCCTCGTTCGTCGTCGAGCTGCCGCTCGGGGAGCCCGCGGCCTGACCCTCCGCCCGCTCGCGGCTCTGCTGTTGATCCTGCTCGCCACCGGCTGCGCCGGGGTCGGCGGGTCCGTGCCGGGCGCTCCGGCCCACCACCGCGAAAAAGGGTTCGCGAACGTGAACCCGTCGTACGAGCCCGCGAGTGCCTGGACCCGGTTCAGCTTCTTCGTCACGCGCATCTTCTCCGCCACGTTCGCGCCGCGCCGCGCGAGCTTCCCGCAGGTCGCCAGCGATCTGCCGGCGATCCTCGACAATCGCGGCGCCGAGACCGTGACGTGGGTCGGCCACGCGACCTTGCTGGTCCAGCTCGAGGGCGTGAACATCCTCACCGATCCCAACTGGTCGCTGCGCGCGAGCCCGGTGTCGTTCGCCGGTCCCAAGCGCGTGGCGCCGGCGGGCCTCCGATTCGAGGATCTGCCGCCGATCCACATCGTCGTGATCTCGCACGATCACTACGACCATCTGGACGTCGCCACCGTCAAGCGCCTGGCCGCCGAGCATCGCCCGAAATTCCTGGTCCCCCTGCGGCTCAAGCCGTGGTTCGCGGACATCGGCATCACCGACGTCGAAGAGCTCGACTGGTGGGACCATCGCGTGCTGAAGGGGCTGACGTTCACGTGCGTGCCGGCCCAGCACTTCTCGGGACGGACGCTCTGGGATCGAAACCGCCGCCTGTGGGGCGGCTGGGTCGTCGCCGGCAAGACCAAGAAGCTCTACTTCGCCGGCGACACCGCCTACTTCGACGGGTTCAAGGAGATCGCGGCGCGCCTGGGCCCGTTCAACGTCGCGGCGATGCCGATCGGAGCCTACGTGCCGGCGATCATCATGCGAGCCAGCCACACGACGCCCGAGGAGGCCTTGCGGGCCTTCGCCGACGTCCGCGGCCAGCACTTCGTGCCGATCCACTGGGGCACGTTCGACCTCGCCGAGGAGCCGCTCGACGAGCCTCCCAGGCGGCTCGTCGCTGAAGCCCACCGCCTGCGCCTCGCGCTCGACCGCATCTGGGTGCTCCGGCACGGCCAGACGCGGCTCTGGTGAGCGAGCCGCGCATCAGAGCGCCTCGAGCTGGAGCCCCTTGAGGTAGCGCGTCTCCGGGACCGTCAAGAGCACGGGATGATCGCGCGCCTGGCCGAGACGGTCGACGACACGGAGCCGGACGCCGGCATCGGCGGCGGCGTCGCGGCAGATCTCCTCGAACATCGTGTCGGACACGTGGTGTGAGCACGAGAACGTGAAGAGGCTCCCGCCGCGCGGGAGGAGCCGGAGCGCGCGCAGATTGATCTCCTTGTAGCCCCGCGCCGCCGCGTCCAGGGCCGAGCGGCTCCGCGCGAACGGCGGCGGGTCGAGCACGATCACGCCGAACCGCGCGCCGTCGCGCTCGAGGCGTCTCAGCTCGTCGAAGACGTTGGTCGCCAGGATTTCGGCCCGGTCCGCGACCCCGTTCAGCGCCAGATTCTGGCGCGCGCCCGCGATCGCGTCCGGCGAGGACTCGATGCACACCGCGCGGCGGGCGCCGCCTCTGAGCGCGTGACAGGCGAAGCCGGCCGTGTAGCTGAAGGCGTCCAGCACGTCTCGATCCCGGGCGAGCGCGCCGACGCGCGCTCGGTTCTCGCGCTGGTCCAAATAGAGCCCGGTCTTGTGCCCGACGCCGATGGCCACCTCGAACGCCACGCCGTCCTCGATGACCCGCACGGTCCTGGGGCCCGATCCGCCGGCCCAGCCGAGCGCCGCGGAGAATCCTTCGATCCGGGCCGAGGTCGGATCGTCCATCTCGAATAGCGCGACCTCATCGGCGACGGCTGACAGCGCAGGCGCGAACAGGGGCCTCGCGCGCGCCATGCCGAAGGTGAGGCACTGGGTGACCAGCACGGGCCCGTAGCGGTCGACGACGAGCCCGGGCAAGCCGTCGGCCTCGCTCCACACCAGCCGTCCGAGCCCCGGCGCCGCCTGACCGCCGCCACGCCTGAGGGCGACGGCCGCCTCGATACGACGCTGAAAGAAGCCGGCGTCGAGCGGCTCGTCGATCCACGTGAGGATGCGACAGCAGAGCGCGGGCTTGGCATTGTAGAAGCCGCGGCCGACGAAGCGACCGCCGGCGTCGACGATCGTCACCACGGAGCCGGGCTCGACGTCGCTCACGTCCGCCACGTCGCCCTTGAAAATCCACGGGTGGGTGCGCGCGGCCTCCTGGCCGCGCTTGAGCCGCAGGGTCGGCTGACGCCGCGTCATCGCCGGCGCGCCTTGGCGGTGATGGCCCAGCGCTCGTGATCCCGCCAACGGCCGAGGATCTTCAGGTAGCGCGGTGAGAAGCCTTCGCGCCGAAAGCCGATCCGTTTGACCAGACGGATCGAGGCGCGAATGGCGGGCTGGATGTTGGCCTCCAGCCGATGCAGGCCGAGCGTGTCGAAGGCGTGGCGGAGCACGAGGAGAAGCCCTTCGCGCATGTAGCCTTTGCCCATGAACGGCGCGCCGGCGTAGTAGCCGAGATAGGCGCTGCGGAAGTTGCCATAGAAGATCTGGCTCACGTTGATCACGCCGGCGATCGCGTGATCCTCACGCCGGCACACCAGGAAGGCGCGCTCGGTCCGCCGCCGCGCTCGGCGTAGATACGCGCCGAACTGAGCCCGGCTCGCGGGCGGCGCGACCCAGGGATGGAGCGCCGCGCGGCTAACCTTCATCAAGGCCAGGAACTCGTCGCGGTGGCGTGCGCTCGGCGCGCGCAGAAAGACTCGGCGGCCGACTTCGAGGGCGCCGGCCGGCTTGGCCGCCACGGCCTATTTTTTGCGCAGGACGACGACCATGATGATCGGGTGTCGGGAGCGCTCGAGCACCTGGTGCGGCTTGAAGCCGAAGAACCACTGCACGAATTCGAAGCCGCCCGCCAGCTCGACCACGGTCTTGAGCTCCTGCGGAAAGACCATGCGCGACAGGTGCGTCTGGCGATAGACGCGGCGCGTGCCGTTCTCGATCGCCTCGAGCGTCATGCGCTCGCGGAACACCTGCGAGACCGGATCGACGTCGTTAAGAGCCGAGAAGTCCGCCCGCACGATCAGCCGACCCCGTCGCTTGGACCACGTCCAGCGCCGCGCGGGGTTCGTCCACGAGGACACCATGTAGCGGTCGAAGACGTAGAGGCCGCCGCGCTTGAGGCAACGCGAAACCGCCCGGAGGTGGGCCACGAGCTGTTCGGTCTTCAGCAGATGGCCCTGCGAGTCCTGCATGCAGATCGCCGCGTCGACGGGACTCGCGAGGCGAAAGTCGGTCATGTCGCCGACGACCAGCTCGCCCTCGTGGCCCTTGTTCGCCAGCCGCTCGCCCAGGAACTGGATGTTGCGCGGCGAGAGGTCGAGCCCCGACATCTTGTAGCCTCGATCGGCGAGCCGCAGGAGGTGGGGGCCGGTGCCGCACGCGATGTCGACGACCCGGCGGACCGGCCGCGGGGAGAACCGCTTGAAGCAGTGGACCAGGAAGTCGACCTCGCCCTTCCGGTTCAGCTCGAACGCGATCTCGTAGAAGCGCGGGGCGCTGTACTCCCGGGCCCGGCTCTTCTCGCGAAGCTTCAGCGGAGCTCCCCCCACCACGCCAGGAGCGCCTCGCGGATCACCCACGAGGCGATGATGCCGGTCCGTCCGGAGGGATCCCAGGAGTGAGCGACCTCGACCAGGTCCCCGCCGACGACCTTGCAGCCTTCCAGCATCCGGACGATCTCGAGTAGCTCCGGCACCCTCATGCCGCACGGCTCGGGGGAGCCCGTGCCCGGCGCGTCCGCCGGGTCGAGGACGTCGATATCGATCGTGACGTAGAGCGGGTGCTGGCGGAGCTCGGGGAGCAGCCGCCGCACCACGTCGACCGGATGCCCGGCGACCATCGGGTACATCGGGAAGAAGTGCGGCCGGTGGCGGTGGTATTCCTCCCGGGCGCCGGCGCGAAGCCCGACCTGGTAGACGCGCTCCGGCGGGACGACGTCCATCACGCGGGCGAGGGCCGAGGCGTAGTTGTACCGCTCGCCGAGGAACTCCTCGCGCAGGTCAGGGTGGGCGTCGAGATGCAGGATGCGGAGGTCGGGAAATGCCGGCGCCAGGACCTCGATGATCGACACCGTCGCCGTGTGGTCGCCGCCGAGCATGAACGGCACGAGCCCGGGACGCCACCACGCGGCGATCTGCTCGCGCGCGGCGTCGAGCTGCTCACGAGGCGAAGCGCCGTCGGGCAGCTCGCAGTCGCCGATGTCGGTGATCGGCAGGTCCTCGAGGTCGCGCTGCAGCGCCGGCGAGTAGGTCTCGATCGACTCGGAGCCGAGCCGCACGTCGAGCGTGCCCGCGTCGGCGCCCTTTCTGAGGTTCACCCGGCCTTCGAACGGGATGCCGTAAATGACGATGCGAGCGTCAGCGAGGGGAAGCCGACAGCCGATGAAGGTCGGAGAGACCGAGCGCATGACTTCTTCGCCACTCTAGCCAGTCGCCGATCGTTTGCAAGTGGAAACTGCGCCGGCGAAGCGCCGCCGGGCTCCGGTGAAAACCGGTCGCGACGCTCCGACGCGTCGCGAGTCGCGCTCCGGGACACCGCCGAAGCGGCTTCGACGCGGCGCCGAGCCACTCCGGAGCGCCGCCGAAGCACTCTGACGCATCTCCGGAGCGGTCGGAAGCGTCGCCGAGTGGCTCCTGGAGCGCTCAAGAGTCGGTTCTGCACCGTCTGTAGCGCCGCGGAAGGCTTCGGAAGCGTCGCGGAGTCTCTCTGAGAGCGCGCTGCGTCTCTCTGAGGCGGCGCTGAAACACTCCGAGCGTCGAAATGAAGTGCGTGAGTCGCGCGAGCGGCTAAAATCGGTCTCGCGAACAGCTCGCTGAGTCGCTTCGCGAACGCTCTAAGCTGCGGTGAAGGCGGCCGGAAAAGCGTTTTTTTCTTGCAATGGGTGAAAACGGACCCTACAGTGAAACAAGTTTTTATTAATAAGCGAAATTTTTTCGGACGCGATGAAGCGTAATAGCGACGTGAGTGAAACGTCGCAGGAGAGGTGCGGTAGATGAACGGATCGAAAGGGGGACCACTGGCTTGAACGCTCTGGGACGACACCTGCTGCTCGAGATGTTCGACTGCGATCCTGACGCCATCAACAGCCTCGAGGCCGTCAAGGGCGCACTCATTGAAGCCGCGAAGCGGGCTCAAGCGACCATCGTCGACGTCGTCTTTCACGAGTTCAACCCGTTCGGGATCAGCGGCGTCGTAGTCATCGCCGAGTCCCACCTGGCGATCCACACCTGGCCCGAGTACCGGTACGCCGCCGTCGACATCTTCTCGTGCGGCGAAGTGCTCCAGCCCGAGGTCGCCGCCAACTACCTGGTTGAGCAGTTCGCGGCCGAGCGCACCTCGATCGTCGAGATGCAGCGGGGCATGTTCCTGAACTCTTCGGTGCCGATCGTCAACAAGGCGCCGGTCCCGGTCAATTGATCAATTCGCAGTCCTATAAGTGGTTTTTCGAGACCACGACCCCGTTCGAAGGGCACATGCATGCCATCGCCAAGACGGTCGTGGAGACCCAGACCAAGTTTCAGCACGTCGAGATATTTCAGACGGCCGGCTACGGTAAGGTCCTGGTCCTGGACGGCCGCATTCAGTCGAGCCAGGGCGACGAGTTCATCTATCACGAGGCATTGGTCCATCCCGGTCTCTTGACCACCGAGGCGGCTCCCAAGAGCGCCTTGGTGATCGGCGGCGGCGAAGGCGCCACTCTCCGGGAGATCCTCCGGTATCCGTCCATCACCCGCGCCGTCATGGTCGACATCGACGGCGAGGTCGTCGAGCTCTGCAAGACGCACCTGCCCGAGATGCATCAGGGCGCGTTCGACGACCCCCGCACCGAGCTCCGGCACGAGGACGCGCGCGCCTATCTGGAGAAGAGCAAGGAGCGCTTCGACTTCATCTCGATCGACCTGGTCGAGCCGCTCGAGGAAGGGCCGGCCTGCATGTTGTTCACCCGCGAGTTCTACGCGCTCGTGCGCGACCGGCTCACGCCGGGCGGGACGATGTCGATGCAGGCCGGAATGACCAAGCGCGGCGAGCTCGCGTTCTTCACTTCGATTCACCGGACCTTGCGCGAGGTGTTCCCGGTCGTCGCCGGATACCAGACCTTCGTCTCATGCTTCGGCACGCCCTGGGGGTTCATCGTCGCCTCGAAGAAGGTAGATCCCAACAAGCAGGACGCCAAGACGGTCGACAAGCTCATCGCCGAGCGCATCAAGGGCTCGCTCGAGTACTGGGACGGCGTGACCCATCAGCACGCCTTCAGCCTGCCGAAGTTCATCCGCAAGAGCATCGCGAAACAGACCCGGATCGTCACGGACGCGAACCCGCTGATCGTCTCCTGAGCCGTTCCCGCGATGCCAGCCCAGCGCGGCATCGGGCTGATCATCCTGGTCATCCTCGCCGGCCTCGTCGTCGGCTCCCTTCTGGGCGAGCTTCTCGGCAGTCTCTTGCCGGCCGGCAACGCCCGCGAGCTCTTCACTCGGGGCCCCATGATCGGGCTCGTGCCCCCGGCGACGCTCGACCTCAGATTTCTCGCGATGACCTTCGGCCTGAGCCTCAAAGTCAACCTCGTCGGCGTGGTCGGCGTCGTCCTCGCCACGCTCGCCCTTCGCCGTCTCTAGGCGAGACCTCGGGGCGCCGGCCGGGATCTGGCTCTCGCACCGACCGGTGCCGGACTCTAACCGACCGGTGCCGGACTTTATAGGTAGCGGGGTGAGGCTCGTGCTGGCGTCGGCGTCGCCCCGGCGTCGGGAGCTCTTACGGGGGATCTGGCCGGAGTTCGAGGTGATTCCGAGCGACGTCGACGAGGCGCTCGACGCCGGGCCCGTCGCCGACGCGGTGGAGAGCCTGGCGCTGAGGAAGGCGCGGGCGGTCGCGAGCCGGATCGGCGCCGGAATGGTCCTGGCCGCGGATACGGTGGTCGTCATCGACGGGCTCGTGCTCGGCAAGCCGTCGGGGCCCGAGGAGGCGCGCGGCATGCTCGAGCGGCTGCGCGGCCGCCCGCACGAGGTGGTCACAGGTGTCGCCGCCATCGACGCCGCGACGGGCCGCGCCGAGTCGACCACCGCGGTGAGCCGCGTCCTCATGGCGAGCTACCCCGAGGCGACGATCGAGGAATACGTGGCGTCGAGGTCGCCCTTCGACAAGGCCGGCGGCTATGCGATCCAGGATCTGGACGGAGCGCTGGTCGACGGCGTCCTGGGCTCGTACACCAACGTCATCGGCCTGCCGGTGGAGGCGACGCGGCGCCTCCTGGAGCGCTTTGGCGCCGTCAGCGAGCGGAGGGCTTGAGCTGGAGCAGCATGTCCTCGGGCTTCGGGATCTTCACCGACTGCGGCAGCGGGGTGTGGGTCCGGATGATCGAGATCGTCTGCTGAAGCTGGTCGGCGGTGACCGCCGGGTCCGGCAAGTAGAGCGCTCGCGAGGCCGCGAGCCGGGCCTCGAAATCGGTGAACTCGCCCACCACGCGAGTCGGCAGGCGGTCGGCCAGCGCCCGGGCGTCGGCCGAGTGAATCCGCTGCTCGGCCTTTCGGAGCGCTCGGACCACCCCGAGCAGGTCGCGATCCGGCGGGCGCCGGTCGGCTCGCGCGAAGACGGCGGCGTTCACGGTGGGCGATCCAAGGATCGTGGCCGCGGCGCGCGGCGATCGGAAGTCGGCCAGGAGCTTGGCCCGCCCCTGATTCAGGAGCTGCGAGGCCGTCGGCTCCGGGACGAGTGCCACGTGGACGTCGCCCGCATCGATCGCGCTGACGAGGCCTCGCTCGCCGAGGCTCGTCACGCGCACCTGGGCGACGCTCATGCCCGCGCGAGCCAGGAGCCAGCCGAACCAGGCGTGCTCGGGCGCTCCGGGCGTCGTCACGCCCACGCGCAGCGCCGACAGGTCCTCGATCGATCGCACCGCGCTCGTGTGCGGGCCGGCGACCAGCAGGGCGACGGGCGGTGCGGCGGTCAGCCCGAATACGAGTCGCGGGGCCTGATTCGCCCCGGCGCGCAGACCGAAGCGCAGGATCGCCTCGAGGGTGGTCGCGGCGAGGTCGGCCTGGCCCTGCGCCAATGCTTCGGCGGCCCCCGATTCCGCCCGCGTGGTCCTGACGGTCACGGCGAGCGCTTCGGCGGCGAAGTAGCCCTCGGCCTCGGCGACCCGGATTGGAAGGTACTCGGGTGAGGTCGGCGGGCCGCTCACCGCGAACAGCAGCGCCTGGAGGAGGACGATGAGGCCCAGCATCGGGTCAGCTGCGCGCCGCGGCGTTCCGGGCCCGCCGTCGGATCGCGTCAAGGCCCGCCTGCTGCGGCTCTACGAGGCTCTGCGCGGGCGGTTCGGAGCGCAGGGCTGGTGGCCCGGCCGCTCGCCGTCCGCGGCCGGCCGGCCCGTGGCGGTCGCCAACGTGCACGTCCGCCGCGTGCTCGCGCGTCACCGGCTGGTTGGCGCCCAAGCGACCAAAGAAGAGCTTCGCGCCTGGCTCGAGGCCCATCTGCCATCCGATCCAGCGCTGTTCAGCGAGCTGCACGCGCTAGTCGCCGCGGTCGGCCGCTCGAACTGCCGCTCGATGCCACACTGCGAGGGCTGCGTGCTGCGCTTCGACCTGTGCGGTCGTCGGCCTGCTCCCTATCGACCGGACTGAGCATCCCAGGCACGAGGGGCGCCCACGGCGCGCGGTGCTTGGGAAGTCTCCCGGCTCATCGGCAGAATTCGCTCAAGACCGCGACGATGCGCTCGGCCGCGTCGGCGACCCCGATCGTGCGCGCCTGCTCACCCATCTGCTTGAGGCGCGCCGGGTCGGCCACCAGAGCGCGAAGCTCGCGCTCGAGCCGTTCGGCGGTGAGCATGGCCTGCGGCAACACCACGGCGCCGCCGGCGCGCTCGACCAGCCTGGCGTTCGCGGTCTGCTCGTCGCCGCTGGTGCCGGGCAGCGGGATGTACAGCGCCGGAACCCCGAGCTGACAGCACTCATTGACGGTTCCGGCCCCGGCCCGCGCCACCACCAGCGCGGCCGCCGCGTAGATCTCGGCGAGCTCGGCGCCGACGTAGGGCACGACGGTGTAGCGACGGGCCAGGCCGGGCGGCAGTGCCGCGCGCCGCTCCTCGAGCCACTGCCGGTCGCCCGTCTCGGCGTTGTCGCCGCACTGGTGGATCATCTGGACGTGCGCGAGCAGCGCGGGGAGCGCGTCGCCGACGACCCGATTGATCCGGTGGGCGCCGAGCGCGCCGCCGGTCACGTACACGAGCGGGACGGCCGGATCCAGGCCGAACCGCGCGATCGCGCTCGAGCGCGAGCCGGACCGGAGCTCGGGCCTGAGCGGATTGCCCGTCACGACCACCCGCGAGGCCGGGAAGCGGCGCCGGTCGTCGGGGAAGGTGACCGCGATCCGCTGCGCGAAGCGCGCGCCGATCCGGTTTGCGAGTCCTGGCACCGCCGTTTGCTCGTGCAGGACGATCGGCACGCGCAAGACCGCCGCGGCGAACATGACCGGGAGCGCCACGAAGCCGCCGGTGCCGAAGACGACCCGGGGGCGCAGCGCGCGAAGCGCGCCAAACGCGGCACCGATGCCCATCGGCACGTTGACCGCCAGGTCGCCGACGTTCTGCCACGCCCAGTAGCGGCGCAGCTTGCCGGTCGAGATCGCGACGTAGGGGATGCCGGTCGGAGGGACACGCTGGGACTCGATGCCGGAGCGCGAGCCGATCCACGCACAGGAGATCGAGCGTTCGCGCAGGAGGGCCGCCACCGCGAGGCCGGGGCTCGTGTGGCCCCCGGTGCCGCCGCCCGCGATGACGACCTGGACGGTCACCCGCCTCCCTTGCTCTGGTGCCGCTCGAGGGCGAGCTGGATCAGGCGATCGACCAGATCGGCGTAGGGCAAGCCCGAGGCCGCCCACATCTTGGCGTAGGCGCTCGTCGCGGTGAACCCCGGGATCGTATTGATCTCGTTGACCACGACGCGATCGGTGGGGCGCTCGACGAAGAAGTCGACGCGGGCCATTCCCGAGCAGTCGATCGCGCGGAACGCGGCGACCGCGAGCTCCTGCAGGCGCCGGGTGAGCTCGGGGGAGACCGGCGCCGGGATCGTGAGGCGCGACTGGCCCTCGAGATACTTCGTCGAGTAGTCGTACCACTCGGCGTCGTAGCTGATCTCGCCCGGCAACGACGCCTTCGGCTCCTCGTTGCCGAGCACGCTCACCTCGATCTCGCGCGCGTCGATCCCGCGCTCGATGATGATCTTGCGGTCGTGGCGCGCCGCCAGATCGATCGCGGCGGGCAGCTCGCGCGTGCTCGCGACCTTGCTGATCCCGACGCTCGAGCCGAGGTTCACCGGCTTGACGAAGCATGGAAAGCCCACGGTCTGTGCGACGCGCGCGCCGACCCGCTCCGGAGCCTGGCGCCACTCGTGTCGCATCACGACCACGTGCTCCACGATCGGCAGGCCGTGCGCCTGGAACACGGCCTTCATCGCAGCCTTGTCCATCCCGACCGCCGAGGCGAGCACGCCGGCGCCCACGTACGGCACATCGGCGAGCTCGAACAGGCCCTGGATCGTGCCGTCCTCGCCGTAGGGCCCGTGGAGCATGATCACGACCACGTCGAGGCCCTGACGAAGCTCGAGGGGGAGGCTGCCGGCGGGCTCGGTGCGCGCCAGGCTCTGGCCCGAGGCGTTGTCCGCGGCCTCGGCGCGGTTGGCGAGGGCCTTCTTCACGGCGCCGTCGGCGTCGTCCGACGGCAGCGCGACGCGCGCCTCGGACGCCAGCGCGCGCAGGGGGTCGCCGCCGACGACCCAGCGTCCGTTGCGGGCGATGCCGATGGGAACGACGGCGTGACCGCGCTCTTCGAGGGCGCCGATGACCGAGGCTGCGGAGGCGAGCGAGACCTCATGCTCCCCCGAGCGCCCGCCGAAGACCACGCCCACGCGCAGGCGAGGCATACCAGCCATTCTAGCAGCAGAGGCCTGAGGGGCCGCTCAACCCGATCAGGCTGGACCGGTGGCGATGAGGATGGCCTTGGCGATGAGGCCGATGAACTCGTAGGCCGGCCCGATCCAGAGCGCCCGGGTCAGAAAGATCCCGATGAAAACGCCGACATACGCGATGGTCAGGAACATGTAGTCCGGCACGTCCCGTACGGGCAAGAGCGCCCGGATTATGCCGGCGCCGATGGCTCCGAAGAACGCGACGATGCCGAGGGCCGCCGCGATCGCGAGCGGCGTCAGCAGTACGAACATGAACGAGGTCACGATGGCTTCGCCGCGTCCGATGGGGGTCGAGAACCGCTCGCGGACGGCAGGCTGGTCGGCCAGCCGCTCGAGCGCCAGGGCGACCTTGCCCCAGCCGATGAAGCCGAAGTAGGACAGAAGGAAGAGAACGCAGGCCCCGAGGAAGATCCAGTGCCGCCGCTTGAGGAGGTTGAGCGGCCACATCTTCTATAGCCTAGGGCCTTGACGCTCCGATCTCCAACGTCTCCATTCAGCCAGCCGGCGGCCGAGCTCGGCCTCGAACCCCCGGTCGGTGGGACGGTAGTACTGGCGGCCGCGCAGCGCGGCCGGTAGATC
>Ga0111538_10009851_pt1 | contig 12731 bp, 5 predicted proteins | sample SoiMethybrSBSTD1_FD_79669 | JGI IMG/M metagenome (GOLD analysis project Ga0111538, IMG submission 79669) | Bulk soil microbial communities from a Populus tree surrounding site in Tennessee, USA - Soil MetaG P. TD hybrid SBSTD1 (version 2)... | ecosystem: Environmental > Terrestrial > Soil > Tree...
CAACCCCGGACATCTCGCGTTCATCGAAGCCGCCGCGATCGACACCGCGGGCGCCACGGGTGTGTGGAAAGCAGCGTTCGGACGGCCTCCGGCGGGATGGCTCGGATCGGGAGAGCCCGGAGATTTCATCGGACCGTTCGTGCTCGAAAAACGGCACCCGCTGCTCGCCGGCGCGACCCTTGGCGGCGTGGTCTGGCCGGGCGTGATGCCTTTGGCGCCCGGTACCGTACGCCCGCTGGCATCCGCGGGAGATCAGGTGCTCATCGGCGTGCCGGCCGTGAGCGCGCGATCCGATCCCGCGTACTTGTTCAACATCGATCTCGATCGGACGAACCTGGTTCGAGCGCCCGACTGGCCGATCCTCATTTCGAATCTCGTCGAGATGCGAAGACAGAGCCTGCCGGGACCGGAGCGATGGAACTACCAGATTGGCGAATGGGTACGCGTCCGGCTCGGACACGAGCCGAAGGGTCCGCTGCGATTCCGCTGCGGCAGTGTCGAACGCACGCTGCCGGCCAGCCGCCAGCTGGAATTCATCGCGCCGTCGCCGGGTGGGCTGCTTCAGATTCTCGAAGGCGACACCCTCCTGTTCGATATCGCCGTCAATTTTTTCGACGAGACGGAGAGCAACCTGCGCAAGCAGTCGACGGCTGATGCCGGCCGACTCGCCGACGCCAGCGGATTGACCGCGGAAAGCGGGCCCGCATCCGATCCGTTGTTCTGGGTCCTGCTGGCCATCGCGACGGCCGCGATTGTTGGCAACTGGTGGGTGCTCGGCGCCGGAATCAGAAGTCAACCGCTCCGGCCCCTGCCGCCGGTTCACCGATGAACCGCATCGCCCTCCTTTTTCCGGAACTCCTGCTCCTGATCGTTCCGCTGCTCTTCGTGTATTTCTGGCGCGGCCGATCGCCGGGACTCGGCGGCCTGGTGCGCATCGTAATTGTCGCGATCCTTGCGGTCGTCGCGGCTGTGCCCCTGGCACCGCTCGGCGGAAGAGGCGTGGACGTGGTGATCGTGGCCGACCTGTCGCGCTCGATGCCGGCTGACAGCCGGACGCGCGAACTGGAAGTCATCAGGATGCTGGATCAGCGGGCCTCGACCGGCGACCGCGTGGGAATCGTTGCCTACGGACGCGAGGCTCGCATCGACCGGCTCCCTGAGGAATTCGGAGCGTCGGCGGACTTCCTTCGGGAGGTGGATCCGGACGGCAGCGATCTTGGCGGCGCCATCAGTCTGGCCGCCAGCCTGATCCCGCGCGAGCGGCCCGGTCGTCTGATCGTGCTCTCGGATGGCGAGTCGAACGGCGCGCCGGTGGACGCTGCCGCCTACGAAGCGGCGTCGCGCGGGATCCCGATCGACTTCCGTCTGTTCAGCCGCAGCGAGACCGCCGACATCGCCGTTGAATCGCTCGACGTCCCGGGTGTCGTCGACGAGCGCGAGCCATTCCAGTTCACAGCGTCGGTGCGCACCGATCGCACGGTCGAGAGCGAGGCCGTGCTCTTTCGCGACGACGTCGAAATCGCGAGAATGAAGCGGACGTTCCAACCGGGCGCGACCGAGCTCACGTTTCGCGACGTGATCGACCGGCCCGGCGTCGCACGCTACCGGCTGCAGATCCTGGCCGCGGGTGACCGCGTGCCCGACAACAACGTCGGCAATGGCGCCGTGCGAGTCGATCCGCCAGCCACGATTCTCCTGGTCAACGCGTCGGGCGGTCCCGACAACCTCAGTCGCGCGCTCTCGGCCGGCAAGCTCAACGTCGACATCATGGCACCGTCGGCCTTTCCGAAGGATCTTGCCGCTCTGACCGCGTATCGTGGCGTCATCCTCGAGAACGTGCCGGCGAGCCGGATGGGGCCGCCGGCGCTCGAAGCGCTGGTGCATTTCTCGACCGACCTCGGGGGTGGCCTCCTCCTTACTGGTGGCGGAGGGTCGTTCGGCGTCGGCGGTTACTTCAAATCCGCGCTGGATCCGTACCTGCCCGTATCGATGGAGCTCAAGAACGAGCATCGCAAACTCTCGCTGGCCATGGTCGTGGCGCTCGATCGGTCCGGCAGCATGGCCGCCCCGGTCGGCGACGGCCGCACGAAGATGGACCTGGCGAACGAGGGCACGTGCGCAGCGATCGAGACGCTCGGGCCTTACGACGAAATCGGCGTCATCGCCGTGGACAGCTCGCCGCACGTGATCAGCTCACTTGTTTCGGCAAGCGACAAGGATCGCATCTGCGGCGACGTGCGGCGCATCCAATCCATGGGCGGCGGCATCTTCACGTATACCGCGCTGGTCACGGCCGCGCAGATGGTGCAGGAGTCCGAGAAAGGCACGCGCCACATCGTGCTGTTCGCCGACGCGGCGGACGCCGAAGAGCCAGGGGATTATCAACGCCTGCTCGAACGGTTGACACCGCTCGGCATCACGGTGAGCGTCATCGGACTCGGAAGCGAGTCTGACCCCGACGCCGCCTTCCTCAAGGATGTTGCGGCTCGCGGCCAGGGCCGGCTTCACTTTGCCGCCACGCCCGATGATTTGCCGCGGCTCTTCGCGCAGGAAGCCATCACCGTCGCGCGCTCGAGCTTCGTCACCGACCCGACGGCGGCGCGCGCACTGCCCGACCTGGTCTTGCTCGGCGAGTCGCCGGCATCGGCGTTTCCGAACCTCGACGGCTACAACCTCACGTATCTCCGTCCTGGCGCCACGATGGGCGTAGTGACGACCGACGAATACAAGGCGCCAGTGCTCGCGTTCTGGCACCGTGGGCTGGGCCGCGTCGCCGCGCTGACCGCGGAGGCCGACGGAAAATATTCGAGTCGCTTGAATGCGTGGGGGGATTTCCAGGGCTTCGTGGTCGGACTCGGCCGATGGCTGCTCGGCGGCGAGCCTCCCTCCGGTGTGCGCGCCACCATCGATCGCACCGGAGGCCAGGGCGTCGTCCGTGTCGAGCTCGATCCCGATCGGCGACGTGGTGCACCAGACGACGTGCGAGTGGCAACCGCGACGATCGTCTCCCCGGGCGAACGCCCGGGCGGCGCCACCCGCCGGCTGACGCTTTCGTGGATCGGCGAAGACAGGTTGGAAGCCCGTTTTCCCCTGGAAAAAGCCGGCTTGTATCTCGGCGCCGTGCAACTCGGAACCGGAACCGTGCTGCCGCTTGCGCCGCTCAGTCTTCCCTACTCGCCCGAGTTCGAGCCGCGCACGGATCCGGAGGAGGGAAAGAAGACGTTGCATGAGATCGCGCGCGTGACCGGCGGCGCCGAGCGCGCAACCTGGGACGGCGTCTTCAGCGCGCGCCTGCTGCGGAATCGCCAGGTGAAGGATCTCGTGATTCCGCTCACCGTGATGCTGTTGCTGCTACAGATGACTGAGATTGCCGGGCGACGGCTGTTGTGGTTCCAGACCGCACGGGGATGGCTGAACGGTCTCAAGATGCCGCCGCTCCGTCGCCGTCCACGCCGGCAGCCAGCGCCAGTAGCCAGCACAACCGCGCCAACACCCGGGTCTGGCGTGAAGGAGCCGGCGTCAGACCCGTCTCGGCGGCTTGTCCGCCCGAGCCTTGGCGAAGGCGGAAGCGCGAAGCGCGAAGGCGGAGCACTCGAACGCGCAAAGAAGAAGGCGCGCAGCCGGATGGGGCGCTAGAGATCAATGGCCGTCCGGGTAACACTTGCCCCCCGACCATACTCCTCGGTCGGCTGGTCACCGTTCGCTTCCAACCCGCCAGGCGGGGGTGGGACCGCCTCCCACCACTTTCGCGCATCATCGTCCGACCACGGGTCGGCATCGGCGGCTGCGAGCTGCCGGTCCAGTGTCGCGGCAGTCCGGGGTCGATCCTCGGGGTTCTTCGCCAGGCAGCTCAGAACGATGCGCTCGAGATCCGGCGGCACAGCGTAAGGTCCTCGTTGCGAGGGGGGCGTCGGAGTTGCCTGAAGGTGTTGAGCGAACACCTTCATCACGGTGTCACCTTCGAAAACCTGCCGACCGGTGAGGAGGTAGTAAGCGACGCACCCAACAGAATAAAGATCAGCCCGCCCGTCCACTTGTGCACTGAGCGCCATCTCGGGGGCCATGTAGCCGGGGGTGCCGATCACCAGCCCGCCCTGCGTGGCGAGTGAATGCTCCATCGTGCCCTCGGAGATGGGCTTGACGAGACCGAAGTCGAGAACTTTCACGAAGTCGTCGACGAGTCCGACGCGCCCGACATGGATGTTGGCGGGTTTGATGTCGCGGTGGACCAGGCCTCGCACATGCGCTTCTTCGAGTGATGCGCACACCTGCCGGAGGATGTGAACCACACGGCCCGCAGGCAGCGCGCCGTGCCGGCGAACCAATGACTCGAGCGTCAGCCCTTCGAGCAATTCCATGACGAAATACAAGGTCTTGTCATCGGTGACGCCAAAGTCGTACAGCTCCACGGTGTGCGGAGATCGCAGGCTGGCAGCGGTTTCGGCCTCACGGCGGAAGCGTGCGACCGCGAGCTGGGCCGCCGCGGGATCGGTGCCTCCGAGCATCTCGGGACGAATCAGCTTGATTGCCGCCGGCCGTGCGAGCATGCGGTGCCGCGCGTGGTAGACCTCCCCCATCCCGCCACGGCCCAGCAGCTCACCGAGCTGGTAGCTGCCCATCGCGCGCGCTTTGGCGACTTCCTGTCCCAGGCCCGTCACCACGTGTGAGATGACGACCGCGACACCGAGGAGAAGGTAGTCGGGATAGTGCATGAGCAACGCGTCTGACGGCGGCTCGAAGTTCCAGAGTCCCCTCGCCCTGGCAATCCACATCGCGATCGGGTTCATGGACACGGCGACGAATCCGGCAGCAAATGTCTTGGCGGGAGTGCTCGGGACGATTGCGGCGAACATCAGCACGACCGCCCCTATCCACGAGATCTGCGGGGCGATGCTCGGGCTCACGCTCATGGGTACCCAGTGGAACGTCAGGCCAAGGGCGAAAGCCGTGAACACCATGTAGCCCAGACCGAGATTCAAAATGCTCGTCGGCTCCCGATCTGTGCTGCGCGCGTAGAAGAACACCAGCAAGGAGACGAGCACGCTCAGGCCGGCGATCCCGTCGGGGCCTTCGAGCCGCAGCCAGCGCGAGTTGCCCTGCGACATGGCTCGTTCGGCCAGATGGCCAAGCACCGACCCCAGCGTCCACAACCCGCACCCCACGAGGCACATGATCCGCAGCCGGCGGGAAGCGTTTCTCAGCAGATCCGCGGGCAAGACTCGCCGGCGGATGCCCGACGAGGAGGTCCTCACCAATGAGGAGGGGGGAACAGGTCCGATCAGCGGGCGGTCTGCCATGCGGGCTGAAGACAGTATGTCGGTATCGACCTCGCCGCAGTTGGAGAATTGTTCAGTCTCCCAATCGTCACACGCCCAACGCCGTCCCCTCGAGGAGAACCATCGCCAGGCTCGTCCACACGCCGATACTGAAATAGAGGGTCATCCACGGCACTTCCTCGCGCCAGACATCCCACGCGAACGTCGGGTGCCGGCGGTGCCGGCTATCGCGCAATCCGGTGGCGAGGGTTCAGGTAGAGGCCGGTGGCCTTCAACCGCCAGCGGCGGATGTACATCCTCACGTCGAACGCCAGCGTCACACCGGCGCATCGTAACAATGATGCAACAGGCCTGCCCTGAAAGTTCAAGGCCAGCGGTTGCTGAATTAGTCAGTGTGGCTTCCGGCTTCAGCCGGAAGGATGTCTATTCTTGCCTCAGCGTCTGCATGGGATCGAGACGCGCGGCGCGTGCGGCGGGGATCCATGCGGCCAGCAGGCATGCCGCGACGATAGCGAAGAGACTCGCCAGATACGCGATCGGATCGGTCACGCGCACGATCTCGGTTACCGGCGCCGCCGCGGGCGTGGCGATCAGGATTGTCGCAAGTGATGCGGCGAGTCCGACGCCGGCCAGCAGCCCGTAGATCACCGGGCGCGTGGTCTGCGCCAGGATGAGCCGCGTCACTCTCCGAGACGAGGCGCCAAGCGCCATGCGTATCCCGATCTCCCTGGTGCGCTGCTCGACGAGATACGACAGCACACTGAAGAGCCCGGATACGGTCAGCAGCAGCGCAAGGCCGCCCAGCACGAGCGACACGCCGAAGGCGATCTCCAGGAAAGACGTTTCGAGCCTGGCCAGCGTTCGCATGGTTACGATCATCCCCATGTTCGGGTCGACCCTGGTCAGGCGATCGACGAGAGTACGCTGGGCCAGCGCGGAATCGCCATTGACGCGCGCCGCAATCGACGTCTTCGGGGCGTTGACGCTGGTCGGCAGGAAGATGCCGGCATCCCCGGCATCGATGAACCGGAACCCCGGGACGTCGCGCGCCACGCCCACCACGGTGAGCAGGCGCGACGGCCCAGGGGGGTCGGTCGTCGGCTGCGTTCCGGAACCCGGATCCTGCTCGAGCCGGAATGTTTCTCCGACGCCGCTGCCATTCGGCCACATCTGCCGCGCGATCGATTCCGAGACAATGGCAACCGGCTGCTCGCGATCGCGCTCCGCCGCCGTGAATGGTCGCCCGCGCACGACAGGGATGTCGAACACGTCGAAGTACTCGGGCGACACGAACTTATATGAGACCGGGGTCCTGCTGGCGCCAATCGCCGCGACGGCTGCGTGCGGCCAGGCGAGCATGCCGGGCCGTACGGCGGCATACGCGGCAATCGTCGGTTCCGACGCGATCGCCTGAATCATCGCCGCGCGCTTCGGCTCGTTGACGATGTCGATAGTCATCGTGTCAACCGTGCGGAAGCCTGTATCGAATCGCGCCGACGCGATGGCGCTCCGCAGGAAAATCGCCGCACAGCTGAGCAACAGCGCCGACGCGAAGACCTCGATGCCGATCAGCACATTGCGGGCGCCGGCGGGGGGTGCGATCGTCAACGACTCGCCGCGCAGTGTCTGCACCGGCTCGACTCGCGTCGCCTGGAGCGCGGGCATCAACGCGAAAAAGGCGGTAGCGGCCATGGCCGCGATGATCAGGAACACGGCCACCCGCCAGTCAGCCGCAGGCACGACGATGTCGAGAGTGGGGTCACCGAGGTCCACCGGCATCGCCCGACTCGCCCAATAGACCATGCCTTCGAGCGTCAGTCGCGAGATCAGGTAGCCGCCGCCGGCCGCGGCCAGCGCGAGCAGCCAGCTCTCGGTCATGAGCTGGCGGATGATGCGCCGCCGCGAAGCTCCGATCGACAGACGAATGCCGAGCTCGCGCTGACGCGCCACGCCGCGCGCAAGCAACAGGTTGGCGACGTTGGCACAGCCGATCATCAGGACGAGTCCGAACGCAAAGAACAGCGGCGTGAAGACCGCGACGGCCTGCATGGGTTCGCGAACCGTGCCTCGCCTCGGCAGCACCACGATGGCCGCAGCGTGGGCATCGGCGGTGACGCCTTGCCGGTTCGATTCCCACGCCGCAATCTGCGCGCGCGCCGCCTCCATCGACACGTCAGGTTTGAGACGGCCGACGATGTCCACGCCGGCGCTGTCTTCGCGGCCGCGAAGGGCTGGCCGGAACTGCGCCAGCTGCGCGAGCGGTGCCCAGAAGTCAGGTGCCTTGAACTCGAGGCCACGGAACCCTGGCGGCATCACGCCAATGATTTCGAATGGCGTGCCGCCGACGAGGACGGTCCGCCCGAGCACGTTCGGATCGCGATTGAAATGACGGTTCCACCCCTTGTCGCTCAGCACGATGACCCGATTGCCGCCGGACTCGTCATCGGCGGGACCAAGGGCACGCCCCCTCACCGGATTCACCCGGGCGACGTCGAAGAAATTGCCGGTGACGAGCGTCGCCCCCATCATCCGGCCATCGACGCGGAGGTCGATGCCGGGCACAGCGGCATACGCATCGGTGAAGACGCTGGTCTCGGTGCGCAAGGCCTCGAACACAGGGCGCGTGAACAGCGACGTGTCGCCATTGGCCAGCGGCGACCGCTCGATGCCGTACATCTCGCTGATATCGGGCACCGCGTCAGCGCGAAACAGGAACGTGTTCAGGATGGTGAACAGCACCGCCACGACGCCGAGTCCGATCGCGACGGTCGCGACGATCGTGAAGGCGGTCAGCGGCGCGCGCCTGAACGAGCGCAGCGCGAACCGAAGGTCACGGATGGTGTTGTCGACCAGGGCGGTTCCGCGCTGGTCACGGCATTCGTCGGCCACAACGGTTGGCGACCCGAAACGCGCCTGCGCCCTCGCGCGCGCCTGATCAGGCGGTATGCCCTGCTCGATCAACTTCCTGGCCTCACGCTCGATGTGGAACGAGAGCTCGTCGTGCAGATCCTGCTCGACACGGCCGGGAGCGATGAGGGCGCGAATCCGGAGCCGAAGGTCGCGAAAGCCCATTGGGGTCTACACCTGGGTGATGGCCCGGCCCAGCGTCAGTCGATCGAGCGTCCAGGACAAGAGATGCGGAGACGGCGTCATGATGTCGGTAGTCGACACTATCGTTTCTTTGTGTCGATTGTCAACACCAGCGCGCACGATCGGATTCGGACCACTGATGCCGCGGCAACGGCATCACGTCTCCCCTTTGCGGCCACGCAGGATCTGCAGAGAGCGAACGCCGAGGGACTCGGAATTGCAGCCCTGGGACCAATGACCAGATGCGGAGACGTTTGAAGTCGACGACACGCTCGATCGGTTCGGAACAGGCAAATTTCGTAATTCTGATCCGGACAGGCCGAAGAGCTGATGTCGGTGTCCAATTGACGCAGCACAATCTATGAATCCACTCGAGACCGTTCGCCTTTGGCTGCCCGTGGCGATTTCGCTTGCCAGCCCGCTCGTCGGCTTCGTGGCCGCACAGCCGGCTCAGTCGACCAGACCGGCTGAACTGCTTTCGCCAGCAGAGTTCCCGGACTATGACGTAAACGTGTGGAGAGAGCAGAGAAGCGGTCTTGCGACCAGGCGGCTGCTGCAACAACCGGGCAGCCCTGAAATCGCCGGGTTGCTGCAACAGAATCGGGTCGACGACGCGTTACGTGTGCTGCGCGTCATCGTGGACAAGTACCCTGAGAGCATCGCGCGCGCATTTGAAATCGTTTCCGAGCAATCGTCTCTGTTTACGGATCAGGCGCGCGGGTATCCAGAGTCGCTCCAGGAGCTCGTCGACGCCGCGCGAAAACAGCTGGCGCGCCTGCCACGAGAGGAGGCCGCACGAGCCGAGCGCCGGCTGCTCCTCCTGGACAGACAGCCTTCCGTCGCCAAGCGGCCGGCGTTCGCGGATCAGCTGCGAACATTTGTCAAGCAGTACGCGGGCACCGAGACTGCCCTTCTGACCGAAATCGACGTGATTGGGTTCGGGCTTCCAATTCGACAGCGACTGGAGGCGTTGGACAGGTTCGTACGCGACCACCCGGGAAGCATTGCTGCTGCGAAGGCCCTGTACCAGAAAGCCTTCCAGCTCGGAAGCGTCAACGTATACCCGGACGTCGAGCCTCGAGGTGCCGACCCAACGGATCGGTTCTTCCAGGTCCTGGCGATCGTCAAGGAGCTCGAGAGCGGGCGCTACCCGTCATGTGAGTGGGTCGACAGGTCGCCGGGGCTCGTGGCATTCTTTTTTGCCCATAACCCGACGTACACGCCCGGGAGCATCGACCGGCAACTCGCCGCGTATAAAGAGTTCGCGAAGACGCACTTCGATCCGCTCAGCTTTGAGACCGAACACATCATCGCGACGAAGATGTTCGATCTGTTCGAACTGAACGGCGAGGGGGTCGCCGGAGTAGAGCGAGTACTCACAGAGCTCGAACGAGAGATGCCCGATGTTGCCGGCGTTCAATACCTGAGGGCTGTTTTCTACTTACAGAGCAGGTGGAAGCCGAGCGGTGAACGGTTCACCTTCGACCGCAAGGCCATCGAGAGCCTTCGCCGTCTCCAGAGCCAGGGTACCGGCGTGTACCACCGGAAAGCCCTCGCGATTCTCGCGTCCTTGTACTTCTCGGAACGCGACTACCGCAACGCTCGTGACCAGTTCAGGAAATACCTGGGTGCGTATCCCGACACGGCGTGGGCTTGGGTGGCAGCACTGCGAATCGGCCAGTCGAATGAAGCGCTTGGCGACTGGAGAGCTGCCGTCGACGCCTATCTGACCGCAGCCTCGAAATATTCATCTGTTCCGTTCGCTCGCGTGCTGGGCCGCGCATATGCCGCCCGCGGGTACGAAGCCCTGGGACAGTTCAGTGCGGCGCTGCGCGAATATCAGGCGGCGCTGACAGGTTGGGATACAGACTACGGCCAGACATACTCGCTGCACATCACGCAGAGGGCGAGGCCGAATCAATTGTCCGTGGCTCGGGATCATCCGGATGTCTCAATCACCGCACTGCCTGAAAGAATCGCCCGGTTGAAGAATTCCCTGAGCGTACCAGGCGGCGCTCTGCTCGAACGTGGCCGGTGGCTGGCTGAACATGGACGGCACGAGGAAGCGCTCGCGTCGCTCGAACAGCTGCTCACGCGTCATCGTCTGTCCCCGGCAGTTGCAGAGGCTCGATACCTCAGCCATCGGGCCAGGCTCGGAAGTGCCCTCGAGCTGGCCGATGCCGCAAGTCCAAAGCGCAACGACGCGGCCGCGATCGCTCAGTTGGATCTCATCACCAGGGATCGATATGACTTTGGCGTGTGCGCGGCCCGGATTGCCAGAGCGTCGATCATCTGGAGGTTGGGGATGCCCGGGGCTGATTCGCAGATGACCACCGCCCTGAACGAGTGGTACGAACACCAGGCCGCGCAGCGTGAGACGCCTCGTGACGCCATCGAGCAAGACATCGCCGACATCCGCGAGGTGGTGGTCCGACCCGCCGGGGATGGAATTCTGAGTGGCTGGGCGCGAAACACCTTCTTACGGACGCCGGCGTCGGTTGCCTTCGCGGTTGTGAATCCCGATATTTCCGTCAAGTTGGCAGATGCCCGGAACAACCGCCTGTCGGTCTACCAGTCTGTACGAGGCGCCGACCGCGTGCTCTTCCTGAACGACGAGCAACAGGCCCTCCTCACCGCCATCGTCGCGAAGCTTGGCCGCACACCCGAGCCGGACCAGCCTGCGAAAATCGACATCTTAGGCTTCTGGAATCGGTTCTTCCCGGGCGAACGCCAATTCGGCGCGATTTCAGAGAACGTTCTGTGGATCCTCTTCGAGACCTATCCGATCGTCACGGAACTGGAATTCCTCAATGCCGAGCGGACGAAGGCAGCGGCCCGAGTCAGGGTTGGACACGAGGGAGGGACGATTGTCCTGGAAAAGCGTCAAGGAGTCTGGACAGCCCTGGCGCTCGTCAACACTTGGATTGCGTAAGTTCAGATCCGCGCGGCGCAGGGCTGGCGCCGCGACCAATACCGCACGACCGGGCTGAAACAACCGCTGCAATCACGGCCACGAAGACGGCGGGCGCGTCTAAGTTGGTCGGAATGCTCCGAACCGTTCGCGGGACGCGGTGGCTGGGCCTCGCCGTCGCCGTGACGGCTGTGCTTGCGTTCGATTTCCAGACGGCATTCGCACAATCACCAGCACCGCACGCGCAGGAACCGTCCCGACCGGCGACGCCTGCGGCAGGAACCGATGACACTTCTGGCGTCCGCCCGCTCGAGCCTCCGAAGGTCACACCGCCAGCCGTCTCTCTGTTCGACCCCCAACCAGTGACGAGCTCGAAGCCGAAAGCCGTGTTCGAGTCCTGGCTATCCGATGTCGAGATGAACTGCATCGCCTGTCGCGGGTTCGCGACCACGGCGGTGTTTTCCGAGCCAACGAACCCGAATGCGCCGTGGGCCTTGCAAGGAACCTGGAAGCGTCAGACGACTGTCGGCGGTCTCTCGACGGGATTCGTCGGCGTTCGCAACTATGCGCTGCCCTTGTCCACCGTCGTACCGCTCGGCGGTGACGTCGACCATTTCACGACCGGCTCCTCGTGGCGCACGAGTGTCTTTGCGCCCTCGTCGCAGTGGTATCTGACCGCCGCGATCGAGAAAACCGTGGCCACTCAGTCGAATGGCGCGTCGGTCGGCGTCACCGCCGACGTGCTGATTCCCGTCCACACCGAATCAATCTCCGTTGACGATCCGCGAATCAGCGCCCTGACGTCGCGCGCGGTCCGCTTCGGGGTCGTCGTGCGCTGGTAGGGAACCGCTCGCGACCTTATGCTTCTTGTTTGACCTCGACGGCCTGATCAGCACCCTGTCAGAGCGCTCCGGCCACGCCCGCGGTTCGTGACGTCCGCTTATTGCGGTAACGCCATAGCCAATAGGCCATCGTCACCAGCACGACGAGCGGGATCAGCCGGAAGGGAGCCAGGCGGAGCGGCTCGGGAATTCGCCGGACCGGTCCGAGGAAGAACGATGCCGCCGCGACGAACAAGGCAGTGCACATCCGCCACAGATGCCGCCTGAGCCTCTCGCTTCCCCGAAGGCCGCCGGCACGGAGCAGTCGGCGATCACCGAGGCCTCCGAACAGGGCTAAGAGGGCGAACATCAGGACCGGAAAGACGAAACCCACCTGTCCCCTGCTTGCGGTGATGACTGCTGAAATGACACTACCCGCACTGAGCACGAATGCGGCAATCATGGCGTGGCGTTCAACTTGTCGCGAACGCTCGGACGGAGGCCGCACCGTGAGCACCGCGGTCACGACGAGATACGCGGTCACCAGGCCGGCAGGGATATTGATCGCGGCACCCGCCCGTCCAACTGCGATGATGACCCCGCTGAGGGACATGACGAGCATCGCATAGACGA
>Ga0111538_10009855_pt1 | contig 12729 bp, 12 predicted proteins | sample SoiMethybrSBSTD1_FD_79669 | JGI IMG/M metagenome (GOLD analysis project Ga0111538, IMG submission 79669) | Bulk soil microbial communities from a Populus tree surrounding site in Tennessee, USA - Soil MetaG P. TD hybrid SBSTD1 (version 2)... | ecosystem: Environmental > Terrestrial > Soil >...
GCATCTCGTCGGTCGTGACCCCTTTCTTGATGCGCTTCAACGTTTCGTCGTTCCCGCTTTCGTAACCCACGAGGAACAATCGGAGTCCGCAGTCTTTGAACGACTTGATCGTATCGTAGTCCAGGTTCGCCCGGCTGTTGCACGACCACGTTAGTCCCAACGGCGCGAGTTTCTTCGCGATTTCTCTTGCCCGCGGCAGATTCGCCGTAAACGTATCGTCGTCGAAGAAGAACTCGTTCACTTGCGGAAAGAGCTTCTTCATGTAGGCCATCTCGTCGGCCACGTTTTGAGCCGAGCGCACCCGGTATTTGTGTCCGCCGATCGTTTGCGGCCACAAACAAAAAGTGCATTGCGCGGGACAGCCGCGCCCCGTGTACATCGAGACGTACGGGTGCAGCAGATAACCGATGAAGTACTTCTCGATCTGCAAATCGCGCTTGTACACGTCCGCGACCCACGGCAGCACGTCCATGTTCGAAATCAACTCCCGCTCGGGATTGTGGACAATCTTTCCATCCCTGTTGCGATAGGAAAGTCCCGTCACCGTTTCCAGCGGCCTGCCTTCCGCAACTTCCTTGCACGTAAAATCAAATTCCTTGCGACCAACCCAGTCGATCGCCGGCGAAGCTTTCAACGTTTCGACCGGCAACACCGCCGCATGCGCGCCCACGAAACCGATCTTCGTTTCAGGCCGCTGTGTTTTGATAGCCTCGGCGACCTTGCAATCGTTCTTCAGCGACGGCGTGGAAGTGTGAATGATGACGTGATCGTAATTCCTCGCTTCCGCCAGGCATTGCTGCACGCCAATGTTGTGCGGCGGGCAATCCAGCAACTTGCCGTCCGGCACCAGCGCCGCCGGTTGCGCCAGCCACGTCGGATACCAAAAGCTGGTCACCTCCCGCTTCGCCTGATACCGCGATCCCGCACCGCCGTCAAAACCGTCAAAGGACGGCGGACTCAAAAACAGAGTTGCCATTGAAGCTTAGCTCTCCTTGCGCGCCGCGATCTTCGCCAGCAGATCGTCGCGTTGTGACGTGTCGCCCGTGGCGCAATTGCCCGCGAGTTCGACCAATTCCGCGACCGCGTGGCCATTTTGGTGAAACGGCGACTTGGCTCCGTTCACTTTTCGTGGCTCGTTGATCGCCGCCTTCGCCTCGGCCAGGTGCCCCTTCCCGATAGAGTAACCGTTAAAGGCCTTCACCGTAGCGCCTTCGTAATACGGTCGTGGCTTCGGACCAAAGTTGTAGATGAAATTCTTCCAGTTGTCCCCGCGCTTGTAGTTCGTTCCCAGGGCGCCGCTTGGGTCATAACCGCAATGCACCATGCAATTCTCGCACCGCGGATCACGCGCTACACCATCAACAACCCCGTATTTCGTCCAGTCCACCTTCTCCAGCATCTCGGCATAGCTGGTGTAGTGACCGTCGGTCATCAAATAACAAGGCGCCTTCCAACCCCGTACGTTGCGCGTGGGAATCGCCCACGCCGTGCAGGTGAGCTCCCGTTTGCCCGCGAGGAATTCCTGGTAGACGGGCGTGCCGAAAATACTAAACCGTTGTCCCCATTCCTGGATCTTCGCGAACTTTTGTCGCGTCATCTTCCGCGTCAGAAAAAAGTCTTCCGGCTGTTTGTTCAGCCGCTTGATCATGTCCTTCTTCGCCGCGTCGTACTCGTAGCCGGGCGAAATCGTGTGCCCATCCACTTCCAGCGCGGAGAAAAATTCGAACATCTGTTCGATCTCCTGCACATCCGTTTCTTTGTAGACGGTCGTGTTCGTCGCGACCTGGTATCCCAGAATCTTCGCCATGCGAATGGCTTCCACGCATTCCTTGAACACGCCTTCGCGTTCGACGATCAGGTCGTGCGTGTATTCCAACCCGTCGACGTGGACATTCCAATACATCCAGCTCGTCGGTTTGATCACGGGCTTCCCATCGGTCTTGCGTGTGCGAATGCCCTCGATGTCCTTTTCCGAAATCAATCTCTGCTCGAGCAATTCGGACAGCGTCGGCTCCAACTCGGGCGAGTAAATCGACGCCAGGTAATCCTTCATCTTCTTGCGCATGAACATTCCGTTCGTGCACACATAAACGATGCGTCCCTGCTCCAACACACCCGCAATCAGTTCCTCGATTTTCGGATAAATCAGCGGTTCCCCTCCGCAAATCGACACCATCGGCGCGTCGCACTCCGCAGCCGACGCCAGACAGTCCTCCAGGCTCATTACGTCTTTGAGGCTGGTCGAGTATTCGCGAATGCGCCCGCAACCCGTGCACGTCAAATTGCACGTATGCAGAGGCTCCAGTTGAAGAACGAGGGCAAATTTAGGCGTACGCCGCAGCTTGTGCTTAATGATATGCCGGGCGATCTTCGCCGTCAGCGCCAATGGAAATCGCATAAGTTTATCGAGCTTGTGCTACAATTGGTACGGACGCGTTAGTCGGGTCGGATTCTGGATGTGGATTTTGAGGATTATGACTTGGGTCGGCGACTTCAGCTTTCCCGAACAAACCGGGTAGCAGGAACGTCGCAGGTGAAATGCTGTGCGAGGCGTTGATGCCGCTGCACCCCCCGCCCACCAGGGCGAGGACTGCCACCAGCGCCAGCCGAAATGATTGCCATTTCAGTTTCACGCGGCCCACTATATGTGCCGAAGACATGATAGCAACACCTAATTCCGCCCTGGGTTGCGGGCGATATCGCCGTAAAGCCGCCATGGGCCTGCTGCTGCTGTCTTCCTTTTGGACGCTGGCCGATCAATCAGCTCCGACAGCTCAAGCCAGGGCCACAACCGCCTACACCGCTGCAAAGCAGGTTTGGCAAAAAAATCCAAATGCTCCTGACGCAGCCTGGCAGTTCGGCCGAGCGTGCTTTGATCTGGCCGAAATCGACGAGCAAAATCGCGCCCGCCTCGCGCAGGAAGCCATCGACGCCTGCCGCAAATCGCTGGCCACCACCAACAAAAACGCCGGCAACCACTACTACCTCGCCCTCAACCTTGGCCAACTCGCCCGCACCAGAAGGCTCGGCGCTCTTAAGCTTGTCGAAGACATGGAAAAAGCCCTGAAAAATGCCATCGAAACCGATCCAAGGTTCGATTACGCGGGCTCCCACCGCAGCCTCGGTTTGCTGTACCGCGATGCCCCGGGCTGGCCCATGAGCATCGGCAGCCGCTCGAAAGCCCAACAACACCTTCTCAAGGCCGTCCAACTCGCGCCCGAATATCCCGATAATCACATTTCACTTATTGAATCATTTATCGAATGGGCAGATTTCAAGCCCGCGCGCAACGCCGTTTCCCAGGCCGAATCCCCGATACGCCAGGCTCGTTTGGAGTTCACCGGCGACCGCTGGAAAGACAGTTGGCGCGATTGGGACCAGCGCTGGGAACGCATCCGCCGACGCACCGACGCCGACCTCACCAGCCCCCGGGGCAAGCAGTAGCCTGCACGGCAGAGCTCCGCGACCTTTACTGCCATTGTGAGTAACTTTTTGCCGGTTCCCGTTGACTCCACTATTAGTTGTATGCTACATGAATCAAAACCCCAATGTGGGGTATTCTGCTTCGTATGCGTTGCCCAAAATGCGGGTGCCAGGATGACAAAGTCATCGACTCGCGTGCCTCACGCGAGGGGGCAACCATTCGCCGCCGCCGTGAGTGCACCAAGTGTGGTTATCGCTACACGACTTACGAGCAAATCGAGCGCAACAAGCTCATGGTGGTCAAACGGGATGGAAGGCGCGAAGATTTCGCCCGCGAAAAGTTAGCTGACGGTATTCAAAAGGCCTGCCAAAAACGCCCCGTCGCGCAGGAGCAAATTGACGACCTCGTGGATCAGATCGTTGACGACCTCAGCAATAGCCACGACCGCGAGGTTCCCTGCCAAGCCATTGGCGAGCGTGTTATGGCCGGGTTGCGCGGCCTGGATCCCGTCGCCTACGTGCGTTACGCAAGCCTTTACCGCAGATTCGAAGAAGCAACCGACTTCGTGCAGGAAGTCAAAAAACTGGAGAAACCGTATGATACTCTTACGGCCCGATCGCCTGGCATTTAAGACCAACGACGGCGAAGCCATACCATGCACGGCGCAACAAATGACCGTTGAGCTCCTCGGCGAAGCCGCGCATTTGGTCGAGGAGGACATCGTCAAGAACGCCGCCGAAGCCGTGCTTCATTATTTTAAGGCCGAACTGGGCCGCACGAGTGTCACCACCGCGGAATTCTCGCAGGCGTTGGAACAAGTGCTGCGCGGGCTCGGTTTCGAGGTGCAGTCCCAAGCGTCAATGAGCGGTCCCCCGCCGCGCGTCGTTGAGTACGACTTGCGCCATTTGGCTTTTCAGTCGGGCAAGGGCTTTGAACTCGTCTTTTTCTCCCGGCTGCGCGACGAACTGCGGCTGAAGCTCGGCGAGTCACCGCACGTCGTCCATTTCCGCGGCTTGCGCGGGTGCGTGAAGCAACTCATGGGCAAAAAGCGTTGGGGCTCCGAATGCCAGCGGCTCAATGACCACATCGTGGAATATCTGCGCACCTGTCTCTCTGCCGAAGTCGCTGGACGATCCTGCGCGCTGGTGGTGCGCTAGCCATGAGCAAAACGCTCTTCGAAAAAATTATCGCGCGGGAAATCCCGGCCACCATCGTCTACGAGGACGACAAAGTCCTTGCGTTCAAAGACATCAATCCCGGCGCGCCGATGCACGTTTTGCTCGTGCCTAAAAAGCCGATTCCGCGCATCGCACAGGCGCAGCCGGAAGATCACCAGGTACTCGGGCATTTACTGCTCAAGGCGGCCGAGATTGCTCGTGAGCTCGGGCTCAGCGAAAAGGGCTATCGCCTCGTCATTAACAATGGTCCTGATGCTGGCGAGTCTGTCCCTCATCTTCATCTGCACATTCTCGGCGGGCGCAGGCTCGCGTGGCCTCCGGGCTAAGTTTTCTGTTTCGCGCGAATGAGTTGTCTCGCCAACCGTAGCGACGCGATCATGCTGCGGGGATCAGCGACTCCCTTTCCTGCGATGTCGTACGCTGTTCCGTGATCGGGCGAGGTGCGGATAAACGGCAAACCCAGAGTCCAGTTCACCCCGCGCTCAAACGCGATCATCTTCAAGGGAACAAGCCCCTGGTCGTGGTACATCGCCACCACGGCCTCGTAGTCACCGCGAAAAGCGTGATAAAACAGCGTGTCGGCTGAAAATGGACCCTGAACGTCGATACCCTGCTTTTGCGCGCGGTCGATAGCGGGTTTGATGGTCGTCGATTCTTCATTCCCAAAGTGCCCGCCCTCGCCGGCATGCGGGTTGAGCCCGCAAACCCCAACGCGCGCTCGCGGCAGCCCGAGATCGCGGCAGGCCTGAGCCGCGTTCGCGATCGCGTCAAAAACCTTCTCCTCGCTGAGTTGTGCCGCGACCTCCCTGATCGGGACGTGAGTGGTCGCCAAAGCAACCCGCAGCCACCGATCGCGATCGTCGGCACCGAGGAGCATCATGCTGGTATGCTTTGCGCCGGCGAGATCCGAAAGAAATTCGGTTTGACCGACCAATTTTTCGCCCGCGCGCAGAATTGCTTCCTTGTTCACGGGCCCCGTCACGAGCGCGTCCGCCTGGCCCGCCAGGCATTCGGCCGTCGCCGCGTGCAACCAACCGAGCGCAGCCCTGGCAGCTTCCGGCGCGCCTTTTGGCAAATGCGCAGGGAGCTTGATTGGCTTTTGTACGACGACGCGAAGCTTCGCAAAGTCAACGCCGGGACTAAGGCGGGCGTTGAGATCGCTTAACTGCTCCGGATCGCCGAAGAGCAAGTACGAGCAATCCTCTTCGGGCAACTCCGCCGCGAGCGCCTTGAGTGTCACCTCCGGCCCAACGCCTGTCACGTCCCCGACAGTGATCGCGATGCGCGCAGCCATACTAGAAATACGTGACAAACGACTTGGATTTGAGCCGACCGATCCATTTCTTGTGCAAACGCGTGCGCTCCTGCGCGATCAACGTCTTTTCAATCTCATCGTGCACCTCCGGCAACGTCTTGATTCGTTGCTCCTGCTTCTCTTCTACGAAAAAAATGTTGATTTGCTGCGGCGTCGGCGGCGGCGTTCCCGCTGCAACATCAAACCGCTTTGCTTCCAGAAACTCGTCCTTCTCGGTGTATTTTCGCCCAAGGGCGATCTGCCCGCTTTGGTCGTATTCGTAAACCCAATACGCACCTTCGCCGCTAGCCAGGCCCACGATTCCTGTGCGCTGCCCCGCGTTCAATGTAAACACGATGTCCGATAAACCCTTGTTCAGCACTTTTCGCTCGAACCATTCCGCGCCTTCCTTTCCCCGGACCTGCGAATAAATTGCCGCCATTTCCGAGAACGGCGTTCCCTCGTTCAGTTTGCGGATGATCTCACGCGCCAGGTTCAGCAATTCGTCCGCTGAATTCCCACCGGAGCGGCTCAAGACAATTCGGCGCAACTTCACCTGGTCTTCCACCTTAAACTGGTGTTGGTTGGTCGTGTAGTAGTGCTCGATCTTCGTCGGTGAAATCGTGATCGCCGAAGAAACATTCTTCTGCCGCATGAAATTGACGATGATGTCGTCGTGCACGCGCTTGCGGAATGATTCCAGCCGGACGCCCCGCGCCTGCAGCGTTTTGGTGAGCGTCACCCGATCGCCGAACTGCCGGCGGATGCGATCTTTCACCTCTTCGTCAACGAAACTCTCGGGCAGTTGGCCACCGGTAGACTTGAAATCATCGAGGATCAATTGCTTTTCGATCAATTGCTCCAGTCCGTCAGTGAGGGTCTCGATCCGTTTCTGTTGATAGTTTTCCGGCTGAGCGCGGGCGTAGGTGCGGCGAAGGAGATCGACCGCTTCGGCGGTGTAATCCTCGACCTCCTGGAACGTGATAACCGCATCGTTGACGATGGCCGCAACGCCATTGCGCAATTCGGGCGCGCCCTGCGCGGCCAGCGCCGCGACGACGCAAACCAGGATGACACTAAACCATTTCATTCAGGCTATGCTATGAGACATCGGCGTGCGGTCAAGGTTCAGGGAATCGTCGATTCGGTTACGCATTCTTTGTGGGCGCGTCCGAAACCGGCCGCAGAATCACGTAGCTCACGACCACCAGTGCCAGCAGCACGAGCACGGCAATGCCCTGCGCCATAAGCGGCGTGGCGTTCGCCCTGTTGATCAGCGTCGAGGTCACAATCGCCCACACGATCGGGCCCGTGATAGCCGAAAACCGGCCCACCATGCCGTAAAGTCCGTAGAACTCACCAATCCGGTCCGGAGGTGTGAGGCGCAACATGAACGGCCGGTCCGCCGCCCAAACCCCACCCAGCGCAAAGCCCGCCAGCGCCGCGACGACAAACATCACGAACAACGGCAGATTTAAAATGCCGACCAGCGCCGCAAACAGGAAAATACCGATCCAGAACTGAAGGACATAGAGCAACGTACGGCGAGGCCCGATCTTATCCGCGAGCCAACCCCACGCAAAGCCCCCAGCCACCGCAAACGTGATGGCGAAGAGCATAATGATTCGCGCTTTCGCTTCGCCTGCCTGATCGCTCAACCCCGAGGCAACCGCCACATTCACGGTGTAAAGCCCCATGTAAAGGATGACTGTGTTGATGGCGTCGGTATAGAACACGCGACCGATCAGGAAGCGAAGCAGGCCCGGGAATTTTTGACTGTTCCGCAGCGCATGGTAAGTATCGCGTAATGACTCCAGCATCGCTGGGAAATTGATTGGCCGGGGGTTTGCGTTGCCACGTTCTTTGACAAAGAGCAGGCACGGGATCGAGAAAATCAAGAACGCGATCGCCTGGAGGGTAAACAGCAGAGGTTTGCTATCAGTCTTAAGGATGCTTAAGCCGACGGCAATGTACGATCCAAAGTAACCCACGCCGACGCCAATGCCACCGATGCGGGCGCGATTCTCCGGCGTGCTCACTTCCGGAAGCAGCGCATCGTAGAATTGCAATCCTGCCTGGTAGGCCGCGTTAGCGATAATGAACAGGATTGCGGTCATCATGAACGGGCCGCGCCCGAGGAACGCGGTTAGCGCAACACAAATAAACGTGCTGACCATCAGAAACGGCATGCGGGTCCGCGCCCGGTCCGTCATCGCGCCGAGCAGGGGCGAAAGCAAAAAAATGATGCCCATTGAAATCGCAGTGATCCACCCGTTGCGGGCATCGGCTTTTTCCGGTCCGACCGCTTCGCGAATCCACAGTGGAAACAATAGCGAGATCACGCCCATGGAAAAAATCGTGTTCGCAAGATCGTAAAGCACCCAGCTCGTCACTGCGCGGCGGGTGACTTGGTGAGCGGGCTGCGACGCTGCAGTGGCGGAAGCCAGGTCGCGCATCAGACGGCGGTCTGGAGCTGACGTTTGACTTTGCGCCGGCGCTGGTTGGCGGCGAGCTCGACCAGCACGTCGGGCAACGCGCGCAGATGGTCCTGCGTCCACTCGCCCATCAGGCAGACCTGGATCCAGTTGCGGCGCAGCAGGTATTCGCTCTTGTAACTCAACAGGTAACCGGCCTTCTGCAGTTGCCACCCGACGCTCTTGGAACTGATCTCCGTCGGTAGCGCCAGCGAAATTACCGCGGGTGAAGCGTGCCCATCCGGCGCGACGATTTGAAAACCGGCTTCGCGAATCTTCGCGCGCAGCCACTTCGCCGTCGCGTCGATTTGCGCAAACTTCTCCAGCCAGTTCGTGCGCTTCAGCGAAGTCTGCAGCGCGTAAATCAAGTTCGAGGAATGCGTGAAGGGAATCCCCTGTTGCGCGGCGCAGTAACCGAGGTCGAGATAGCGCGGCAGTTTCGGCGCCGACGCAAGTTCATGATGATAAAACACCATCGATAGCCCCGGAAACGCCGCCAGCGCTTTGCCGCTCACCCCCGAGGCCAAATATATGCCGCTGAGATCGACCGGAGTCGTGCCGATCGAGCTGATGCAATCAAGGCACAACTTCAGATTGTGCTCCACCGTGATCCGCTTCAACTCGGCGAGATCATTAAGAAGGCCCGTCGACGTTTCGCAGTGCGCGCCCCAGATCCAGCCGACAGGTCGCTTCGCCATGCGCCGGCGGATTTCGGCGTAGTCGAACGGCTCACCCCATTCCATCTCATAAACGTCGAACTGCAAGCCAAGCCGCGCCGCGTGATCGATGAGCCGGTCGCCAAACTCCCCGTTGCTCAGGACCAAACCGTGCCCGCCGAGCAGCGAGATTTGCGCGCCGATGGCGTCGTTCGCCAGACTCCCCGAGCCGAGCAGAATCTCTACCTTCGCCGCACTCGTGAGTTCGCACAGTAGTTTCTTCGTCGCCTTGAACTCGCCCGTGAACGCGTCCGAACGGTGCGACACAGGACCGCGCTCGAACGCTTTGCGCACTTCCTCGTGGACCTCGACCGGACCGGGCAGGTAATTCGCCAGGATGCGCTCCACCGTGGGCGAAGACGGCGAAAGCGTCTTGGCCATTTCGATGAACGACTCCAGCGTGAGATACATCGGCTGGAACTGCGCTTCGCCAGTGCCAACAACCGGGCCAAAAGCCACGAAACCAAGATGCTTGTACAGCCTCAGTTGCCGCACCGTTCCGGAAATGATCGCCAGGTCATAGCCTTGGTCACGAAAGTGTTGTGCCAGCAATCCCACGAGCCGCGAGAAGACGAATCCGGTGCGATGCTCCTTCTCGACGGAGAGCAGCCTCACTTCGAGAACCCTGCGTCCGGCAGGAAGCTGGGAGTCCAGCTCCGGCACTTTCTTATCGAGCGAGAACGGCCGGTTCGTCCTGCCGGCGACCATGCCCACAAGACGGCCGGCATTCAGGCAGATTGCGTAAGTGTTCTCCGCGTGAAATTTGTCGACGAGCCGTTCCTCGGGATTGTCCGCGTGCTGCGGAATTTCCTCGACGAACGTTTTGTAATTCAGCCGGTGAATGGCTTCGAATTCGGCTGGCTCGCTGGCGATCTTAAACGTCAACGCTGGAGCCGAGCTCATAAACCGGAACCCTTGTCGGTGTGCATTGAATTCTGTTTTAGAGAACGCGCCGCCAAAACTCCAGCAAACTCCTGACGAATGTTTTTCTGGTGCGCCAGCAACACCACGCCGGCGAGCGAAGAAAGCGCGGCCACTTCGATCACGCCAAAGGCGTTGAGAAATCCCGCGAACGGCGACAGTGCGAAGGCAAGCAGTCCAGCGAGAGTGAAGTTACGCAGGAGCGCGAAGCAAACAAGGAACACGCACACGAGCAACAATGCACTCAACGGGTCAAACGCCAGAATCGCCCCGAGCGAAGTCGCCACCCCTTTGCCGCCGTGAAAACGCAGTTGCGCCGGCCAGGCGTGTCCCACCACCGCCGCCGTCATCGCCATGACCGTGACTTCCGGCGACACATCGAGTTTGGTCGCGAGCCAGACGGCCAGCGCCCCCTTCGTAAAGTCCAGGAGCAGTACGACCGCGAAACCCCACCGCCCGAGGACCCGCCCCGCGTTCCGCGCGCCCACAGTGCCGCTGCCCAGTTGCCGAATGTCCTGCCCTGTGCGCCACCGCACCCAATAGTAGGCGGACGTGAAACAACCAAGACCGTAACAAACGGCGATGAGGAAAAAATCCAGAGGGAGCGAACCTGAGGCCGCGCCGATCAAGGCGACATCAGGAGCGTAGGTGAGGGTGCCGACGCGGTCGCTCATGGTCGGCGCGAGCATGACCCTTGGTCCGACCGCTTGGAAAGCACAAAATGTCTCAAGTAAGGGCTTGCAACGAGAGTTTTCGATGTTACCTTCTCCGCTCCTTTTGGAGAACGATTTTGTATGGGACGATTTTGTGAATTGACCGGTAAAGGCCCGATCAAGGGCAGCATTATATGGCGCAGCGGCAAGCCCAAGAAACAGGGCGGCATCGGTACGCACGTGACCGCTATCACCAAGCGCCGCTTCATGCCCAATCTCCAGCGCGTCAAGGCCATCATCGGCGGCGAAGTGCGCTACGTCCGCGTCTCGACCACGGCGATCAAGAAGGGTCTGGTCACCAAAGCACCCAAGCGCACCTGGAAAAAGCCCGAACCGGCCGGGAAAAAGTAATTCTCCTTGGAATTTGCGGGCGAGGCCAGTAGGTCTCGCCCTTTCGTTTGTACCGGGATAACGCCCCATCATGACACCCCATACCGCGGCGCGCGACTTCGGTTAGCTTGGAGCATGGGTGCAGTGTCGGGCCCCAGCAACGCGGACATCGCCGAGTTGCTGGCGCTTGAAGCCGATAAGGTTGAAGGACAACTGCGCATGGCGTTTAAACGAGCTGCGCGGTTGAGTTTCATTTGGCCGGTTGAAGTTTCGCAGTTAATCCATTCCCGCCAACCACTCACCATCCTTCCTGGCGTTGGCCCTTACATTCAAAAACGCATTCAACTGTGGGTTGACGCCGGCACGCGCTCGCCGCAACCGCCGCCGATTCGTCGCGGCTTCCTCACGATTCCCGAGGCTCGCAAGGTCCTTGCTCGTCACACGGCCTGGCGCACTGCCTACCAGGGTGACCTGCAAATGCACAGCACCTGGAGCGACGGCTCCGGCACCATCAAGGAAATGGCCGACGCAGGAATGCAGTTCGGTTATTCATACATCGGGATCACTGACCACGCGAAGGGCTTGAAGATCGCAGGCGGGATCAACGAGGGACATTTGGAACGCCAACGCATCGAGATCGACGCCATCAACGCAGACCTCAGAGGCCGCTTCCGCGTCCTGCACGGGATTGAGTTGAATCTCAATCCCGAAGGTGAAGGCGACATGAACCCGACCGTGCTCGCGAAACTCGATTTCGTTGTGGGGTCTTTCCACTCGGCGTTGCGCCGCGTCGATGACCAGACCGAGCGTTACCTCGCTGCATTGGAGAATCCCGACGTGCAGATTTTAGGCCACCCGCGCGGGCGCATTTACAATCATCGCGAAGGTTTGCAGGCCGACTGGGCGCGCGTTTTTGCGCGCGCCACCGAATTGGGCAAAGCAGTCGAGATCGATGCCTACCCGGACCGTCAGGACTTGAACGTCTCCCTCCTGAAGATTGCCAAACGCGAAGGCGTGCGCATTGCGATCGATACCGATGCGCACGCGCCTGAGCAATTGGTTTTTGTCGAACTCGGGTTGGCTGCGGCGATTAAGGCGGGCATCCCTAAGGAGCGCGTCGTGAATTTCATGAAGGTTCCGGAGCTGCTCAAGTGGGTGGGATCGATCCGCGGCGGCAGGCGCGCACGAAGAACACTGGTGTTGCAGTCGGACTAAGTCTGGAGAGGCGAGCTCCGTGAGCCCGTTCGAATTGGTGACTGGGCTCGCGGAGGTCGCCTCTCCGAACAGCTACTTCATCCGGTCAAAATTCTTTTGCAGGATCTGCCAGTCTTTCAGGCCTTTGACCTTCTCGCGCATCGAGGCGTTGATCTTTTGCTCGTTCGCGTTCTTGGTCGGGCGATTCGTTTTGTAGAAGATTCCAAAGTAGCCGGGGAACGCGGCGTCGGCCAGCTTGTAAGCAGCCATTTCATCGGTCACGTCATGTTCCGGGGGAACCGGATTGAACACGCCGCCTTTGCGCGGATTCGAGGCGTCGAACGCCCCTTCATAAAACTCAACGCATTCGCTCAAGCACTCGATCACGCTGAAGCCGTCGTGATCCATCGCAGCTTCCATCATTTGAAGCACGTGATTCGGATTGGTATGCGTCGTGCGCGCGATGAACGTTGCGCCTGCGGACA
>Ga0111538_10009858_pt1 | contig 12728 bp, 8 predicted proteins | sample SoiMethybrSBSTD1_FD_79669 | JGI IMG/M metagenome (GOLD analysis project Ga0111538, IMG submission 79669) | Bulk soil microbial communities from a Populus tree surrounding site in Tennessee, USA - Soil MetaG P. TD hybrid SBSTD1 (version 2)... | ecosystem: Environmental > Terrestrial > Soil > Tree...
CCGCCGCGGCGCGACTCCACGCGCACGAGCTCGCCGTCGGCAAGTCCGCGCCGCGCGAGGTCGGAGGCGTTCATCGCGAGCCTCGGCTCGGGCACGTGCCCGAAGAGCGTTGCGATGCGACCGGTGCGGCTCATCCCGTGCCACTGGTCGCGCAGGCGTCCGGTGATGAGGCGCAACGGATACCGTGCGTCCACGGGCTCGGCCACCGGCTTGTAGTTCTCCGCGAAGAAACGCGCGCGCCCGCTCGGGGTGTGGAAGCGCCCATCGGCGTAGAGCCGGACCGCCCCCGCCGTCGCGCCGGTCGGGAATGGCCACTGCTGCGGCCCATCGCGCTCGAGCATTTCGTACGAGAGCCCCGTGATATCGAGATCGCGCCCCCGTGTGGACTCTCGATGTTCGTTCCATAGATGCTGCGGTGACTCCCCCCCACTCCCCCCCACTCGCTCTTCCCGTCTTGCCAGCGCTGCAAACAAGACGTGAGGAACGAGTGGGGGGGAGTGGGGGGGAGTAAGTCGATGAAGCAACCTGCGTTCAAAGTCGCAGGCGATGCTCCAATCGGGGCGAGCTTCACCGGGGGGCGGGACGGCCGCGCGAACGCGGGAGATCCGTCGCTCGGAGTTGGTCACCGTGCCCTCCTTCTCGGCCCAGCTCGCGGCGGGGAGCAGGACGTCGGCGAAGGGGGCGGTTTCCGTGTCGGCGTACGCCTCCTGCAGCACGACGAGCTCCGCCGCCTCGAGCGCTGCGCGCACGGCCGGCAGGTTGGGCAGCGATTGCGCGGGGTTGGTGCACGCGATCCAGAGGCACTTCACGCGCCCGGCCGCCACCGCCTCGAAGAGCTCGACCGCGGTGAGGCCCGGCTTCGAGGGAATGCGGTCTGAATTCCACAGGAACGCCATCTCGGCGCGATGCTCTTCGTTGGCGAGGTCACGATGCGCGGCGAGCGTGGTCGCCAGGCCGCCCACCTCGCGCCCACCCATGGCGTTGGGTTGTCCCGTGAGGCTGAGGGGCCCCGCGCCCGGCCGGCCGATCTGGCCGGTGGCGAGGTGCAGCCCGATCAGCGTCGCGTTCTTCGCCGTCCCGCTGGTCGACTGGTTGAGGCCCTGGCAGTAGAGGGAGAGCGTTGCCTTCGACCCCGCGAACCATCGCGCCGCTGTCACGATGTCGTCCGCGCGCACGCCGCACACCTCCGCCGCCGCCTTGGGCGACCACTCGCGCGCGATGTCGCGGATCGCTTCGAATCCCTCGGTGTGGGCGGCGATGTACGCCTCGTCGACCAGCCCGTCCCACAGCATCACGTGCAGCATGGCGTGGAAGAGCGCCACGTCGGTGCCGGGCAGGATGGCCAGGTGCAGGTCGGCGAAGCACGCGGTCTCGGTGCGGCGCGGATCGACCACGACGATCTTCATCTCCGGCCGCGCCTGCCTGGCGGCCTCGATGCGCCGAAAGAGCACCGGATGCGCGAACGCGGCATTGGATCCGGCGATGAAGAGGCAGTCGGCCTGCTCGATGTCGTCGTAGCACGCGGGCGGCGCATCCACGCCCAGCGTCTTCACGTAGCCCGACACCGCGGAAGACATGCACAGGCGCGAGTTGGTGTCGATGTTGGCCGTGCCGATCGTGCCCTTGGCGAGCCGGTTGAAGGCGTAGTAGTCCTCGGTGAGGAGCTGGCCGGAGACGTAGAAGGCGACCGAGTCGGGTCCGTGCCGCGCGATCGTGTCGGCGAAGCGCGCGGCGACGAAGTCGAGCGCCTCGTCCCAGCTCGCGCGCCGGCGGATCTCGCCACGCGCGGCGCGCATCTCGGGATGGCGTGCGCGCGCGGCCATCGCGCCGGGAGACATCGTGAGGGGTAGCGTCGTGCCCTTGCTGCACAGCCGGCCGCGGTTCGAGGGATGGTCGGGATCGCCGCGCACGCCCACCACGCGGCCGCCCTCGGAACGGACGATCACTCCACAGCCGGTGCCGCAATAGCAGCAGGTAGTGCGCGTTTCCCCCTGGCCGGGGCGAGGGTCAGGTGAGCTCGACGACACCGTCCACCACCCTCACCGGGAAGCGCTTCACGCTTCCCTCGTCGGGCGCCGCGGCGCAGCCGCTCTTCAGGTCGATGCACCAGTTGTGCAGCGGACAGGCCACGCTCTCGCCGAAGACGATGCCCTGCGACAGCGGCCCGCCCTTGTGCGGGCACTTGTCGGCCAGCGCGAACACCGTGTCGGCGGCGGTGCGGAAGATGGCGATGGTCTCGCCGTCGGGCCGCACGTAGCGGCGCGCGCCCAGCTGCGGGATTTCCTCCAGGCGACAGATCTTCATGCGTGCACCGGCGTGAACTGGCGCAGGTCTATTCCCGCCTTCTGCGGCTCGTGCCAGGGGTCGGGCTCGCCATCGAGGGAGAACTGCAGGCGCTCCCACAGCGCACGTCGTCCGTCGGCGTCCTCGAGCACGCGCCTCTTCACGTGGTCGAGGCCCACGCGTGCCACGTAGTGGACCGTGCGCTCCAGGTAATGGCCCTCCTCGCGGTAGAGCTGCAGGAAGGCGCCGGAGTACTCGAGCACCTCGGCGTGCGTGGCGACCTTCACGAGGAACTGCGCCACCTCGGTCTTGATGCCGCCGTTGCCCGCCACGTAGATCTCCCAGCCCGAGTCGACGCCGATCACGCCCACGTCCTTGATGCCCGACTCGGCGCAGTTGCGCGGGCAGCCCGAGACGGCGAGCTTCACCTTGTGTGGCGCGTACATGCGCCAGAGCGCGCGCTCGAGCTCCTGGCCCATCTTCGTGGAGTCCTGCGTACCGAAGCGGCACCACTCCGAGCCCACGCACGTCTTCACCGTGCGTAGCGCCTTGGCGTAGGCGTGGCCCGAGGGCATGCCGAGGTCGGCCCAGACCGCCTGCAGGTCCTCCTTCTTCACGCCCAGCAGGTCGATGCGCTGCCCGCCCGTGACCTTCACCGTCGGGATCGCGTACTTGTCCACCACGTCGGCGATGCGCCGCAGCTCCGAGGCGTTGGTCTCCCCACCCCACATGCGCGGGATCACCGAGTAGGTGCCGTCCTTCTGGATGTTGGCGTGCGAGCGCTCGTTGATGAAGCGCGACTGCGGGTCGTCCTGCGCGCGGTGCGGCCAGGTGGAGAGCAGGTAGTAGTTGAGCGCCGGGCGGCACGAGGCGCAGCCGTCGGGGGTGCGCCATTCGAGGAAGTCGCGCACCGCCGGGATGGAGAGCAGCTCGTGGGTGCGGATCGCCTCGCGCACCTCGGCATGGGTGCGGTCGGTGCAGCCGCACAACGCCTTCTTCCTGGGCGCCGCCGAGTAGTCGCCGCCCGCGGTGAACATGAGGATCTGCTCGACCAGGCCCGTGCACGAGCCGCAGGACGAAGACGCCTTGGTGTGCTTGCGCACGTCCTCGAGCGTGAACAGGCCCTTGCCCTTGATCGCCTTCACGATGGTGCCCTTGCACACGCCGTTGCAGCCGCAGACCTCGGCGGTGTCGGCCATCGTCGCGGCGCGGTTCTGGCCCTGGTGGCCGGTGTCGCCGAGGTTGGACTCGCCGAACATCAGCCGGTCGCGAAGGGGGCCTACGTTCGTGCCCTCGCGCAGCAGCTTGAAGTACCACGCGCCGTCCACGGTGTCGCCGTAGAGCACGGCCCCGATGAGCTTGTCGTCCTTGAGGACCAGCTTCTTGTAGACGCCGGCCGAGGGGTCGGCGAGCACGATGTCCTCGGTGCCGTCGCCGCCGGCGAAGTTGCCGGCCGAGAAGAGGTCCACGCCCGTGACCTTGAGCTTGGTGGAGGTGAGCGAGCCGGTGTAGCGGCCGATGCCGAAGTGGGCGAGGTGGTTGGCGCAGACCCGGGCCATGTCGAAGAGCGGTGCCACCAGCCCGTAGGCCGTGCCGCGGTGGCTCACGCACTCGCCGACGGCGTAAATGCGCGGGTCGAAGGTCTGCATCGTGTCGTTCACGACGATCCCGCGGTCGCAATGCAGGCCGGCCGCCTTGGCGAGGTCGACGTTCGGGCGGATGCCGACCGCCATGACGACGAGATCGGCGGGGATGACGGTGCCGTTCTTCAGTTTCACGGAAGAAACGCGCCCGTCTCCCTGCAGGCACTCCGTCTGCACCTGCAGCTCGAACCTGAGTCCCTTCTCCTCCAGCGTCTTCTGCAGCAAGTCGGCTGCCACCTTGTCGAGCTGGCGCTCCATGAGCCAGGGCATCAGGTGCACGACCGTGACCTCCATGCCGCGCCGCTTGAGGCCGTTGGCCGCCTCGAGGCCGAGGAGCCCGCCGCCGATCACGACCGCGTTGCGGTGCGTGGCCGAGGCCTCGATCATCGCCTCGGTGTCGTGGATGTCGCGGTAGGTGAGCACGCCCTCCAGGTCGATGCCGGGGATCGGCAGGATGAAGGGATTCGAGCCGGTGGCCAGCAGCAGCCGGTCGTAGGGCTGGACGGTGCCGTCGTCGGCCACCACCTGGCGGGCGATGCGGTCGATCCGCACCACCTTGCGCCCGGTGAGGAGGCGAATGCCGTTGTCGCGGTACCAGTCGAGGTCGTTGAGGACGATGTCGGCGATCGTCTGCTCGCCGGCCAGCACCGGCGAGAGCAGGATGCGGTTGTAGTTGGGATGCGGCTCGGCACCGAAGATGGTGATGTCGTAGAGGTCGGGCGTGAGCTTGAGGAGCTCTTCGATCGCCCTCACGCCGGCCATGCCGTTTCCGACCACCACCAGCTTCGGCTTTTCCATCTTCACGCCGCTTTCCTCGCCTGGCGGCTGTAGAGGAACTCGAGGACCTCCCTGCGGCACTCGATGTAGCGCGCGTTGGTCGCCAGCGCCAGCCGGTCGCGCGGCCTGGGCAGCCCCACCTCGACGATTCCGCCGATGGTCGCCGCCGGGCCATTGGTCATCATGACGATGCGGTCGGAAAGCAGCACCGCCTCGTCCACGTCGTGGGTCACCATGACCACCGTCGAGTGGGTGCGCGCGACGATTCCCATCAGCTCGTCCTGCAGGTGCGCGCGGGTGAGCGCGTCGAGCGCCCCGAACGGTTCATCCATCAGGAGGACCTTGGGCTCCATGGCGAGGGCGCGCGCGATACCCACGCGCTGCTTCATGCCGCCGGAGATCTCCTCGGGATACTTGGTCGCGGCCGGCGAGAGGCCCACGAGCGCGAGCGCCGCTGCGGTGCGCTCCTTCAGCTGCGCCTTGGTTTCCTTGTCGCCGAACACGCGCTCCACCGCGAGCATCACGTTGCCCGCGCAGGTGAGCCAGGGCAGCAGCGAGTGGTTCTGGAACACCACGCCGCGTTCCGGCCCCGGGCCGGAGATCTCCTTGTTGGCGAGCAACATGTGCCCCTGGGTGGGCTTGAGCAGGCCCGCGAGGAGGTTCAGCAGCGTGGACTTGCCGCAACCCGAGTGCCCGATGAGCGTCACGAACTCGCTCTGCGCCACGTCGAGCTTGATGTCGCGCAGCGCCTCGAAAGTGACGCCGCGCTTCGCGAAGACCATCCCGACGCCGTCGATGTCGATGTAGCTGTTCATGTCAGCCTCCGACGCCATGGCTCACCTTGCGGGCCACGTAGATCAACGATTGCTCGAGCAGGAGGCCGACCATGCCGATCACGAAGATCGCGATGATGATGTGGTCCACCTTGAGGTTGTTCCACTCGTCCCAGACCCAGAAGCCGATGCCGACGCCGCCGGTGAGCATCTCGGCCGCGACGATCACGAGCCACGCCACGCCGATGGACAGGCGCACGCCCGTGAGCATGTAGGGCAGCACGGCGGGGAAGAGGATGCTGGTGAAGATCTTCCACTCGGAGAGGTTCAGCACGCGCGCGACGTTGAGGTAGTCCTGCGGCACCTGGCGCACGCCCGCGGCGGTATTCATCACCAGCGGCCAGATCGAGCAGATGAAGATGGCGAAGATCGACGCCGGGTTCGCGGCCTTCAGCATCAACAGCCCGATCGGCAGCCACGCGAGCGGGCTCACGGGCTTCAACAGCGCGATGATCGGGGCTGCCATGTCGCCGAGGAAGCGGAAGCGGCCGATCACGAAGCCCAGCGGGATGCCGACCAGTGCGGCCAGGCCGAATCCCATGCCGACGCGGCCGAGCGAGGTGAGCACGTTCCAGCCGATGCCCTGGTCGTTCGGCCCCTTCCTGTAGAAGGGATCCGCGAAGATCACCAGCGCCTCCTTGAACACGGCGGCGGGATCGGGGATGCGGCCGAACTTGGCGATGAACGCCCAGGCGACGACGAAGAGCGCGATGCCCAGGGCCATGGCGAAGATGCGGGTGAAGATCGTGTAGTCGCGCTGGCGCACCGGGCGGGGAGCAACGACGCGCTCTGCCTTGGGAGAGGGCGGGGGAGAGGGCGCTTTCGCAGCCTTGCGCAGCGCCGAGGGATGCGCCACCACCACTCGGCTCGGTAGCGCACTCATCTCAGGCCACCTTCACTTTGAAACCACCCGCGTACTTCACCGGGTCCTTGCCGTCCCACACCACGCCGTCGATGAGCCTGGACGTGCGCATCACGTCCCTGGGCAGGTTCGCCTTGGCCATGGCGGCCGCCTGCCTGTAGATCTCGATCTGGTTCACCTTCTTCGCCACGTCGAGGTAGTTCGGGTCCTCCTTCAGCAGGCCCCAGCGGCGATGCTGGGTGAGGAACCACATGCCGTCGGAGAGGTAGGGGAAGTTCACCGCGCCGTCGTTGTAGAACTTCATGTTGTCCGGGTCCTTCCATGCCTTGCCGATGCCGTTGTCGTACTGGCCGAGCATGCGGCCCTCGATCACGTCGACGTCGGTGTTCACGTAGGACTTCTCGGCGATGACCCTGGCGGTCTCCTTCTTGTTGGCGTCGGAGGCGTCGATCCAGCGGCCGGCCTCGATGATCGCGGCGGTCATCGCGCGTGCCGTGTTCGGGTTCTTCTGCAGCCACTCCATCGTGGTGCCGAGCGTCTTCTCCGGATGGTCCTTCCAGAGGCCTTGCGTGGTCTCGGCGGTGAAGCCGATCTTGTCGACGATGGCGCGCACGTGCCACGGCTCGCCCACGCAGTAGCCGTCCATGTTGCCGATGCGCATGTTGGCCACCATCTGCGGCGGGGGCACGGTGATGGTCTTCACGTCGGTGAAGGGATTCACGTCGTGGGCCGCGAGCCAGTAGTAGAGCCACATGGCGTGCGTGCCGGTGGGGAAGGTCTGCGCGAAGGTGTACTCGCCCTTCTCCTTCTTGATGAGCGCGGCGAGGCTGGTCGCGTCCTTCACGCCCTTGTCGTAGAGCTTGCGCGAGAGGCAGAAGGCCTGGCCGTTGTGGTTCAGGTTCATGAGGATGGCCATGTCCTTCTTCGGCCCGCCCACGCCCATCTGCAATCCGTAGATCAGGCCGTAGAGCACGTGCGAGGCGTCGAGCTCGCCGTTCACGAGCTTGTCGCGTACCGCCGCCCACGAGGCCTCCTTCGAGGGCGTGATGGTGACGCCGTACTTCTTGTCGAAGCCCTTCACGCTCGCCATCACCACCGAGGCGCAGTCGGTGAGCGGGATGAAGCCGACCTTCACCTCCTTCTTCTCGGGCGCGTCGGAGCCCTGGGCCCAGACGCTCGCGCGCATCATCGGGCTCATCGTGGCCACTACGGCCGCGGTGCTGGTGAGGAACTGGCGGCGGGTGTGTCTCTTGCGCATGTCATGGGCTCCCTTGGTGCGTTTCCAGAAAACAAAAAAGGCGTCGCGGTCGCGCGGGTTGCGCGCGTCGGACGCCTTTGCCGGTTCCTCCAGCCGTCGTTGGCCGGGGATCCCGCCTTCAATTCAGCAAGCGGTGTGCCAGTGCCGGCTAACTCCTCAAGTCATTGAATTGGCGAGATTTATGGAGGGGGGCCGAGGTGAGGGTGTTCCAGCATGCACAACAACCGGGCGCCCGCGCGCCGTTTTGGCGCGGCTACCCCAGCAAGCCGGCCACGTCGATCACCTGCTGCGCGGCCTCGCCGAGCCGGATGCCGCGCTGCATCGAGAGCGAACGCAGCGACGCGAACGCCTCGTCCTCGCTGCAGCCGCGCTGCTTCATGAGGATGCCCTTCGCCCGCTCGACGAGCTTCCTCTCGGCGAGCTTGGTGCGAGTGGACTCGAGCTCGGCGCGCAGCCGTTGCTCGCCCTGGAAGCGCTCGATCGCCACGCGCATGATCGGCTCGAGGCGGCGTGGATCGAGGCTGTCCACCACGTACGCCGAGACGCCGACGCCCAAGGCCGCCCGGATGGCGTCGTCGTGGGCGTCCTCGGTGAGCATCACCACGGGGCGCGGGGCCGCCGCGGACACCGCCGCGAGCTGCTCGAGCACGTCACGGCTGGGCGACTCGGTGTCGATCAGCACCACGTCGGGCTGGTGGCGCTCGACGCTTTGCAGCAGCTCGAGCGGCGAGTCGAGGGTATGCGCGATCTCCACGCCTTTCGCTGCGCCGAACGACGACGGGACCCCGCCGCGGTGCGGCGTGTCGTGGACCAGGAGCACCCGGAGGATCCGGGGCGAAGGGCGGCGGCGCACCCTTGCTGCAATGCAACAGGCATGCCAGCCCAGCCTCACGCAAGTCCTTGATCTACAAGGCCGCGGAGAAAAGTTGGTCCCTGATTTGGTGCACCATGCGGTGAAGTGTTGGCCACGCCTGTGCTGAAAATTCGACAGAGCCCCGGGGGTGTTGGTGATAAATTGGCTTCGCGTCGATCAACCAGTGTTGGAGGCAACCATGTCGAACAAGGACAAGAAGCAAGGCGAACTGTCGGAAGAGCAACTCGAAGGCGTTTCCGGCGGCCAGGAAGTGCGCAAGATGGAGACCATCGTGGTGACGGCCAAGCGGCTGCCGCCCGAGCAGGTGGTCAAGATGGAGACGATCACGGTCACCGCGTCGCGCGACAAGCCCGACACGGGCGGCGCGAACGTCCAGACGGCTTCGGTTCAAAAAAAGAAGAGCTGAACACTGCTGCGCGTCGTTGAGCGGCTTTCGTCCGCTCCAGCGACCGCCCCGCAGCCAGTCAGCTTCCAGGCGTCACTGTATTTGCCTCGCGAGCATCGCGGAGAACGTCCCGCGATGCTCCGAGAGTTCCTCGAAGGTCCCCTGCTCGACGATGCGTCCCCCGTCGAGCACCACGATGCGGTCCGCGCCCCGCACGGTGTTCAGCCGGTGCGCAATCACGACCCGCGTCGCATCCAGCTTCTCCAGCTCCGCCAGCACGGTCGCCTGCGACACGTTGTCGAGCGCGCTCGTCGCCTCGTCCAGCAGGAGGATGCGCGGGTTTGCGACCAGCGCGCGCGCGAGCAGCACGCGCTGGCGCTGTCCGCCCGATAGCGTCGAGAGACCCTCGCCCACCACGGTGTAGAGGCCCATCGGCATCGCCTCGATGTCGGCGGCGAGGCCCGCGCGCCGTGCCGCGTCCATGGCCGCGTCGACCTCGAGGTTGGCGGCGCCGAGGATGTTGGTGCGCAGGTCGCCCGCCCAGAGCTTGCCGCCCTGCAGCACCGTGCCCAGGCGCGAGCGCAGGTGGCGCAGGTCGAGCGTGGAGAGGTCGTGCCCGTCGTAGCTCACGCTGCCCGTGCCGGGTGACTCGAAACCCAGCAGCAGCCGCAGCAGCGTCGACTTGCCCGAGCCGCTCGGGCCGACGATCGCGACGAACTCCCCCGGGCGGATGTCGAGGTCGATGCCGCTCAGCACCGGCTCGCCCCCCGGATAGCTGAAGCTGAGCCCCGAGAGGGTGATGGCGCCCGCGGGCGCGTGGCGCTTGCCATGCCCGCCGGCATCCTCCGGGGGCGTCTCCAGGATCGGGCGCGCGCGATCCCAGACGGGCTTCAGGTTCACCACTGCGAGCGTGGTCGAGACCAGCGCATGCACGCCGCCCAGCAACGCGAACAGCGCCGCGTGGAACGCGACGAAGGCGCCGGTGGAAAGGCGCGTGGCACTGTCGGCGGAGAGCTTCCACGCGAGCCACAGGACCAGGATAGTCGCCGCGGGCTGCAGCAGCGAGAGCGCCACGGTCTCGTAGTTGCTGAGCACGGTGCTCGCACGGTTGGCGTCGCGGTAGGCATCGTATTTTGCGTACCACTGCTCGAAGACGCGGCCCTCTGCAGCGGCCGCGCGCAGCTTGGCGATGCCGGAGAACACCTCGTAGGTCATCGCGGAGAGCTTGCCGTCGAGCGCCTCGATGCGCGGGCCGATGCGCAGGCGCAGCGTCCCGAGCGTGGCCGACACCGCCACCACGAGGATCAGGATGCCGGAGGCCGCGAGCGTGAGCGCCGGGCTGTAGGCGAGCATGAGCCCCAGGTTGGCGAGCAGGAAGATCGAGGTCGCGAAGGTCTCGATGGTCGAGCCGGTGATGGCGCGCTGCACGGTGTTGACGCTGCCCATCCGCAGCGCCAGGTCGCCGCTCGCGAACTCGCGGAAGAAGCGCGCTGGAGCGGAGACCACGCGATCCACGAGCGCCGCCTGCATCGCCACCCCGATGCGGGTCTCGAAGCGCAGCACCGCGAACGATCGCAGGATGTCGAGCGCGATGAGGCTCACTCCCGCGAGCCCGAGAGCCGCGATGATGCCGCCGATCGCGTCGATCGCCCTGGCCGGGATCGCGCGATCGATGAGCCAGCCGCTCGCCACCGGCGTGAGCAGTCCGATCAGCGCCGCTGCGAGTCCCGCCACGAGCAGCAGCGTCATGTCGCGCCCGCCGTGGCGCATCGCGAAGCGCAGGATGTCGACCGGGCGCAGGGCCCGCGGGGCGAAGCGCTCGTGGAAGGTGAAGGCGAATGGCGCGAGTCGCGTCGCGAGGCTCTCGTCCATGGGCCACTCGACCACGGACTTCTGGTCGGGGAACGTGGTGAGCATCCGGTAGCCGCCCGTGGTTCGCGGAAGCAGGGCGACCCATCCCGTGCCCGCCGACGCGTGCGGAGCAGGATCGCTCTCGCGCGCCTGGCTGCGGCGGTCGGCCACGCGCGCCAGCATCGGGGCCGACCCCTGCTTCCACCAACCGGCGTCGAGCAGGACCCTGCGGCTGCGCGTGCCGCCCCGGCGCGCCAGTTCCTCGACCGCGTCCTCCGCCGCCTCCGGCAAATAACCGGGGTCAGACTCCAGTTTTGCTAATTCGGGGGTTTCCGCGGAAACCCCCCGAATTAGCAAAACTGGAGTCTGACCCCGGTTATTCAGCAGCCGCCACGCGGTCGGCAGCGTGGCGCACTTGAAGGAGATTCCGGGGTCGTTCATCGTCAGGCTTCGCCGGCGACCAGGGCCGCGTAGCGCCCGCCGCGGATTGCGAGGAGTTCCTCGTGGCGCCCGCGCTCGACCACGCGCCCGCGCTCTAGGACCACGATCTCGTCGGCGTCACGCACCGTGGAGAGACGATGGGCGATCACCAGGCAGGTGACGTTGCGCGCGCGCAGGTTCTCCTCGACCCTGGCCTCGGAGGTGGGATCGAGCGCGCTCGTGGCCTCGTCGAGGATGAGGATGGCGGGATCGCGCACCAGCGCGCGCGCGATCTCGAGGCGCTGGCGCTGCCCGCCGGAGAGGTTGCGCGCGCCTTCCTGCAGGCGCGTGTCCAGGCCGCCGCGAGCCCCGAGCACCTCGGCGCCGAGCGCTGCGTCGGCGAGCGCGCGCTCGATCGCCTCGGCCGGCGCGTCCTCCCACAGCGTGAGGTTCTCGCGCACGGTGCCCTCGAAGAGCGCGACGTCCTGGTCGACGAAGGCCACCGAGCGCGAGATGTGCGCGCGTTCGTACGAGGCGCGCGGCTTGCCGTCGAAGAGGATCTCGCCGCTCCAGGGCGTGAAGAGGCCTGCGGCGAGGCGGGCGAGCGTCGACTTGCCGGAGCCCGAGGCGCCGACCACCGCCACGCGCCCTCCGGGGCGCACGGTGACCGAGAAAGCCTCGAGAAGCGGCGCCTCGCCCTTGTTGTAGCCGAAGGTGACGTCGCGGAACTCGAGCGCGCCGGCGAGTCGCGGCGCGGGCGCCGCCGCGGGACCCGGCACGACCACGCCCGGCTCGGTCTTGTGGTGCAGCACGTCGTCGAGACGCGAGAGGTCTCCGCGCAGCGACTGCAGCGCCTGCGTCTGCGAGAACAGCCCCTGCACCGGCGCGGTGAACCCGGCGAGCAGCACCTGGAAGGCGACGAGGTCGCCGACGCTGAAGCCCTCGCCGCGGATGATGAGCGCGGCGCCGAAGCCGAGCACCGCCAGGCTCGCCACCAGCCCCAGCAGCGAGGGTGCCTCGGCCAGCCACATCATCACGCGCTGCGAGCGGATCGAGGCGTTGAGGAACTGCACCTGCATCCCGAGCCACTTGCGGAAAAGCGCCGTCTCCTGGCCGCCGGCCTTGATGCTCTCGATGTTGGCGAGCCCCCCGGTGGCCATGCCCGAGAGCTTTCCGCCCTGCACCGAGAGCTCCTGCGAGATCTCCGCGGTGCGGCGCGCGAGCGAGCGCCAGGCGATGAGCTCGAGCGCCACGCAGAAGAAGGCGATGAGGGCGAGCCGCGGCTCGAGCCGCACCATGAGCACGAGGAAGAAGCTCGCCGTGAGCAGGTTCAAGGCGAGCATGGCGAAGTCGCTCGAGATGGTCTCGGCCACGCGGTCGTTCAGGTCCACGCGCGCGGCGATCTCGCCGGCCGAGCGCTGCGAGTAGAACGCCATCGGCAGCGACAGCGCCTGCGCGAAGAAGCGCCGCGCCGACACGCGGGCCGCGCGGCCGAACGTGTCCATGAGCAGCCTCGCCTGGATCGCCACAAGCAGGGCGCGC